>Ga0099826_10000011_pt1 | contig 287659 bp, 256 predicted proteins | sample Mtrugardesep15_FD_76830 | JGI IMG/M metagenome (GOLD analysis project Ga0099826, IMG submission 76830) | Root nodule microbial communities of legume samples collected from California, USA - M. trunc garden sep15 | ecosystem: Host-associated > Plants > Roots > Nodule | place: USA: California... | reverse complement strand
CGTGCCGGCGCAGGCGCAGCGGGTCTATCCCTCGCCCGAGGCTGCCTCGGACGCCCTGGGCGACGCCATCGCCCGCAGCGACCATGACGCGCTCAAGGGCGTGCTCGGCCCGAACTACCGGACGCTGCTGCCGCCGCAGGGCGTCGATCAGGAGGATATCTACGAGTTCCTGGCCGCGTGGGCGCGCCACCATGCGGTGGAGCGCGCGGGCGAGGATACGGCGCGCGTAGCGGTCGGCGAGAGCGGCTGGACCTTCCCCGTGCCCATCGTCAAGCGCAAGGCGGGCTGGCAGTTCGACATGCCGGCTGGTCAGCGCGAGGTGCATGTGCGGCGCATCGGCCGCAACGAACTGGTGACGATGGACACCCTGCTCCAGCTGGCGGACGCGCAGCAGCGCTACGCCGAGCTGGCCGGCAATGGCCGCTATGCGGCCCAGCTCGTCAGCAGCCCGGGCAAGACCAACGGGCTCTACTGGCCGTCTTCGTCGGCCGAGAATGACAGCCCGCTGGGCCCCGATGCGCTGGCGATGGGCCCCGACACTCCGCCAAACGAGGCGTTCTACGGCTACCGGTACCGCATCATCGCCGCGCCGAAGGGCAGCAACGCGAAGTACGCGATCGTCGCGTGGCCGGCCCGCTATGGCGACAGCGGCGTCAACACCTTCATCCTGGACAGCGAGCGCCAGTTTTATGAGCGCGACCTGGGAACAGCCACCGCCAGCCGGGCTGCCGCATTGCGCACATTTTCGCCCAAGGGGTGGACGCGGGTAGCGGAACAGTAGATCCGGTTACTCTGCCGCATCATCTGTCGAACAGGCGCCTATATGGCGCCTTTTTCTTTCTTTTCCTGCTAAACGGCACAACGGTGCGCCCGGGCTCCATGGTAGCTGGCCGCCCTCCAGGCAAGGGGAAAACTGTTTCGAAATCTAATGTTGTGCTTTGCAGACAATGCCGCCAATCCATCACGCCGACTATGGTATGCTGCGTCGCACAATAGCGGAGGAGACCCGTTCCTAGATGAGCAGGAGTCTTCATATGGCCAAAAGCCTGTCGACGGACTGGGAAACGCAGCTGCGACAAATCGGTCGCACGCAATTCCGGACCGCAAAGCAAATCCGAACATGGCTGGGGCGCCTTGACTTGGCGTCTCCGGCAACCCGCCGCCGCATGCCGGCCCCGGGTGATACCGCGCCGGGTGACCTGCCCGGCACGTGGCAATCCTTGAAGCTCAGCCTCGCCCCATTGCCGGGCGAACTGGTGCCGCAGCTCTCGTATCGTCTCTATATTCCAGCCGGTGCCAAGGGCGCGTTGCCCGTGGTGATGATGCTGCACGGCTGCCAGCAGACGCCGGAAGACCTGGCGGCCGGCACGCGCATGAACGCGCTGGCCGAGCGCGAGGGCTTTATCGTCGCCTATCCGCAGCAGCCGCTGCGGCGCTCGGTACATCGGTGCTGGCAGTGGTTCGACCTCGCCGCCGGCGAAGGCGGGCGCGAGGCGCAGGCCGTGGCGATGCTGATCGACGAACTGGCGAGCCGCCCCGACGTGCGCGCGGACCAGATCTATCTGGCGGGACTTTCCGCCGGGGCGGCGATGGCCGCAGTAGTGGCGTTGCGCTATCCAAGCAAGGTGGCGGCCGTGGGGCTGCATTCGGGCGTGGTGATCGGCGCTGCCGATACGCCCCGGGCCGGGCTCCGGGCAATGCAGCATGGCTCCCAGGCTGAACCGGCCTGGCTGCTCGACGCCGCCGGTGCGGTGCCGGGCGGCCCGGTGATGCCGGCCATCGTGCTGCACGGGCTGGCCGACGAGGCGGTGCACCCGATCAACGGCCGCCTGCTGGCGCGCCAGTTCCTGGCCTACAACCGTCTCGATGACCGTCTGGGCACCACGGCCGCCAATGACGCGCCGCCGGTACCGGATGGCGATTTCCGCGACGCCCGCTTCGGCCGCTGGAATCGCGATCTTGTGCGGCTGGTGGAAGTTGCCGGTCTGGGCCATGCCTGGAGCGGCGGCGACGGCAAGGTGCAATATCACAGCGATACCGGCCCAGACGCCAGCAAGCTGATGTGGCAGTTCTTCCGCGATCACCGACGCGGCGGGGCATAAAAAAACGGGGAAGGCCAGCAGCCTTCCCCGTTTTTCTTTGCGTCGGGAATCGGGACGTCAGTAATCGGAACGTCAGTGCGAACGCTTCCGCACGAACAGCGCCGTCACCACGCCAATCACACACACCGCCACCACGTAATGCGCCGGGGCGAGCGGGTCGTTCTTGAGCATCAGCGTCACCGCCACCGGCGTCAGGCCGCCGAAGATGGCGTAGGCCACGTTGTACGAGAAGGACAGGCCCGAGAACCGCACCTGCGGCGGGAAGGCATGTACCAGCACGTATGGCACGGCACCGATCGAGCCGACGAAGAAGCCGGCCACCGCGTACAGCGGAATCAGCAGGTCTGGGCGCGCGCCAATCGTCGTATAGAGCATATAGGCGCTGATGGCGAGCAGCGTGCCGCCCACCGACAGCGTCAGCCGGGCGCCGAAACGGTCGGCCAGCAGGCCGGCCACGATGCAGCCGACCGACAGGCACAGCGTGGCGATGCTGGTGGCCAGTTGCGCGGTGCGGCCGTCGAAGTGATATGACTTCTGCAGGAAGCCCTGCGTCATCAGGATCACCACCACGATGCCGGCGGACAGCATCCACGTGAGCAGCATCGACACGACTACCGCGCCGCGATGGTCGCGCACGACAGACTTCAGCGGCATTTCGGCGGCGAGTGCCTTGCGCTTCTGGAGTTCGGCGAACACGGGCGTCTCGTGCAGCCAGCGGCGCAGGTACATCGAGCCGATGCCGAACACGCCACCCAGCAGGAAGGGCAGGCGCCAGCCATAGTCATGCAGCTCCGCCGGCGTGAACACGGTGTTCATGCCGGTGGCCACGAGCGAGCCGAGCAGGATGCCGGCGGTCAGGCCCGCCGTGAGCGTGCCGCAGGCGTAGCCGATGCGGCGCGGCGGCACGTGCTCCGAGACAAAGACCCAGGCGCCCGGCACCTCGCCGCCGACGGCTGCGCCCTGCAGGATGCGCAGGATCAGCAGCGCGATCGGGGCCAGCAGGCCAATCGTCGCGTAGGTCGGCAGCAGGCCCATCAGCATCGTCGGCACGGACATCAGCAGGATGGACAGCGTGAACATCTTCTTGCGGCCGAGCAGGTCGCCGAAGTGCGCCATGATGATCCCGCCGAGCGGCCGCGCCAGGTAACCGGCGGCAAAAATGCCGTAGGTCTGGAGCTGGCGCAGCCAGTCCGGCACGGAAGGCGGGAAGAACAGCTCGCCAATTACCGTGGCGAAGAAGACGAAAATGATGAAGTCGTAGAACTCGAGCGCGCCACCGAGGGCGGCGAGGGCAAGCGTCTTGTAATCCTGTCCGGTCAGCGGGCGGGCGGCTTGGCCGTCCTGCGCACCCGGTGCCCCGACAGTACTGCTGGTGGTAGGCATGAAATGACTCGCATGGTGAATTCACATGCGAAGCGCGCAACACGGATGACGTGGAGGGGATGGCCGAACGGATGACAGCGCGGAATGGGCAGGCCTGTGGCCGGCGGGTAGGCCGGCGGGGGCGCCACGGGACGCTTCGCAAAGGCGTAAAGATACCAGAACGACCCCTCGCCCATTTGGTTTTGGCCCGGTCGGATTCAAAATCGCCCGTCGGCCTGCCATAATCCGTCACAATAATGCCAAAAGAAGTGAAATCCGGGATACAAAGCGCCATCGGCGAACCATAAAAAGCCGACCAAATTGGCGTGTGGGGTCAAATCTTCTGAGGTGACATGGCTTTCAAGGATTCCATCCAGGCCGCCACCGGGGCGGCCATGGCGACGCCCCGCAGGCGGGTGGCGTTGCGCGTGGCGGGCGGTGCGGTGGCCGCGCTGGCGATTTTCGGACTCGCCGGCTATTTTGGCGGGCCGCCGCTGATCAAATATCTGGTCGAGAAAAATGCGACCGAGGCGCTGGGCCGCAAGGTCACGCTCGGTGCGGCACACGTGCGGCCGTTCGAGCTGGCCGCGACACTGAACGACCTGACCATCTTCGAGCCGGACGGCAAGACGCCGATGGTGACGCTGGGGCAGATCGAGGCCAATACTTCGGCGGCCTCGGTGTGGCACCTCGCGCCGGTGGTGGACTTCCTCCATATCGACCGGCTGGCCGTGCATGTGGTGCGTAATGCACAAGGGCAGATGAATTTCGCCGATGTGCAGGAGCGCTTCGCCGCGCAGCCGCCCAAGCCGGCGGATAGCAAGCCGGCGCGGTTCTCCGTCAGCAATATCGCGGTGTCCAACACCAGCTTCGTCTACGAGGACAAGGTGCTGGATACGGTGCAGCGCGTGGAGAACTTCACGCTGACGCTGCCGTTCCTCTCCAACCTGCCGCACGACGCCACGATCAACACGCGCCCGACGCTGTTCGCGAAGATCAACGGCACGCCGCTGGCGCTGGCCGGCACCACGCAGCCGTTCGCCGACACGCGCGAGACCAATCTCAACGTCAACCTGGACGGCCTGGAGGTGGCGCGCTATATGGCGTTCGCGCCGCGCCTGAAGGATGCCGAGGTCAAGGGCGGGCTGGTCGATACGCGCCTGAATATCGGGTTCCGGCAGGATAAGGACAAGCAGGACTTGTTCGTCACCGGTACGGTGACCCTGCGCGATGCCGATGTGCGGACCCACGCGGGCGCGGAACTGGTCAAGGCCGGGAAGCTGACTGTGGACGTGGGCCGGCTCGAGCCGCTCGCGCACAAGGTTCAGCTTCGCAGCATCGAGCTGGAAGGTCTGGGTTTGCAGGCCGCTCGGCGCGCCGACGGCACGCTGAACCTCGCCACGGCTTTCCTGCCGGAAGCCGCGAAGACGCCGGCACCTGCCGCCGCCGCGCCCGCTGCGCCCGCCTCCGCCCCGGCCGCTGCCGGCGTGCAGGCGCCACCCAAGGCGGACGAGGTGCCGTGGTCCTATGCCGTGGAGCGCGTGGCGCTCAAGAGTGCGCGGATTGGCTTTGTCGATGAACTCGCGCCGTCTGGCCCCGGCAAGCTCGATCTCGGCCCGATCAACGTGGACGTGGCCGGCCTGGCCAGCACCGGCGACAAGCCGGCGAAGCTCGACGCCACCGTGACCATCGCCGACGGCCAGACGCTCAAGCACACCGGGGAACTGGCGCTGACCCAGGGCACGCTGGCGGGTACGCTCGAATCCACGGGGCTGCGGCCGCAGGGCTTCGCCGCCTGGTGGCCGCGTGCGCTGCGCAGCCAGTTTGGCGATACCGGCATCAATGCCGAACTCCACTACAAGATGGCGTGGTCCCAGCCGGTGTTCCAGTTCACGCTGGAGAAATCGCGGCTGGAACTGTCGCCGGTTTACGTGGCCACGCGCGAGCCGATCGTCCTGCCGGCGACGCCGGCTGCGGCCGAGCGTCCGGCGAATGCCGAACGGCGTGCCGCACGCGCCGAATCGGCTGCCCGAGGTGACAACGCCGGCAACAACGCGGGCAACGGCAGGGGCCGCGGGCTGCGCGTCACGCGTCGCGCCGCCGATCTGGAGGGCGACAAGCTGCCGCTGGTCCGGGCAGAAAAGCTCGTGCTCGAGAACATCAGCCTCGACCTGGCGCGGCAGAACTTCGAGGCCGGGCAGGTCTCGCTCGTGAAGCCGCAGATCGCCGCCACGCGCGATTTTCACGGCGAACTGCTGGAAATGGCCCGCATCTGGGCGGTGGAATCCGCCGAGCAGAAGGCGGCGCCGGCCAGGCCGGCTGTCCCGACGACTCCGGCTGCGCCCGCTGCCGGCGCCACGAATGGCCGCAACAGCGCCGCCGCCCCGCCGGGCTGGAAAGTCCGTCTGGGCAAGGTGTCGGTCGAAGGGGGCGCCGCGCGGCTGGCGGACTACGCGCCGGCCGAGGGCAATCGCGGCCGGCCGGTCATCCATCAATTCCGCAATATCGGCCTGACCACGGGCACCGTGACGTGGCCGCTCGCGGCCGGCGCGATGCCGATGAAGCTGTACGCGGAGAGTGGCCGCAAAGGCGTGATGAGCCTGGACGGCGATGTCACGCCGACGCTGCCGGCCGCGCAATTGCAGGTGGATTTGCGCGACATCGACATGACATCGCTCCAGCCGTACATGGCGGACCGCTTCAATGCGGCGCTGCGTAGCGGGTTGCTGTCGGTGAAGGGCAAACTCGGTGTGGTGGCGCCAACCGGCAAGCCGATCGCGGCGCGCTTCAACGGCAACGTGCTGGCCGGCAACGTCCGCACCGTGGACCGCATCAGCGGCGAGGACTTCCTGCGCTGGCGCGCGCTGGCCGTGACGGGCGTCGACTTCAATATGGACGAGGCCAAGGGGCCGCTGCAGGTGGGGATCAACAGCGTGGCGCTGTCTGACTTCTACGCACGCGTGATTCTCAATGCCAATGGCCGCCTCAACCTGCAGGACGTAATGGCCGGCGGCGCGGAGAAGGGCGAGGCGGCACCCTCCACAAGCCTGACGCAGGCTAACCCCGCTTCGGCGCCCGCGGCCTCCGCGCCGGCGGCACAGGCCAAGGCGCCGGCACCCGCCGGCCCGCGTCCGCAGATCCGGCTCGGCGGCGTGGCGATCCAGAAGGGCAACATCAATTTCTCGGACTTCTTCGTCAAGCCGAACTACACGGCGAACCTGACCGACATGAAGGGCTCGGTGTCGAAGGTGTCGTCGGCGGACCCCACGCCGGCGGATCTCGTGCTCGACGGCCGGCTCGACGACGACGCGCCAGTCAGCATCAGCGGCAAGATCAATCCGCTCGGCGAGCAACTGTATCTCGATATCGCCGCGAAGGCCGCCGGCGTGGAGCTGACGCGCCTGACGCCTTACGCGGCCAAGTACGCGGGCTACCCGATCACCAAGGGCAAGCTCACGGTGGACGTGGCGTACAAGATCGAGAACGGCAAGCTGGATGCCCGCAACCACCTCTACCTGGATCAGCTGACGTTCGGCGAGCGCGTGGACAGCCCGGACGCGGTGAAGCTGCCGGTGCTGCTGGCCGTGTCGCTGCTGAAGGACCGCAACGGGGTGATCGATGTGAATCTGCCGGTGTCGGGGTCGCTGTCCGATCCCGAGTTCAGCATCGGCGGCGTGATCGTGCGCGTGATCGTCAACCTGCTGACCAAGGCCATCACGTCGCCGTTCTCGCTGATTGCCTCGGCGTTTGGTGGCAGTGGCGAGGAACTGGGCTATATCGAGTTCGCGCCGGGTTCCTCCACGCTGACCGATGCCGCACGCGACAAGATCGCCACGGTGGGCAAGGCGCTCAACGACCGACCTTCGCTGCGCCTGGAGATCAGCGGGCGCATCGATCCGGCGACCGATGCCGATGGCGCCCGCCGCGTCTGGCTGGATCAGCGGGTGTCCGAAGCCAAGCAGCGCGAGTTGCGCCGCAGCGCACAAGCCGGTGCGCAGGCGGAAGAGGGCGAGGGCGGCCAGCAGGGCGCGCGGGTGACGGTGTCGCCGCAGGAATATCCGAAGTACGTGGAAGCCGTGTACAAGCGCGAGTCGTTCAAGAAGCCCACCAACTTCATCGGCCTGAACAAGTCCTTGTCCCCGCAGGAGATGGAAAAGCTGCTGCTGGAGCACGCCCCCGTGACCGATACCGAGCTGCGGGCGCTGGCCGACCAGCGCGCGCTGGCCGTCAAGCAGGCGCTGGAACGCGATGGCAAGGTGCCGGACGCGAAACTGTTCCTGACTGCACCGAAGCTGACTGCCGAGGGGATCAAGGACAAAGGCGGACCGAACCGCGTCGACTTTTCGATTCGGCAATGAGGGAGGATGGCCGGACGCCGGGTCCGGTCATCAACGCCCCGTCATCCGGGATGGCGGGGTGGCTCGCGGCAGATGCCCACGCGGCGCCTGCGCTCGCGCGCACAGCGCCGGTAGCGCATCCGGTACGGATGGCTGCAGCGCCAGATGGCGCTCGCGACAGTCACGACGAGCAGCGCCGCCATCAGGGCGGCGAGCAGGGTGAGTGACATCGCGCCTCTCCTTCTCTCTCGCAGAGGCGCCTCGCTGCGTGTCCTGGCTAGATCAGCAGCGGCAGCGCCTCGAGAACCAGCACGCCCAGCAAGACCCCGATGATCGCGCCGGCACAACGGCAACTGATGCGCAGCGCCTTGGCAGCCACCGGAATCGCGCCCATCGCCAGTAGTCCGACGAGCGCCATGGGGATCAGAAATACAAGATCGTGCGCCTGTAGGTGAATCATGGCGGTCTCCTGTCTTGTTTCTTTGTGTTTCCAGTATAGGTCGTGTGTGGCGAATACAAGGCCGCCGCTCTCAGGGTTCACCCGTAGCGTTTGAAACGTGCGTGCAGTGCACGCGACACCCCAGGTATCTCCCAAGAGACTTTGCCCGTCCCAAGGTACGCATATCGGCACGGGCGGCTGCTACGCGTGGGCGCGTGTCCTATGCTGGACTCAGCGCACACCCCGGCGCTGCCGGGCGCTGCGCGTTGGATCGGAATCAATGTTCGACGTAGGAGGACGCCATGGAACTTCACATGCAATCGCACCATTACGTGCGCCGCTTGCCAGACTGGACAGCGGCTGCCGTATCGGGACTCGCAGCCGGCGCGCTGCTGATCGTGCTCGAAATGTTCTGGTCGACGATGGTATCGGGGGTCCATCCATGGGGCACCACGCGCATGATCGCTGCCATCGTGCTGGGGCGGGACGTGCTGCAGACCTCGCTGTTCAGCGTGGGCACGGTGGCCGTGGCCGTCATGATTCACTTCGTGCTGGGCGCGATACTTGGCATGGTGCTGTGCGCGCTCATCGCACCGTTCCAGCTTGACTCGAGCGTGGGCATGTCGATGCTGGCCGGCGCCGTGTTCGGGCTGGTGGTCTACCTGTTCAACTTCTATGTCATGACGCGAGCCTTTCCGTGGTTCGTGGATGCGCGCGGCTGGCACACGCTGATCGGGCACCTGGTTTTCGGCATGGCCATCGCGCTCTGCTACTGGAAGCTGGAGAGCCGCGACGTATCGCACTAGATCCCTGGCGCGTTTGTGCATCGCCGCACGACGACGCGGCGATGTCGCCTTGCAGTGACCTGAGCCCATGCACTAGTCTTATTCCACCTGCGTGACCTGCGCATCCCTCGCGGTACTGCCTCCGCGTGGAGGAGGGTGGATATGGCGATAGCCATCGCACTCGTCGTCATCGTCGTTGCTTCGGTGCTCTTTCATTTCGTGAGCCCGTGGTGGGCGACGCCGCTCGCGTCCAACTGGAAACAGATGGACGATACGTTGACCATTACGCTGGTCATCACGGGCTTTCTCTTCATCGTCATCAACCTGTTCGTCGGCTACATCGTGTGGCGCTACCGCCATCGCGAGGGGCATCGCGCCGCCTATCAGCCGGAGAACCGCAAGCTGGAGCTATGGCTGATCGGGCTCACGGGCATCGGCATCATTGCGATGCTGGCGCCGGGGCTGATCGTCTACGCCGACTACGTGCGGCCGCCGCGCGACGCGATGGTGGTGGAGGTGGTAGGCCAGCAGTGGCAATGGGCATTTCGCTTTCCCGGGAAGAGCGGGCAACTCGGTACATCCGATGCGCGCTTCGTCACGGCGTCCAATCCGCTCGGGATCAACCCGGACGATCCGCGCGGGCAGGACAACATCGTGGTGGTGGGGCCCGAGGTGCATCTGCCGCTGAACCGGCCGGTGAAGGTGCTGCTGCGCTCGAAGGATGTGCTGCACGATTTCTACGTACCACCGATTCGCGCGCGCATGAACATGGTGCCGGGCATGGTCACCTCGTTCTGGTTCACGCCAACGCAGGTCGGCAAGTTCGACATCCTCTGCGCGCAGCTGTGTGGCGTGGGGCACTACAACATGCGCGGCCACATGGTCGTGGAGGATCAGGCTTCGTTCGACGCGTGGCTCGCCAAGCAGCAGACCTTCGCGATGACGATGGCCAAGACCGCGCCGCCGATCGCCGCGGCGCCGGGCACGGCGGCAACGCCCACGCCGGAGACCACGGTGGCCTCCGGCACCGACCTCGTCGAGCAGGGCCGCGCGCTGGCGCAGAGCAAGGGCTGCGTGGCGTGCCACAGCGTGGACGGCAAGCCCGGCGTGGGGCCGACGTGGAAGGGGCTGTACGGCAGCACGCAGACGTTTGCCGATGGCAGCAGTGCCTCGGTGGATGACGCGTTCCTGAAGACCGAGATCGTCGATCCGCACGCGCGGCTGGTCAAGGGTTTCGGGCCGCTGATGCCGCCATTGCCGGTCACCGATGCGGAAATCGCCGCGCTGACCGCCTATATCCGTTCGCTCGGCAGCGGCGCGGCCGCCGCGCCGCAGGCGGGCAAGTAACGCGCGGGAGGAGGATGAGATGGCTTACGCCGATGATGCCCACCACGGCCCGCAAACCTTCGGGGCGCGCTACATCTGGAGCCAGGACCACAAGGTGATCGCGGTGCAGTACACCATCGTCGCGATCATCGTGGGGCTGGTCGGCGTCGCGCTGTCCAACCTCATGCGGATGCAGCTGGGCTTCCCGGGCAAGTTCGATTTCATCGACGCCAACCGCTATTACCAGTTCGTCACCATGCACGGCATGATCATGGTGATCTACCTGCTGACGGCGCTGTTCCTGGGTGGCTTTGGCAACTACCTGATCCCGTTGATGGTGGGCGCACGTGACATGGTGTTCCCCTTCCTCAACATGCTCAGCTTCTGGGTCTATTTCCTGTCGGTGATCGTGCTGCTGGCGAGCTTCTTCGTGCCGGGCGGGCCCACAGGTGCAGGCTGGACGCTCTACCCGCCGCAGGCCATCCTGCCCGGCACGCCTGGCTATGACTGGGGCATCATCCTGATGCTGGTGTCGCTGCTGATCTTCATCGTCGCGGCCACGATGGGCGGCCTGAACTACGTGACCACCGTGCTCCAGGCGCGCACCGAGGGCATGACGCTGCTGCGCATGCCGCTCGCCGTGTGGGGCATCTTCATGGCGACCATCCTCGCGCTGCTGGCGTTTCCGGCGCTGTTCGTCTCGGGCGTGATGATGTTGCTCGACAAGACGCTGCACACGAGTTTCTTCATGCCGGCGATGGTGTCGATGGGGCAGCAGCTCGACTACAAGGGCGGCAGCCCGTTGCTGTTCCAGCACCTGTTCTGGTTCTTCGGGCATCCCGAGGTCTATATCGTGGCGCTGCCGGCGTTCGGCATCGTCTCGGACCTCGTCAGCGTGCATTCGCGCAAGAGCATCTTCGGCTATCGCACGATGGTGTGGGCCATCCTCGCCATCGGCCTGCTTTCCGTGGTGGTGTGGGCGCACCATATGTTCGTCAGCGGCATGAATCCGTACTTCGGCTTCTTCTTCGCCACGACCACGCTGATCATCGCGGTGCCGACGGCCATCAAGGTCTACAACTGGGTCATCACGCTGTGGCGCGGCGATATCCACTTCTCGGTGCCGATGCTGTTTGCGATTGCCTTTATCAGCACCTTCGTGATCGGCGGGCTGACCGGCCTGTTCCTCGGCAATGTCAGCGTGGACATCCCGCTGTCCAACACCTATTTCGTGGTCGCGCACTTCCACATGGTGATGGGCGTGTCGCCGATCCTGGTGGTGTTTGGCGGCCTCTATCACTGGTATCCCAAGGTGACCGGGCGCATGCTCAACGACACGCTGGGCCATATCCACTTCTGGGTCACCTTCATCGGCACCTACGCCATCTTTTTCCCGATGCACTATCTGGGCGTGCTGGGCATGCCGCGCCGCTACTACGCGTTCGACAACTACAGCTTCATTCCCGAGTCGGCGCACGTGATGAATATGTATATCTCGATCGCCGCGTTCGTGGTGGCCTTCGCACAGTTGCTGTTCGTCTTCAATCTCGCATGGAGCGTGCGGCACGGACGGCCCTCCGGCTCGAATCCCTGGCGCGCGGCATCGCTGGAATGGCAGACGCCGGAGACGCCACCCGTGCATGGCAACTGGGGGCCGCACCAGCCGGTGGTCTATCGCTGGGCCTATGCGTACAGCGTGCCGGACGCGCCCGAGGACTTCATCGCCCAGAACGCGCCGCCTGAGGCCGGTGGGCATGAGCCCGAGCCATACGAAAGCAAGGGGGCCGTGGCATGAACGCCGAGTCGATCGCCACGCAAGCGCCGTCAGGCGTGTTCCGGGTCTCACGCGAGGGGCCGAACGGCGGCCCCGGCGGGGGCGGCGCCATGAACGACCGCGAGGTGCGCGCGCCCGGCAGCGTTGGCCTGTGGGCGTTTATTGGTGTCGTTACGTCGCTGTTCTCGCTGTTTCTCGTCGCCTTTGCAATGCGGATGGATAGCCCGGACTGGCATCGCGTGGCGCTGCCCTGGCAGGTGTGGCTGTCCACGGGACTGCTGGCTGCAACCAGCGTGGCGATGCAGGTTTCCACGCGTGCCGCGCGGGCGGGTCAGATGGAGCGGGCGCGCAGGGCACTGCGCCTGGGCGGTCTTGGCGCTGCGGCCTTTGTGGCGTCGCAGCTCTGGGCCTGGCAGGCGCTGTACGCGCTGCACGTGGTGCCGGCCAATAATCCGGCCGGCAGCTTCTTCTACCTGCTCACGGCCATGCATGGCCTGCACGTGGTGGGCGGGCTGGTCGCGTTCGCGTACGTGGCGATGGATCGCGGCAGCGGCACGCGCACCGTGACGCGTATCGGCCTGTGCACCCGGTACTGGCATTTCCTGCTGGCGCTGTGGATTGTGTTGCTAGGGGCGCTGGGCTGGCTGACGCCCGAGATCGTTCGCTACATCTGCGGCACCGCCTAGCGGAGAGGGGAAATACCGATGACCTCGCAAGTTTCGTCGCCCACATCGCCGGCTTCACCCACGCCGCCGGCGCACGGCATGGCGGACCATCTGCCGTCCGGCATGAAGGGCCTGCTCGCGGACTGGTCATCGGACCAGATGGCCTTCAAGGTGTCGTGGGGCAAGGCCATGATGTGGATCTTCCTGCTGTCCGACACCTTCATCTTCAGTTGCTTCCTGACCGGCTACATGACCGTGCGGATGTCGACGACGGTGCCGTGGCCCAATCCGAGCGAGGTGTTCGCGCTGGAGATTGCCGGCCGGCAAGTGCCGTTGATCCTGATCGCCATCATGACGTTCGTGCTGATCACGAGTAGCGGCACCATGGCGATGGCCGTCAACTTCGCCTACCGGCGCCAGCGCCGCGAGTGCGCAATGTTGATGCTGGCCACGGCGCTCCTCGGAGCATCGTTCGTCGGCATGCAGGCGTTCGAATGGTCGAAGCTGATCCACGAAGGCGTGCGGCCGTGGGGCAACCCGATGGGTGCGGCGCAGTTCGGATCGACGTTCTTCATGATTACCGGCTTCCACGGCTTTCACGTGTCGTGTGGTGTGATCTACCTGCTCGTCATCGCCAACAAGGTGCGGCAGGGGCACTACGACGTGACGGGCAACTACCAGCCCGTGGAGATCGCCGGGCTGTACTGGCACTTCGTGGACCTGGTCTGGGTCTTTATCTTCGCGCTGTTCTATCTCTGGTGAGGCTGGCCATGGCATCGACTCCCACCGCTCCCGATCCGGCCATCGAACCATCGTCGCATGGCGGGCAGGCCCATCCGATCGGCCTGTACCTGAAGGTCTGGATCCTGTTGTTCATCCTGTCCACGATGTCGTACATGGTGGACTACTTCCACGTGCAAGGCTTCCTGCGCTGGGCGCTGATCCTGATCTTCATGGGGCTGAAGGCGGGGCTGATCGTCGCCGTGTTCATGCACATGGCGTGGGAGCGCCTGGCGCTGATCTGCGCCATCCTGCTGCCGCCGCTGTGCCTGCTGGTGCTGGTATGGCTGATGGCGGAAGAGGCCGACTACACGTTCCTGACGCGGGGGGTGTTTTTCAAGTAGGGAAGGGCACCTGGATGATCGGTTGCAAAACAAAGGCTGGGTTTCCCCGGCCTTTGTTCTCAGCTTGCGGACGACGCGCGCCCGCTCTTACGCTCAAATCTGCGTAATAAACTTCGTCACCAGATACCCGTCGAATGTCTCCATCCCGCCTTCGCTGCCGATGCCGGAGTCCTTGATGCCGCCGAACGGTGTTTCGGACAGGGCCATGCCGAAGTGGTTGATGTTGACCATGCCGGCTTCCAGGCCGTTGGAGACCAGGTGGGCCGTCTTCAGCGAATTGGTGAAGACGTACGAGGCCAGGCCGAAGGGCAGGCTGTTGGCGCGGCGCAGGACTTCCTCGGCGTCCTTGAAGCGCGTGACCGGCGCTACCGGGCCGAACGGCTCGTCCACCATCAGCTTGGCGTCGTCGGGCAGGTCCGTCACCACGGTCGGGGCGAAGAAGAAGCCCTTGTCGCCGATGCGTGCGCCGCCGGCCACGATCTTGCCGCCGCGGTGGTTGGCATCGTCGAGGAACTGTTCCATCGATGCGATGCGCCGCTCGTGTGCGAGCGGGCCCATTTGCGTGCCATCGTCGAGGCCGTTGCCGACCTTGATCGAACCGATGACCTCGGTGAAGCGCGCCAGGAACTTGTCGTAGGCTTTTTCCTGAACGTAGAAGCGCGTCGGGGAGACGCACACCTGGCCGGCGTTGCGCAGCTTGAAGCGCGCCAGCATCTCGGCTGCCGGTTCGATGTCGGCATCGTCGAAGACGAGCACTGGCGAGTGACCGCCCAGTTCCATCGTCACACGCTTCATATGCGCGCCGGCCAGCGCGGCCAGCTGCTTGCCCACCGGCACGGAGCCCGTGAACGAGATCTTGCGCACGATCGGCGATTCGATCAGGTAGGTCGACACCTCGCTCGGCACGCCCCAGACGATGTTCAGCACCCCCGGGGGCAGGCCGGCGTCATGGAACAGGCGCGCCAGCGCCACTACGGCACTCGGCGAATCCTCCGGGCCCTTCAGGATCAGCGTGCAGCCGGCGCCCAGCGCCGCCACGATCTTGCGGATGGCCTGGTTGAACGGGAAGTTCCACGGCGTGAAGGCGGCGCAGACGCCAATCGGCTCCCGCACGACGATCTGGCGCACGGCCGGGTTGCGCGGCGGAATCACGCGGCCGTAGATCCGGCGGGCTTCCTCGGCATGCCATTCGGCGTGCTCGGCGCAGATCATCACTTCGCCCACGGCCTCGGCCAGCGGTTTGCCCTGGTCCAGCGTGATGTCGCGGCCGATTTCCTTGGCGCGCTGACGCGTCAGTTCTGCCACGCGGCGCAGGATCGCGGAGCGCTCCAGCGGCGAGGTCTTCTTCCACGTCTCGAAAGCGCGCTGCGCCGCGGCCAGGGCGCGATCAAGGTCGCCGCGCGTGGCGTGGGGCAGCTTGCCAAGGACTTCCTGGGTCGCCGGGTTGATGACATCCTGCTCGCGCCGGTCGCCTCCCTTGATGAATTCCCCATCAATATAGAGGGCGAGATCCTGGTACATGCGTGTCTCCTGAGTCGGTCGGGTCGAGAAACCGCAAGCTTAACGCGTCGGACCGGAACGCGCACGGGGTCGTAGTGGCCGATAATCGGCCACTTGCCCGCGGGAATCCACGCTAGACTGGCGGACCCGAGATACTGCACATCGTCCCAACCGCCCTCCATGAAGCCAGACGCCAGACTGACCACGGGCCCGATCGGCCGCACGCTGTTGCTGTTCTCGCTGCCCGTGCTGGGCAGCAACATCCTTCAGTCGTTGAACGCGTCGATCAACTCGGTCTGGGTGGGCCGCTACCTCGGCGAGGCCGCGCTGACAGCCACGTCCAACGCCAATATCATCCTGTTCTTCCTGCTTGGCGTGGTGTTCGGCATCAGCATGGCCAACACGATCATGATTGGCCAGGCCGTGGGCGCCCGGAATATCGACGAAGCGCGCCGCGTGGTCGGCACCGGCACGACGTTCTTCGTGGGCCTGTCGATCCTGGCGGCGGTGCTCGGTTTCGTCTTCACGCCACACATCCTCGCGGCGATGCATACGCCCGACGATGCCGCGCCACTGGCGGTGATCTACCTGCGCATCATCTTCGTGGCGCTGCCGTTCATGTACTTCTACAACTTCGTGATGATGACGCTGCGCGGGGCAGGGGACTCGCGCACGCCGTTCTATTTCATGCTGTTGTCGGTGGTGCTCGACGTGGTGCTGAACCCGGTGCTGATCTTTGGCGTCGGGCCGTTGCCGGCGCTCGGCATCGCAGGCTCCGCGCTGGCTACGCTGATCGCCCAGCTGGTGAGCCTCGTGGCGATGATCGCGGTGCTGTACCGGCGACGCCATTTCCTGCTGCTGCACAAGGAGCAACTGGCGCTGCTGTGGCCCGATCCGGCAATTCTCCGTGCGCTGGTGGCGAAGGGCTTGCCGATGGGCCTGCAGATGGTGGTGATCTCATCGTCCGCGATTGTCATGATGTCGCTGGTCAACACCTATGGCTCGCAGACCACGGCGGCCTACGGCGTGGCCTCTCAGCTGTGGACTTACGTGCAGATGCCGGCCCTGGCCGTAGGCGCCAGCGTGTCGTCGATGGTCGCGCAGAATGTCGGTGCGGGCCTATGGCCGCGCGTGGCCCGTATCACGCGCATGGGTCTGCTGTTCAATCTGGTGATGACCGGGGCGATTGTGGGGCTGATCTACCTGTTCAACCGGCATTCGCTTGGCATCTTCCTGGGCGATGACAGCACGGCAATCGGCATCGCCCAGCACATCAACCGCGTGGTGCTGTGGTCGTTCATCCTGTTCGGCTTCACCATCGTCGTGTTCGGCACGGTGCGCGCCACCGGGGCGGTCATGGCGCCGCTCGTCATCCTGTTCGTGTCGATGTGGGGGATACGGCTGCCGTTCGCATGGCTGCTGGAGCCGCATATCGGCGCGGAGTCGATCTGGTGGAGCTTCCCGGTTGGTTCGATCGTGTCCGTGGCGCTGGCCTTTGCCTACTACCGCTTCGGCAACTGGAAGCGCAGCCACATCATGCCTGCCGAGCCGCATGCGGAGGCCGTCGGCCTCGCGCCCGATACCAGCATGGGCACGCCTTGCGAAGACGCCGATACCACAACGGCGCCCGCGCGGTGATCGGATGACAGGTGAGTGCGCTTTCACCTGAGAGACATTTGAGTCGCCGCGCGCACCGCAGTGCAGCAATGTAAGGCATTCGAAAGCCACGCCTTCCCCAAATATCAGAACGCCGCTTCATGCGGCGTTCATTGCTTTCAGTCCCCTTTCGCCCAGCCTTTCAGTTGACTTTCACGCGCTGTCGATCATATCGATTAAATACATCACAACATGATGTATTGGAGTCGACCCACTTCTGATAACGGAATCAGGAATTACCCTGAAGCCAGACAAATGAAAGGCGCCTGAAAGATCGCGTCTCTACTGTTCGCTCCGTCGCATCGGATGCTTTGCCTGTCATGCATCCGCAGTGCGGGCGCCAGAGCCGGCGTGCCGCGCGGTACCGATTTTCACCACTTTGAGGAGATTCATTTTGCGCATACGCAGCCAAAAGGACTTTGCCTCCGGCCTGATGTTCGTCCTGGTCGGCCTGGGCTTTTCCTTCGTCGCGCGCGGCTATTCCATGGGAACGGCGGCGAAGATGGGGCCAGGATATTTTCCGTTCCTGCTCGGACTCGTGCTCGCCCTGCTGGGCGCGATCGTGACGGTGGGTTCGCTCTCGACGAAGGGCGAAGACGACCAGCTCGCGCGCTGGGACCTCAAGACGCTGTTGTGGATTCTCGGTTCCGTGGTGCTGTTCGGCCTGTTGCTCAAGCCGCTCGGCATGGTGTTGTCGGTCTTTGTGCTGGTGCTGGTCTCGTCGATGGCGAGCCATGAGTTCAGCTGGAAGGGCGCACTCCTGAACGGCGTGGTGCTCGTGCTGATCAGCCTGGGCGCGTTCGTGTACGGCATCAACCTGCAGATGCCGGTGTGGCCTGCCTTCATTACCGGCTAAGGAGCCCGTCCAAATGGAATTGTTCGATCACCTTGCCCTGGGCTTCTCCACGGCATTGTCCCTGCAGAACCTCGCGTACGCCTTCCTCGGGTGCGTGCTGGGGACGCTGATTGGCGTGCTGCCGGGCCTCGGCCCTCTCGCCACCATCGCCATGCTGCTGCCGGTCACGTACACGCTGCCCCCGGTGGCTGCGCTGATCATGCTGGCTGGTATTTACTACGGCGCCCAGTACGGCGGTTCCACCACCGCCATTCTGGTGAACCTGCCCGGTGAGTCGTCGTCGGTGGTGACCACCATCGATGGCTATCAGATGGCGCGGCGCGGCCGTGCTGGCGTGGCGCTGGCCACTGCCGGTCTCGGTTCGTTCTTCGCTGGTTGCGTGGCTACGCTGATTCTGGCGGCTTTCGCAACGCCGCTGTCGGAACTGGCATTCAAGTTCGGCCCCGCCGAGTACTTCTCGCTGATGGTGCTGGGCCTGATCGGTGCCGTGGTGCTGGCCTCGGGCTCGCTGCCGAAGGCCGTGTCGATGATCGTGCTGGGTCTGCTGCTGGGCCTGATCGGTACCGACGTGAACTCGGGTGCCGCGCGCTTCTCGTTCGACGTGCCTGAGCTGACCGACGGCATCGACTTCGTCGCACTGGCCATGGGTATGTTCGGCTTCGCGGAAATCATCGCGAACCTGGAACAGAAGGAAGCCCGCGAGACGTTCACGAACAAGGTGACGAACCTGTTCCCGACCAAGGAAGACTTCCGACGCATGATCCCGGCGGTGCTGCGTGGCACGGCCCTGGGCTCGGCGCTGGGTATCCTCCCGGGCGGCGGTGCGGCACTGGCTTCCTTCGCAGCCTACTCGCTTGAGAAGAAGACCTCGAAGTACGCGCATGAATTCGGCAAGGGCGCCATCGAAGGCGTGGCGGGTCCGGAATCGGCCAATAACGCCGCGGCACAGACCTCCTTCATCCCGCTGCTGACGCTGGGCATTCCGCCTAACGCCGTGATGGCGCTGATGGTGGGCGCGATGACCATCCACAACATCCAGCCCGGCCCGCAGGTGATGACCAGCAACCCGGCGCTGTTCTGGGGCCTGATCGCCTCGATGTGGATCGGTAACCTGATGCTGATCATCCTGAACCTGCCGATGATCGGTATCTGGGTGAAGCTGCTGACCGTGCCGTATCGCTTCCTGTACCCGGCGATTCTCGTGTTCTGCGGCATTGGCGTGTACTCGGTCAACAACCAGACGTTCGACGTGTTCATGGCGGCTGGCTTCGGCGTGATCGGCTATCTGTTCCTGAAACTCAAGTGCGAACCGGCCCCGCTGCTGCTCGGCTTCGTGCTGGGACCGATGATGGAAGAGAACTTCCGCCGCTCGCTGCTGCTGTCGCGTGGTGACTTCACCGTATTCGTGACGCGTCCGCTGTCGATGGGCCTGCTGATTGCTGCTGCCGCACTGGTGGCCGTGGTGGCACTGCCGTCGATCAAGGCCAAGCGCGAGGAAGCGTTCCAGGAGGAATAGCGCTCCGTGGCGCTCTCCTGAGCAACACCGGCTTTTGCCGGGCACACAACGCAAGCTTTCGGGGTGCCTCGTGCACCCCGTTTTTTTAAGGACTTTCCAAAGCGACTGCGCCCATGATCACGCCTTCGCTCGACCGGGTCGTTTCCCGGCTCTACATCCTCAAGCTCGTCCAGGCCAGCCCCTCTACCGTCTTCAGTCTGATGGAGCGGCTGCGCGAGCGCGGCATCGACAAGAACATCCGCGCACTGCGGCCCATTCTGCGCAGCCTGATGATCGCTCGCTCGATCACGGCGGAACTCGTGGAAGGTAACGGCCGCGTCTATACCATCACCGACAGCGGTCGCGCCGAACTGGACGCGTACCTCTCGCACCTCGACGTACTCAAGTCCGACCTGCCTGGCGCCGGCAACCACGCGCAAAGGAAAGACGCCGCCTGAAGCGGCGGCGTCCTGGCCCGAGGAGAGGGCTCTTGCTATGTAGCGGGGCTTACTGCTGGCTGACCAGTTCCTGCGCCGTGGCGTTGCTCGTGCTGCTCTGTGCCACCAGGACCTTGATCTTGTTCGGCACCACGGCTCCGAAGCCGTCGGCCGGGATCGTGGTAATCAGCCAGTCGTCGTTCTTGTTCACGGTCAGCGCGCCCGAATCGAAGATCACGGTCTTGGTACCGGCCGCGGTCACGCGCAGGCGATAGGTGCCGCCATCCACATAGATCGAATCCTGACCCGAAGCCGGCACCGCATTCTTATAGCTGATGGCGGCGATCGTCGGGTTCACGGCGGCGATGTCCTGCGCCGGCGTGGTCAGGTACATGTCCACGTTCTGCGCATTGATCGAGGCGTTCAGACCACGAATACGGGCGGAGGTGTCCAGCAGGCCCTTGCCGTACGGATCGTCGATCTGCAGCACGTCGGCGGCCGTTGTGCCAGGCAGCGCCACCACGGTGTACTTGTGGCCGGTGTGCGCCGAAACCGTGGTCGCACCGATCTGCGTGGACGTGTTGGCCAGGTTGAACGCGAACAGGTTATTACCTTCCTCGACGTTGAAATAGCCCGAGACTGTCTTGTAGGGGATGTTCCTCAGCGAGGTCAGCGCGCCGTTCTGCAGCACGTCGACGTTGGGGCCGGCCGTCACGGCGTGGATGACGCGCACCGAGGGCTTGCTCAGGCCCACGCGGTCGTCGATGCCGTCATCGCCGCCACCGCACGCTGCCAGGACTGCCGTGGTCGCGAGCGCCAGGCCCAGAATGATGTTCCGCTTGATTTCCATGGTTCTTCACCTCTTTTACGTTGGGATCATTGGGGCGCGCGACACGCACACGACCTCACACCGACCCAATGCGCCGGTGCTCTCTCGAATGGCGATGGTGGCGTGCCGCGCGGGCAATCGTTACTGTTGCTGCTGGCAGCCGTGCGTGAATGCGCTTGCCTGATGCAACGATAGACATGCGGGGAGAGGGGAGACAGCCGGGCGACTCCGATATCAATGTCGGAGAATTCCCACAGTTCGGTTACAAAGCTGATACAAGTACACGTTGTGTCGCGCGCATCGAGCATGGGGAATGCCGCGCGAAGACATGGCGCGGCACGTGCTCCAAAAGGGTGAGGTAGTTCTTACACGGCGCTAGGCGTTGTCGGCCGTGGGGCAAGAGGGGTGGCGCGCGGCGCGGTGCCGCGCGCGGGAAATACTTACACCATCACGACCTGATTGCGGCCGTTGCGCTTGGCCTGATAGAGGCCGGTATCCGCTGCCTGCACGAGGCGGCTGGCATCGCCAGTTTCATCGGGCACGATCACCGCGCCGCCGATGCTGATGGTCACCACGCCACTGGTGGGCGACCCGCTGTGCGGAATCTGCAGCGACTCGATCGCGCGCCGCACCTTCTCCGCGAGCAACCTTGCACCGCCCGCCGAGGTGGCCGGCAGGATCATCGAGAACTCCTCGCCCCCAAAACGCGCGGGCAGGTCAGCCGGCCGCGCGCAGTTGTCGCGGATCACGCCCGCCACGCGGCGCAGCACCTCGTCGCCGGCCACGTGGCCGTAGGTGTCGTTGTAGGCCTTGAAGGCATCCACGTCGATCATCAGCAGTGCGAGTTGCGTCTGCTCGCGCTGTGCGCGCCGCCACTCGGCGCCGAGGTACTCGTCGAAATAGCGGCGGTTCGAGAGCCCGGTCAGGCCGTCGGAGTTGGTCAGCCGCTGCAGTTCGAGGTTGGTTTCGAGCAACTGCTGCTGGCTCTGCCGGAGTGCCCGATACGCTTCGTCGCGCTGCAACAGGTTCAGGTAGGAGCGCGAGTGATAGCGGATGCGCGCCACGAGTTCGATGGTGTCCGGCAGCTTCACGAGATAGTCGTTGGCGCCGGCCGCGAACGCGGCGCTCTTCATCGTCGCCTCTTCCTTGGTGGAGAGCACGATGATGGGGATGTCGCGCGTGCCCGGGTTCTCCCGATAGCGCCGCACAAGCGTCAGGCCGTCGGTGCCCGGCATCACCAGGTCCTGCAGGATGACGGTTGGCTGCGTGCGCTCCGCCACGGCCACGGCCTCGTCCGGCTGCGCGCAGTAGTGGAAGTCGATGTCAGGCTCGCCGGCCAGCGCGCGGCGCACCGCTTCGCCGATGATGGCCTGGTCGTCGACCAGCAGCACCATCGCCATGTATTCGTTGTTGGCGCCTCTTGTGCTGTTCGCGCTATTTGCCGCCGCATCGGCTTGAGGTTTAGATCTTGGCATTTTCATGCATCCTGTGCTTTGTTCTTGTTCTGGTGGCCGCCGCCGCACGCCTTCACCAGCCGCGCGGCAATCCGCGGCAGCGGCAGGATCTCGACGGCGGCGTCCAGCGCCGCGGCTGCCTTGGGCATGCCGTACACCGCGCTGGTGGCCTGGTCCTGCGCAATGGTGAGGTAGCCACGGTCGCGCATCGCCTTGAGGCCGAGGGCACCGTCGCGGCCCATGCCGGTGAGCAGCACGCCGACCGCCTCGCCGCGCCAGTGCTCCACCACCGATTCGAAGAACACGTCGATGGAAGGCCGGTACAAGTAATCGCCCGGCTCCGGGGTGTAGGCCATCCGCGCGGCATGTATCAACCGCAGATGATCGTTCGTGCCCGCCAGGACCACGGTGCCGATTCGCGGCCGCTCGCCGGCGCGCGCGATGCCCACCGGCAGCGCGCACTGGGCGTTGAGCCACTCGGCCATGCCGGGCGCGAACGCCTCGTCCACGTGCTGCACGGCGACCACCGCCGCGCCGAAGTCAGCCGGCAGCGCGCCCAGCAACGTGGCCAGTGCAGCCGGCCCGCCTGCCGAGGCGCCAATCGCCACCAGGCGCGGCGCGGCCGGCGTAGGCGTGGCGGCAGTCAGGGAATGCGATGCGATGGCGCGGCCATTCAGCAGCCGGGCGATGTTGCGGAGCTTGCGCAGCAGCGGCCCCGCCGCGAGTTGCGCGTCCGGTTCGGTCAGGGTGGGCGTGTCCACCGCATCGATCGCGCCGTGACCCATCGCGGCGAACACCTGGTCCGCGTTGCGCCCGAGATCCATCGTCACCACGACGATCGCGCACGGCGTGGCGGCCATGATGCGCCGTGTGGCTTCCACGCCATCCATGACCGGCATCAGCAGGTCCATCAGGATCAGGTCGGGCGTTTGCGTGGCCGCCATGCGTATGGCCTGCTCGCCATCGCCGGCCACCCAGATGATCTCGTGCGTGGCATCGAGCGCGATGGCGCGCCGCAGCGCCGCCACGGCCAGCGAAGAATCATTGACGATACCGATCTTCATGCACGTGCCTCGCCGATGAGATCCAGCACGGCGTCCAGCAAGGCCGTGTCATGGAAACTGCCTTTGGCCAGATAATAGTCCGCGCCAGCCTGCAACCCGCGTTCGCGATCCTGCTCGCGGTCCTTGTACGACACGATCATCACCGGCAACTGCCGCAGGCGCGGCTCCTCGCGGATGCGGGTGACCAGTTCGATGCCGTCCATGCGCGGCATGTCCACGTCCGTGATGACGAGGTCGAAGGGCTCCGCGCGCAGGACGTTCCAGCCATCCATGCCGTCCACGGCCACGGCCACATCGTAGCCACGCCCGGCCAGCAGCTTGCGCTCCAGTTCGCGCACGGTCAGGGAATCGTCGACCACCAGCACCCGCTTGCGGCGGACGTCGGCAGTACCGGCGCCGGCCTGGCGCACGCGCTCGATCCGGCCATCCGACACGAGTTTCTCGACCGAGCGCAGCATGTCCTCGACATCGAAGATCAGGACGGGCGTGCCGTCGTCGGTCAGGCTGCCCGCCGCGATGTCCTTGATCTTGCCCAGCGCCTGCGCCAGCGGCTGCACCACCAGCATGCGTTCGCCCAGCAGGCGGTCCACGGCAATGCCGTAGACGCGATCCTGCTCGCCGATGATGACTACTGGCACGGTGTCGGCGTCCGGGGTGGCGGTCTTGGGCCGTTGCAGCAGTTGCGCCGCGCTGACGAGGCCTACGGGCCGGCCGTCATGGCGGAAGTGCTGGTGCTGTTCCACCTGCTCGATCTCGTCCCGGCGCACCGCCACGGCACGCATGACGTGCCCGAGCGGGAAGGCATAGGCTTCGCCGGCGACTTCTACCAGCAGCGTGCGCACGACGGACAGCGTAAGCGGCAATTCGAGATGGAAGTGGAGCCCGCTGCCGGGCTGCTGCGAGAGCCGCAGGCTGCCGCGCACGGCGCGCACCATGTCCTGCACCGCATCCAGCCCGACGCCACGCCCCGAGACATGAGACACCGTCTCGCGCAGGCTGAAGCCGGGCAGCAGCAGGAATTCGAGCAGTTCCGTCTCGGACATCCGCGCCGCCGTCTCGGGCTGCGCCAGGCTGCGGCGCACGATGGCCTCGCGCAACGCGCCGAAGTCCACGCCGGCTCCATCGTCGAAGATCTCGATGACAAGCCGCCCGGCGTTATGGCGTGCGTGCAGCGAGATGCGTCCTTCCTCGGGCTTGCCGGCGGCACGGCGCACTTCGGGCGGCTCGATGCCGTGATCCACCGCATTGCGCAGCAGGTGGGCCAGCGGGGCGTCGAGCTGTTCGAGGATGTCGCGGTCCACCTGGGTCTGTTCGCCCGCCAGCGCCAGATGCACGGGCTTACCGAGCGCGCGGCCGAGGTCGCGCACCATGCGCGAATAGCCCATGATGCCGTCCGAGAGCGGTCGCATGCGACAGGACAGCGCGGTGTCGTAAAGCTGGCGCGACAGCCGGCTCGCCCGATGATCGTACTGGTCGATCTCCTCCACGCGCTGCGAAAGCTGGCCGTGGCTGTCCTCAAGCAACTGGCGCGCTTCGGCCAGCGCGGCGCGCAGCCGTGGCACGGTACCGTCGGCACTGGCCAGCAGGGCCTGGATGCCTTCCAGCGCCTGGAGCGCGCGCATTTGCTGGCGCCGCGCCTGCTGCATGGCGCCGCCGAACGGGCGCAGCCAGTGCGTCTCCACCATGGATTCGCCGGCCAAGGCCAGCAGCCGGTCCAGCCGGTCCGCGTTGACGCGCAGCATGCGTTCCTGCGGGTCGGCGGCGGCCGTGGCCTGAGGGGCGGGTGGGACTTCGGGGGGGAAAACCTCGGGCGTTGCTGCGGATACCGCCGGCATCCGCGCGGGGGCCGGCTCCAGTTCAGTGCCGTCGAGCAGCGCGTTGAGGTGCGCGACGCAGGTGTCGATCTCGGCCAGTCCTTCCCGCTCGGGCCAGTCGAGCGCGCCGCCCGGGGGATGGCCGATCCGCTGCAGCAGGTCGGTGCCCTGCAGCAGGGCGTCGATATGGGACGGCGTCAGCAGCAGGCCGCCACGCTGCGCGGCGACGAGGCAGTCTTCCATCACATGCGCCACGCGCACGCCGCCATCCAGCCCGACGATGCGCGCTGCACCCTTGAGCGAGTGGGCGGCGCGCATGCACGATTCCAGGTGCGTGGCCGCCGCAGGTTCGCGTTCGAGCGCCAGCAGGCCCGCGTTCAGGATTTCCGCCTGCGCGTCCGCCTCCAGCGCGAACAGTTCGAGCATCGAGGCATCGCGGAGCTGTTCGGGATTCATGACAGGCTCCGCGACAGCGCCTGCCGGAGCAGGTCGGCATCGAGCAGGCCGACCGTGTGGCCGTCATGCTCGAACAGGGCGCGCGTGTAGTGCGCGGAGGCGCGGGCGAGCGTAGCCGGTAGCGGCAGCAGCGCGGCGTGGGGCACGTGCTGCACGCCTGCCACTTCGGCCACAGGCAGCGCAATGGCATTGCGCCCCTGGCCCAGCATCAGGAACCGTCCCGCGCGGCTGGTATCGGCCGCCGTGCCGCCGAACAGCAGCGCCAGCGACACGCAGGTCAGCAGCGCCCCGCGCACCGATGCCACGCCAACCAGCGCCGCGTGGCGGCGGTGCGGCAGCGAGTGGATCGGCGCGGGCGCGGTGACTTCGCCGAGTACGGCGGTCGGGAGCGCGAGCCATTCATCGCCCACGCGGAAGACCACGCAAGACTGGCCCGCGGCACGGTCGACATGGAACGCACTCCTGGTAGGTTGATCGAGCGTGGCGGCATCCACAAGGTCGTCGACGGCCAGCGCGTCGAGCAGCGCCGTGGCAGCTTGCGCGTAGGTCGGGCAGTTGCGGCAGTGGACATGCGTCGCCAGCAGCGGGCACGAGGCGTCGCCGGACACGCCAATGCGCCGCCAGCAATCGTCGATGGCCGCAAGGTTCGGCAGCAGGGTGGCGGAGGTTTCAACCATGGCTCATGCGGGCGTGACGTTGGGCGCGTTCGCGCAGGCGCGCGGCACCGCCGGCGTCGCCCTCGCTATCGAGCAGGGCGGCAAGGTGGTAGAGGGCTTCCTCGTGGCCGGGATCGAGGTACACCGCCTTGCGGTAGGCGGCATGCGCATCGGCGACGTGGCCGGCGGCGTCGTTCAGCACGCCGAGCAGGCAGTAGGCGTTGGCGGATGGGCCGCGCTGTGCCAGGTATTGCTCGCACGCGACGGTGGCGTCGGCCACATCGCCACGGTCAGCCATGGCAGCAATCTCCGCGAGCGCATCGCCGCCGGCTTGCTGCGCGGGCGGGCGCGCGTGCGTGGCGGCGGGCGGCGCGGCGCGCAACGCGGGGGCCGGCTGGGGCCGGCGCGCGGGAGCGGCGGGGGAAGCCGGCAGCGGCGCACGGGGTAAGGCCGATGCCAACGACGCCGGCACGTCCCGCACGGGCGGGCGCACCGCGTGGGGATGGAAGGCGAAGGCGAGCGGCACCCCGGCGCCGGCGAGCCCTTCGCGCGTCAGCAGGCTGGCTTCGGCCGGGCCGACGAAGATCAGGCCGTCCGGGCGCGCCAGGCGCACCAGCGCCCGCGCCGCGCGGCGCTGCGTGTCCTGATCGAAATAGATCAGCAGGTTGCGGCAGAACACCAGGTGGTAGGGCGGCTCGGCGGCGAGCAGGGACGGATCGAGGAGATTCCCCGGCAGCAGCCGGACCTGCGCCCGCACGTTATCGGCAATCTGGTAACTCGCTGCCACCGGTGTGAAATAGCGCCCGCGGAAGTCCAGCGGCCGGCCCCGGAACGCGTTGTTGCCATAGTGGCCGGCGCGCGCGCGCTCCAGCGCCCGGGCGCTGACATCCACGGCATCCACGCGAAACCGTTCGGGCGGCACGCCGGCGTCCAGCAGCGCCATGACGATGGAGTACGGCTCCTCGCCGGTGGAGCAGGGCACGCTCAGCACGCGCAGCATCGGCACACCATCGCCGAAGATGCGGTGGGCGGCAAAGCTCGCCATGGCCAGCAGCGCTTCACGATGGCGGAAGAACCAGGTTTCGGGCACCACTACGGCTTCGATCAGCGCCTGCAGCTCGTCTGGCACCGCGTGCAGCACGTTCCAGTAGTTGCCGAGATCGGCGGCGCCCACGGCGATCTGACGTTCCAGCACGGCGCGCGCGATGGTGCCGGCGCCGATGGCGCCCGCATCGAGCCCGATGCGTTCTTTCAGCAACACTTCGATGGGCGTGAGCGGGTGCGGGGCGTCGGTCATGCCGGGGCTGGATCGGGAAACAGCAGGTCGTGCACGGCATCGGGCAGCAGCGCGCCCACGCGCACCCATTGCACGAGGCCGCGCGCGTCGTGCAGCACGGGCCCGAGGTAGCGCACCGGGGCAGGGTCGATGCCGCCGTCGACGAAGGCGGCGGGATCGGCGCGCAGGGTTTCCGTGGCGTATTCGAGCCGCAGGCCGAGCAGGCGGGCGGGTTGATCGTGGGTTGTGCGGCGATAGTGCACCAGCACGGTCCGCGTGCTCCGGCGCGCCACGGCGGGCGTGCCCGTGGCCAGCGCCGGGATGTCGATCACCGGCACCGGCTGGCCATGACGCACCATCAGCCCGGCGACCCATGCCGGCGCCCCCGGAATCTGCTTGAGCGTGGTCAGCGGCAGCACCTCGGCCACCTCGGCGGTATCGAGCGCGTAGTGGTCAGGACCGATGCGGAACAGCAGGAAGAGGGCCATGGCGGGACATGCGCGTCGCGGAGCCCGCGCTCACACCTTGAAGCGGGAGACGCCGCTGCGCAGTTCGTTGGCCACGAGGGTCAGCTCGTCGATGGCCTGGCTCGACTGGCGCAGCGACTCCACGGTCTGCTGCGCGGCTTCGGACAGCTGCATCAGCGCCTGGTTGATCTGTTCGGCGCCGCCGGCCTGCGCCTGCATGCCCTCGTTCACCATCTGCACGCGCGGCGCCAGCGACTGCACCTGGCCGATGATCTGGGAAAGCTGGTCGCCCACCTGGGTCACCTCGGACATGCCCCGGCGCACTTCCTCCGAGAACTTGTCCATGCCCATCACCCCGGCCGAGACGGCCGACTGGATCTCGCGCACCATCTGCTCGATATCGTAGGTGGCCACGGCGGTCTGGTCCGCCAGACGCCGGATCTCGGTCGCCACCACGGAAAAGCCGCGCCCGTACTCGCCGGCCTTCTCGGCCTCGATGGCGGCGTTCAGGGACAGCAGGTTGGTCTGGTCCGCCACGCGGGCGATGGTGGTCACCACCTGATTGATATTGCCGGCGCGCTCGTTGAGCGTGGCCAGCCGGGCGTTGACCGAGCCGGCGGCCTCCATCACATGGTGCATGGTCGCCTCCATGCGCGACAGCCCGACCTGCCCGGTGCCCGCCAGCCCGGCGGTCTGCTCGGCGGCATGGGAGACTTCGCCCATTGTCCGCACGAGGTCACGCGAAGTGGCCGAGATCTCGCGCGAGGTAGCGCCGATCTGGGTCGTGGTGGCGGCGGTCTCGGTGGCCGTGGCCTGCTGCTGGCGGGCGGTGGCGGCGATCTCGTTGACCGACGTGGTGACCTGGATCGCCGAGCGCTGCGCCTGCCCGACCAGCGTGGTCAGTTCGCCGGACATCTGATTGAAGCCTTCCTCGACGGCCAGGAATTCGTCGCGCCGCCCCAGCGCCATGCGCTGGCGCAGGTCGCCGCCGCGCATGCCGGTCAGCAGCGAGACGATGCCGCCCATCGGCACGGTAATCGAACGCAGCAGCAGGTAGCCGCAGACCGCGGCCACTACCACCGCCAGCGTCAGCGCCACCTCGATACTCTTCTTGGCGCCATCCACGGCCTTGCTGATGTCGGTGGCGGCGCCGCTCGCGATGGCGTTGTTGTCGTCGACCAGGGATTGCAGCGCCTTGCGGCCGTCGAGCCAGACGTCGTGGGCCTGCCCGCGCAGGGCGGTCTCGGCGGTGGCGGTGTCGCGCCATTTGGTCGGGTCGAGGTAAAGTTGCGCAGCCTGGTCGTATCGTGCGTGAAGTTCCTTGAACGCCGCGAAACGGGCGCGATCGTCCGCGCGGACGATGGATGCTTCATACAGCTGTTCCATGCGGTGGAAACGCTGGGTGGCGTCCTGGTGCTGGGCCAGCAGGCGGTTGCGCGCGCCGGCGTCGTCGGTGGTCACGATCTGCCAGGCCAGCACGTAGAACTCGCCCCAGATGCCGCGCATGCCCGCGCTGTAGTTCAGGCCGGGCAGGGCATCGTTGCGCATGACATCGCTTTCATGCTCGATGGCGGACAGGCGGTTATAGGCGACCACGCCCATCAGCGCCATGACAAGGAGAATGAGGCTGAAACTCGCCAGGATGCGCGAGCGAATGGTCCAGTTGTTCACGGTCGGGTCCGCGTTGGTCTGCTTGAATGAGCCGCTGGCAGGATTCGCGGCGGGGCGCTATCCGCCGGAAGGCGGATGGCCTTGCGGGTGCGGCAGGCGTTTGCGGCGTAGGGTACTGTAAGCGCCCGGCGCTGACAACGTGGGAGGGTGCCGGGCAGCCGCCCGCCAGCCCGCGCCGTTGCGCGGTTGCGCCGCATTTCTGTACCGCTTGATTTTTCCATGGTTTTCGTCACACTTGCCAAATAGCTTGAGCGGGACATATGTTCATCACAACTGATAGGGCAGGGATGGTGGCCAGGTCGGAGGTACAGGCGACTGGCGCCTTGCCGCCGGCGGATCTCGATCCGCTGACCGGCGTGGTCGCTCGCCAGGCATACTTGACGCGACTGGAGGCGCGCCTGCGCAGCGAGGCGCCGCCACGCTTTGCTTTGCTGCTGGTGGGCATCGACGACTTTCGCGCCTTCAACGACATGCACGGGCATGCCGAGGGCGACGCCATTCTCCAGGGCGTGGCCCGGCGGCTGGCCGACGCCTCCCCGCGCGACGCCATCATCGGCCGCGTGGGCAGCGACGAGTTCGGCGTGCTGCTGACCTCCATTTCGGACCCGACGCTGGTGCGCCACGTGAGCGCCGCCATCCTGTCGATGCTGTCCGCCCCCTATGAAATGAACGGCCGCCGGCACCATGTGCTGGCCAGTATCGGCGCCTGCGTGATGCCGGCCGGCGGCGAGAATTCGTCCGATGTCCTGGCGGCGGCCAGCCTGGCGCTGGCCCGGGCCAAGCACGACGGCGGCCGGACCATCCGCTTCTTCAAGCCGCAGATGCGCACCGACGTGACCACGCGGCTGTCGCTGGTGCAGGCGCTGCGCGAGGCCTATGCCCAGCGCCAGTTCGAGTTGCTCTATCAACCCCAGGTGGATCTGCGCGATGGCCGCGTGGTGGGCGCCGAGGCGCTGATGCGCTGGCGCCACCCGACGCTGGGCCTGCTGACGCCCGCCGCTTTCATCGACGCCCTGGCGGCCAGCAGCGTGGCCGGCGACGTGGGCATGTGGCTGCTGCATACCGCCTGCGCCCAGGCGCGGGCGTGGTCGCTGACCTTCGCCGAACCGCCGCGCGTGGCCATCAACCTGTTCGCCGCCCAGCTATCGGAAAGCCGGCTGCTGACCGAGGTGCGCCACGTGCTGCGCGCGCTGGAGCTGCCGGCGAAGCTGCTGGAGATCGAAATCACCGAGACCATCGCCCTGCAGCAGGGCGACGATGTCTCCGACCAGCTCCAGGCCCTGCGCCGGGACGGCGTGACGCTGACCTGCGACGATTTCGGCACCGGCTACGCCTCCCTGAGCTTCCTGAAGACGTTCCCCGTGGACCGGCTCAAGATCGACCAGTCCTTTATCCGCAACGTCACCCACGACGATGTGGACGCCGCCATCGTCCGCTCGGTCATCAATGTGGGCGAAAGCCTGCGCATCGGCGTGGTGGCGGAAGGCGTGGAGACCGCCGAGCAGCGCGATTTCCTGCTCGCCAACCGCTGCATCGAGGCCCAAGGCTACTTCTATGGCCGCCCGATGCCGCCTGACCGGCTGACCGACTTCCTGCGCAACCAGCCGCGCTGAGCGTTTATGCTGCGTCGCAGCAAACCGGTCGTCCTGTCAGCATCTGCAAGACTTGTTTCCGCGCATATCCGCCCGACCTCAGGACGGCGCGGGGGAAATATGTGCTTACAAAGTCAGGTCCGCAAGTCGCGTTCCCTGCCGTTATCCGATATACGGTGACATTACGGCGACGCCCGCCAAACGCGGTGGGTGTCCGGAACAGAGATGATTTGCACGATGCAACCCCTTAATCGCCTGGCGATTGCCCTGGCTGCCGCGCTGGCGGCGCACGGCCTGATGGCGCAGGCCCAGGATTACGCACCGCCCGGCTATGCGCAGGGCGCCCCGGACGGCTCCGTCCTCGGTAATCCCGACGCCGTGGCGCCGAACGGGCAATATGCCGATCCGTCATCCCGGATCGCCACCCTGACCGATGCAGCCGGCGGCATCAGCTTCGCGCCGGCCGGCTCGGACGAATGGGCGGCCATCGGCCTGAACCGGCCCGTGACCACCGGCGACCGGCTCTGGGTCGATCCGGGCGGCCGGGCCGAAGTCCATGCCGGCACCACCACGGTGCGGCTGGGCGGCGGCACGGCCGCCAGCATCCTCAACCTCGACGACGACACCACGCAGGTCAAGCTCACGCAAGGCTCGCTGCAACTGCGCGTACGCGCCCTGCCGCAGGGCCAGCAGGTGGAAGTCGATACGCCCAACCTCGCCTTCGTGCCCAATGAACCGGGCGATTATCGGATCGACGTCTCGCCCGATGGCAGCACCACGCTGGTCAGCATGCGCCACGGCAGCGCAGTCGTGTATGGGGATTCGCGCTCGGTCGAGCTGTCGCGCGGCCAGCGTATGCGCTTTGCCGGCACCGACCTTGCCGATGCCGGCGCGGGCGCGTACCCGCCGCCGGACGGCCTCGACCAATGGACCGCCGCCCGTGACGCCCGCGAGGACCAGTCCGTCGCCGCGCGCTATGTGCCGCGCGAGATGACCGGCTACGCCGCGCTGGATGACTATGGCGACTGGCAGCAGGACGCCGGCTACGGCGCGGTGTGGTTCCCGCGCGCGGTGCCGAGCGGCTGGGCGCCGTACAGCACGGGGCACTGGGCCTGGGTGGCGCCATGGGGCTGGACCTGGATCGATGACGCGCCGTGGGGCTTCGCCCCGTCGCACTATGGCCGCTGGTCCCATTTCGGCAACCGCTGGGGCTGGGTGCCCGGCCCGGCCAGCGTGCGCCCGTACTACGCGCCGGCCGTGGTCGGCTTTATCGGCGGCAGCGCGGCCACTATCCGGATTGGCGGCGGCCCCGGGGTCGCCTGGTACCCGCTCGGGCCGCGCGATGTCTACCGGCCGGGCTATCGGGCCAGCCAGAACTATGTCTCGCGGATTAACTACGCCCCGATCCACCACTATGGGCGGGGCGGGGACGGCCGTGACCGGGACCGGGAGCGCTGGGTTAATCGCAACGTGCCGGGCGCCATCACGGGCATGCCGTCGCGCAATTTCGTCGAAGGCCGGCCTGTGCCGCGCGGGTCCCACCACGACGCGTGGCGGACCTTGCCGGTGGGCGAGGGCCGGGGCGCGCCGCCGATGGCGCCAGTCAAGCGTAGTTATCTAGGCGAGGCGCCGACGCGTGCGCTGCCGCCGATGGCGCGGCAGGGGTTCGAGCGGCAGGCCATCGCCACGCACCTGCCGGGCCGTCCGGCGTTCGACGACCGGCGCCCGGGGCGCCCGCCGTCGCAACAGGCGGGGCAGGCCGATAGAGGTGATAGAGGTGATCGCGGTGACCGAGGAGGGCCGGGTGGCCAAGGTGGACAGGGCCGGCCGGACGTGCGCCTGACCGAGGCCGCGCTGGCCGCCCGCCATCGGGGCGGCGATCCGAGCCGTGACGGCGCGCCGCGCGGCTTCGTGAACCCGGTGCAGGGTGGCGCCCAGCGTCCCGACGACAATCCGCGCGACAACGGCAGGAACTGGAGCACACGCCCGGACCAGATGCGCGGCGTGCCGCCCGAGGCCCAACGCCAGCAACAGGCCGTGCAGCGCCAGCAGTTCGAGCAACAACGGCAGTTGGGCGAGCAGCAGCGGCAATCGGCCGATTTCCAGCAACGCCAGCAGCAGGCGCTACAGAATCAGCGCCAGGAGCAGCAGCGGCAATTGCAGGAGCAGCAGCGCCAGGGGCAGGATCTGCAGCGGCGCCAGCAGTACGACCAGCAGCGTATGGCGCAGGAGCAGCAGCGCCAGCTTCAGGACCAGCAGCGCGAAGCGACCCAGCGCCGTCAGTTCGACCAGCAGCGGGCGCAGCAGGAGCAGCAGCGCCAGCAGCAGGACCAGCAGCGCGAGGCGATGCAGCGCCACCAGTTCGACCAGCAACGGGCGCAGCAGGAGCGACAGCGCCAGCAGCAGGATCAGCAGCGGCAGCAGCGCCAGCAGTTCGAGCAGCAACGCGCGCAGCAGGAGCAGCAACGCCAGCAGATGGAACACCAGCGGGCCGCGCAGGAGCAACAGCGCCAGCAGATGGAGCACCAGCGCCAGGCTGCGCAACAGCAGCGGCAGGCGCAGGAGCAGCAGCGCGCGCAGCAGGACCAGCAGCGCCAGCAGATGGAGCAGCAGCGTCAGGCCCAGCAGCAGCGGCAGGCCCAGGACCAGCAGCAACGGGCGCAGCAGCAACAGCAACAGCAGCAGGAACGCCAGCGGCAGTTCCAGCAGCAACAGCAGCAGCAACAACAGCGCGGCCAGAATGAGCCGGGTGACCGGGGCGGCCACGGCAACCGCGGGGCGATGCAGGCGCGCAACGACGATCGGCGCTAACGCGCGCGACGCGCACCAAAGACAAAGGGCGTCCGGAGCCACCGGACGCCCTTCGCTTTCTCTCCACATTTCACGCCGGCTGTGCCGCCGGCTGGTACCGCCTTGCTACGCCTTCTCCCTCCGTAGAAGCCTGTTGCTGCGCCGCCTGGCTTACTTCGCCAGTTCCGACAGGCGCACCGGTGCGATCTTGCCGTTCTGGACCCAGCCGACCACGGTGTCCGCCACCGAGCCGCCCTTGGCGTCGATGCCCTCCACCTCGTTCGGGTTCACGTCCTTCGGCAGGGCCTTGACGGCCTCCGGAATCTTGGCGCGGATGGCCGCCGAGTCGGTGGTCGTGCCGGCCAGCTTCATCGCATTGGCCAGCGCCCACGTCATCGTGTAGTTCAGGGACATCTCCGTGGTGGCATCGCGGCCATCATGGAGCTTCTTGTACTTGGCGTTGTAGGCCTGCGCGGCCGGGCGCGCGTCGTTGACCAGCGGCATCACGCCGATCGAGCCCTCGAGCATGCCGAGCCCGTTGGTGACCTTGGCCATCTCGTCCATCTTGGCCTGGTCCATGACGATGAAGCCGCCCTTGAAGCCCAGCTCGCGCGCCTGCTTGACGACCAGCGCGGTCGGCTCCGAGGGGCCGCCCACGAACATCACGTCCGGCTTCTCGGCGATTGCGCGCGACACGCCGGTGTAGAAATCGGTCGCCTTGGTGTACGACATCGGGTTGTTGCCCACGATCTTGCCGCCGGCGCCTTCCCAGGCCGGCACGAAGGCCTGCACCCACGCCTTGGCGTAGTCATGGTCGGCCGGCACCAGTGCCACGTTCTTGCCGTAGCGCTTCATCTGGGCCTTGATAAACGGCTCGATATAGCCGGTATAGGCCGGCGGGATGCGGATGGTCAGCTTGTTGCCGGCATCGGTGATGCGCGGCACGCTCGAGTAGGCCATGACCAGGAACTTCTCCTGCTCGTTGAAGGCCTGCAGCGCGAAGATGCCGCCCGAATGCGGCACGAAGACGGCCGGGGTCTTGTGCTGCTGCACCAGGCGGCGGGCGTTGATGGCGGCCTCGGCCGGCGCGTACTTGTCGTCCAGCGCCACCACTTCCAGCTTGACCTTCTTGCCGTTGACGGCCAGGCCCTGCGCGTTGATCTCGTCCACGGCCATCTGGATGCCGGACAGCACGTTCTTGCCATACAGCGCGGCGCCGCCGGAGAGCGGGCCAGTGTAGCCAATCTTGACCACTTCCTGCGCGAGCGCGGGCGTGGCGGCGAAGAGCGCGGCCACGGCGCATGCGGCCAGCGGGAAGAAACGACCCATCGTCTTGTGCTGCATTGCTGTCTCCTTTTTGGATTTGGTACTGCGCTTGTCTGGTGTTGTTCGATCTACCCGCCGATGTAAGCCTTCCGAATGCCTTCGTCCTTGAGCAGCGACTCCCGGTCGCCTTCCATCACGATCCGGCCGCTCTCGATCACGTACGCGCGGTGCGCGATGCCGAGGGCGGCGTAGGCGTTCTGCTCGGCCAGCAGCACCGTGGTGCCGGCGCGGTTGATGCGCTGGATCACCTCGAACATCTGCTTGACCACCAGCGGCGCCAGCCCCAGCGACGGCTCGTCCAGCAGCAGCGCACGCGGGCGGCCCATCAGCGCGCGGCCCAGCGCCACCATCTGCTGTTGCCCGCCGGACAGCGAGCCCGCCGGATCGTCCTTCTTCTGGCGCAGGATCGGGAACATCTCGAAGACTTCCTCGAGCGTCTCCCGGATGCCCGCGCTGTCGCGGCGGTGCACGTAGGCGCCCAGCGTCAGGTTCTTCTGCACGCTCATCGCCGGAAACAGCTTGCGGCCTTCGGGGCAGTGCACCAGCCCGGCCTGCACGATCTGCGACGGCTTCATGCCGGACAGCTCGCGGCCATCGAAGCGCATGCTGCCGCCGCTGGTGCGATGGATGCCGCTCATCGCCAGGAAGATCGAGCTCTTGCCCGCGCCGTTGGCGCCGAGCAGCACCACCAGTTCACCGGCCTTGGCGTGCAGCGAGACGTTGTCCAGCGCACGGAAGCTGCCGTACGACAGCGAGACGCGTTCAAGCTGCAACATGGTCGGCTCCCAGATAGGCTTCGATGACGCGCGGGTCCTGCTGGACCTGCGCCGGCGTGCCTTCGGCGATCTTCTCGCCGTAGTTGAGCACCATGATCTTGTCGGCCAGCCGCATGATCATGTCCATCTTGTGTTCGATCAGGCAGACGGTCTTGCCGTGCCGCACCATCTTGCGGATCAGTTCGGCCAGCCCCACGGTTTCCTCGGGGTTCACGCCGCCGGCCGGTTCATCGAGCAGCAGCAGTTCGGGGTCCGTGGCCAGCGCCAGCGCGAAGGCCACGCGCTTGCGGGCTTCCTGGGTGATGTCGGCCGCCACCTCATGGGCCAGATGCGTCAGGCCGACGAAGTCGAGCGCCGCCTCGGCCTTCTCGCGGCACAGCCGCTCTTCCTGGCGCAGGCGCCGGGAGTTGAACAGCACGTCGGCCAGCCCCGACGACGTGCGCAGCCGGTGGCCGACGATCAGGTTGTCGAGCACCGTCGCGCGGTCGAACAGGGCCGTGGCCTGGAACGTGCGCGCCACGCCGAGCCGGGCGATCTGGTCCGCGCGCAGGCCGGCCACGTCCTGCCCCTTGAACAGGATCTGGCCAGAACTCGGCGCGTGCGTGCCGGCGATCAGGTTGAAGAAGGTGGTCTTGCCGGCGCCATTGGGGCCGATGATCGCGTTGACATGGCCGGCTTCGAACGACACGGACACGTCGTGCACCGCGGTCAGCCCGCCGAATTTCTTGGTGAGGTTGCGGATCTCAAGCATTCTCGGCTCCGGGGCGGGTGGTCGGGACGGGCGGCTGCACGTTGCCGGGGCGCGCGGCGGCATGCTGGCCACGGCGTGCGGCGGCGGCGCGGCGGGCCTGCTTCTTCAGGTACGAGCCGACGATGCCATCCGGGAAGAAGATGATCAGCAGGATCAGCACCGGGCCGAACACGAGCATGCGGTAGTCCTGCAGGAACTGGAGCGTCTGGGTGACCCAGGGCACCAGCACCGAGCCGAGCAGCGGTCCGAGCAGCGTGCCGGTACCGCCGACCAGCATCGCCATGACCATGTCGAACGTGACATCGGTACGGGCGATGTCCGGGCCCAGGAAGCGCACCTGCCCCGCGTAGAGCGCACCGGCATAGCCGGCGAAGCCCACCGACAGCACGAACGACAGCACCTTGGTGCGCATCAGGTTGATGCCCAGCGCTTCGGCCAGCGCGTCGCTGTTGCGTACCGCCAGGAAGCTGCGGCCCAGCAGTGAGCTGACGATGCGATGCATGATGAACATGCCGATCACCAGGAAGGTCAGCACGAGGTAGTACTGCGCCGGCACGCTGTCGAAGGTGATCGGGCCGATGGCCGCCGGCACCGGAATGCCGATCAGGCCGACCGTGCCGTGCGTGAGGCCTTCCCACTTCTCGATCAGCAGGTAGATGATGTAGCCGACGCACATCGTGAAGATCGAGAAGTAATGGCCTTTGAGGCGCAGCGACACCACGCCCACCACGTAGCCGAACGCCATGCAGACCACGCCGGAGAGTGCGAAGGCGAGCCAGAACGGCAGTTGGTGGTCCACGGTCAGGATGCCCACCGTGTAGGCGCCAATCGCCATGAAGCCGCCGTGCGCCAGGTTGAGCTGGCCCGTATAGCCGGTCAGCAGGTTCAGGCCGAGCGTGGCGATGCCGTAGATGAACGCCAGCGTCATCACGGTCAGGAAGTAGCTGTTGGGCACGACCAGCGGAAACGCGATGGCGGCCGCCAGCAGCAGGGCCCAGCCGGTCTTTCCTTGCAGTGCTTTCATGGATCGCTCCTTACGCCGTCTTGGCGGCGAACAGGCCCTGCGGGCGGATGGACAGGATGATCACCAGCAGCATGAACGCGATGATGTCCTTGTAGTCGGTGGAGATATAGAAGCCGCCGAAGCTCTCGGCCATGCCGATGATCAGGCCGCCGACGATCGCGCCCGGGATGCTGCCCATGCCGCCGAGGATGATGATCACGAACGCCTTGGTGATGACCAGGTTGCCCATGCTGGGGTAGACGAGGTTGATCGGCGCGTACAGCGTGGCGGCGATGGCGGCGAGCGCGCCCGAGATGGCGAAGACCAGCAGGGTGACGCGCGTGGCGTCGATGCCGACCAGCGCGGCACCCTCGCGGTTCTGGGCCATCGCCATGATCGTGGAGCCGGTGACCGTGCGCGTCAGGAACAGGTGCAGCAGCACCATCAGGCCGAACGCGGCGACGATGATCAGCAGGCGCTGCATCGGCGCGGTGAGGCCGAGGAACTCCACCATCTGGCCGTACGGCGTGGGCATGCGGTGGAAGTCCGCGCCCCACAGCGCTTGCGCGCCGGCTTCCAGGAACAGCAGGATGCCGATGGCGGCAATCATGTCGTGGATCTCGGGCGCGTTGCGCAGCGGATGAAACACCAGGCGGTCCGCCAGCATCGACAGCACGGCCACCACGGCCGCGGCGGCCAGCATCGCCAGCCAGTAGTTCAGGCCCAGCGTGGTCATGGCGTAGTACGACACATAGGCACCGGCCATGTACAGCGCGCCATGCGCGAAGTTCGGCACGTGCAGGATGCCGTAGACCAGCGTGAGCCCCAGCGCCACCAGGCTATACACGCCGCCCAGCGTCAGGCCGTTGAGAAACTGTTGGAAAAACAATGCCACGGGATTACCTCGTACGGTTCGCGAAACAAGGTGCGCGCCGGCGCGGGACCGGGGCGCGTGGAGGTGCGTTGCCGTTGGGGCGGCAGCGCGGGCCGGATCGGCGTTGCGTCAGCCTGACCGGCGCGGATGCTGGCGGTTCAGCGCTGTCGCGGGGTGGCCGTCGATGTGGCGGGCAAGCGCGGCCAGCCTGGCGCTGGTGCCGCGTGTCGGTTGTCTTGCATGTGTTGTCTCCTTGCGTTGCCGCGCCAGGTGGCGCGCCACTCTCCTGGAACCCGGCAGGGCCGAGGGTCCGGTGACGCCGTGTCCTTGCCGCAAGTCCTGTCTCCCACAGCGGGGCAGTGGAGGCGGTTCGCGTTCTAGCACGGTCGTTCGTTTTCAGCGAATTTGCATGGCGATTCGACCAGCGTCAAGCAATCGGGCGATGCATTCCGCTGTGCGAAATACGCATCCCGCGCCAGTGCTCGGGGTCTTGGTGTTATCCCTGATTCTTTGGGGGTAAACGGGGGGGCGGCGTGCGCTGGCGTGGGCATCCGGATTGATGCCTGGCGGGAAACACTGTGCGCGCCGAGTCGGTCTGGCGTGGGGTCCACGCGCCACCTACCATGGTCTCAGGCATCGACCACAGGAGAAACGTCATGACCCAACGTACGAACTACTTCCAGCAATCCCCGGAACTGACCAAGAAGCTCATCGAGTTCGGGGCCCTGTTCCAGAAGACCACGATCGAGGCACCGATCCACGAGCTCGTCGAGATTCGCGCGTCGCAGCTCAATGGCTGTGCGTTCTGTGTCGACATGCACATCAAGATGGCCAAGATCCACGGCGAGCGGGAACTGCGCCTGCACCACGTGGCGATCTGGCGCGAATCGACGCTCTTCTCGCCGCGCGAACGCGCCGCGCTGGCCTGGACCGAAGCGCTGACCCACCTTGCCGCCGACGGCGTGCCCGACGCTATCTACGAGCGCGTGCGCACCCAGTACAGCGAAAAGGAACTGTCGGATCTGACCTTCCTGGTCGGGGCCATCAATGCCTGGAACCGCCTGAACGTGGCGTTCCGCATGGTGCCCGGGTCCTCGGACAAGGCGTTCGGACTCGACAAGGCCAACCTGGAGTAATGCCATGAAGACAGTCGCATCCGTTGCTGCAACCCTGATGCTGTCGTGCCTGATGGTGGCCGGGCCGGCAGCCGCCGCGCCGCAGGCCAGCGTCAAGCAGTTGATGACGAAGCCGTTGCCCGAGTATCCGGGCAAGGAAGGCGAGATGATCGTCGTGGACTATCCGCCGGGCGCCGTGGATCCCGTGCATCGTCATGATGCGCACGCCTTCGTCTATGTGCTGGAGGGCAGCATCATCATGGGCCTGAAGGGCGGCAAGGAAGTCACGCTCAAGGCGGGCGATACCTTCTACGAAGGCCAGAACGATATCCACACGGTCGGGCGCAACGCCAGCAATACCGAGCCGGCGAAGTTCGTGGTGTTCCTGATCAAGAAAAAGGGCGCGCCGATCCTGACGCCGGTGAAGTAACCGGAGAGGGGCCTCCGCGCGTCCCCGTCAACGTCATCTGACTTGGCAACATTTGCCTGCCCCGGACCTATCCCCTAGGGGGTCGTGCGTTTGGGGCGGGTGTCGTGCACGGTGGAGGGCGGCGGGTACACGTCGTCGCTCGCGGCGATGGGCTCGCGCGGGGGCGGGGGCGTGGAGGAGGTGTCCCGGGGCGGCGTGTCGCAGCCGGCCACGCCAAGCCCGAGCAGGGTAATGAGAATGCATCCGGCCAACGCGCTGCCCAGGGCGCGGCCAGGACGGGGATCTCGGTGGTAGGCCATGAATGGTCCCGGTGAATGTGCTGTCTTCCAGCATAGACCACCGGTGTTGCCTGCGGATGACTTGTGAATGCGAACCGATTCAGCCCGTCCCTGGGGCTGACATGCCGGTTCAGCGCGCCTTGGCCCAGCGATCGAACACGGCGCAGGCGAGCAGCAGGGCGCTGGTAACAAAGAACACCGCGCGCATGCCAAGGTGCACGCTGATCTGCGCGCCGATCAACGGCCCGATCACCTGCCCGGAGAACTGCGCGGATTGCAGGTAGCCGAGCATCTTGCCGGACTGGTGCTCCCTGACGGCCTGGCGTACGAGCTTGCCGATGGCGGGGAGCAGCCCGGCGAGCGCCATCCCCATTACGCCGCGCAGCGCGGCCAGCGTCCACCAGTTGGTCACGAACGCCTGGGGAATCAGGACAAGGGCGGTGGCCACAAGGCAACCGATGATGACATGCCAGGCACCGACGCGGTCGGCCAGCGCCCCTAGCCGCGAGGCCGTCAGTACGCTGCCAAATGCCGAGCAGGCCATGACGATGCCGGCCACCGTGGCCAGCCGGTCGTGCGGTACATCGAGTTGTCCGATATAGACGGTGATGATTGGCTCGATCGACATATTGGCCAGCAACACCATCGCCGCGGTCACCAGCAAGGCCGGCAACGCGAAGCGATGCGCGCTGCGGGGAGCACCGTCGGAGGGCACGGGTTGGCTGGCGGCCTTCGGCGGACGCGTGAAATCCTCGCGCACGCCAAAGATCGTCAGCAGCGCCGCCACGCCGATCATGGCACCGCCGGCGAAGAACGTGCCGCGAATCCCGATCAGGTTCGGTAGCAGGCCCCCAATGAGCGGGCCGACCAGATTACCCGTCAGCGCACCGGTGGACAGCACGCCGAGCGCCCAGCCCGCCCGTTCGGGCGGCGCCTGCGTGCCGATCATCACGGTGGCCGCCGACGCGTAGCCGCCGATCAACCCCGCGGCGAAGCGCAGCGCAACGAGTTCATAGACGTTGTGGGCCAGCCCGATCATCGACATCACGATGGCCATGCCCACCGCGGCGCGTACCAGCATCGGCTTGCGCCCGAAACGGTCGGCCAGCTTGCCCCACAGGGGCGCGGTCACGGCGGTCGCAAGGAAGGTGATGCCGAACGCCACGCCTGACCACTGCACCACTTCGTCCTGCGACGTCACGCCGAGTTGCTCCACGTACAACGGCAAGAACGGCAGCAGCATGCTGAGGCTGACCAGCGTGGTGAAGGAGCCGAAGACGGCAACCGCCAGATTCCGCTGCCAGTAAGCGGCATTGCGGCCGACGTAGCTGTCAGTCGGGTGCCGGGTTGCGGGAGAGGGGAGGGAGGGGGCGGATTCAGTCATTGCGGCGGACGTCTGCGATCGGTGGGGGGCACGGGCCCAATCTAGCTGCCCGGCGCCGAGCGAAGAAGACACCTCGCGGATCAACAGTTTTGTGCGTTGGTAACGAATGCGGCGCGCCGGGCCCCCCCGATGGCCGGATATCGAACACCACTTGCGCGGCGCTCGTTGGTTTGGCCGTTGCGTCCCCCATAATGAGCCGCCGACTCGCGCGGCAATTCAAAGAAACAGAATCGGAGACAGCAATTGAGTATCAAGACACGCGCCACGGGCGCCGCACGCATGGCGGCCATCCTCATTGCGGGACTGGCCATCGGCCAGGGGGCGAGCGCAGCAGAATGGCCGACGAAGCCGATCAAGGTCATCGTTCCTTATACGCCGGGCGGGTCGACCGACACCGTGTCGCGCGTGGTGTTCGAGCGGGTCTCGCAGACCCTTGGCCAGCCCATCATCATCGAGAACAAGCCGGGCGCCAACAGCACGCTTGGCGTGGGTGTCGCGGCGCGTTCCGCGCCTGACGGCTATACGTTCGTGTCGGTGCTGGCCGCCTACAGCGCCAACATGTCGCTCTACTCGAAGCTGAGCTACAAGCCGTCTGACCTGGTGCCGGTGGCCGAGATGGCGGAACTGCCGCTGTTCCTGTTTGCCAGCAAGCGGCTGCCGGTAAAGACCGTCGGCGAACTCGTCGCCTATGGGCGCAAGAACCCGGACGCGCTGACCTTCGGCTCGAGCGGCGTTGGCAGCTCGGCGCACCTGACCGGCGAACGTCTGGCGATGGAGTCGAAGCTCAAGATGACGCACGTGCCCTACAACGGTAGCGCGCCGATCCTGCCGGCGCTGGTGTCCGGCGAGGTGTCGATTGCGTTCGATCCGCTGCTGGTGCCCATGCCCCACGTGAAGACCGGGAAGATCAACGTGCTGGCGGTGGCGTCGGCAAAGCGCTGGCCCGGCGAACCGCAGATCCCGACCATGGAGGAATCTGGCTTCCCCGGGTTTGTCATGAGTTCGTGGACCGGCCTGCTGGCGCCGGCCGGCACGCCGCAGCCGGTGGTGGACCGCATGGCGAAGGCCATCGCCGCCGCCACCACCAGCCCCGAGGTATCGAAGAAGCTGACCGAGCTCGGCTTCGTACCGGTCAGCGATACGCCGGAGGCCTTCCGCAAGCTGATCGAGCGCGACACGGTGCGGTACGGCGAGATCGTCAAGGCGGGGAAGATCTCGCTGGACTGAGTGGCGTCGCTTTTGTGCACATAGCGGGCAATTGCGCATACGCGGGCGGGCGCGGTAGTAGAATCGCGCCATCCCCACTCAGCGCGCTCGCAGTGTTCCATGTCCGATGAAAAGAAGAGCTTGTCCGAGACCATCCGTACGGCGATCGAGCAAGACATTCTGAGCGGGAAGTTGCCCAGCGGCACGCAGCTGGAGGAACAGCAGTTGCTCGCGCGCTTCAAGGTGTCGCGCACCCCGGTGCGCGAGGCGCTGATCCAGCTCGAATCCGCCGGACTGGTCGATCTGGTGCCGCGTCAGGGCGCCATCGTGGCATCGATCACGCTGCGCGAATACGTGGCGATGAGCGAGATCCTGGTGCAGTTGGAGTCGCTGGCCGCCCGGCTGGCCGCACGCCGCATTTCGGCGCCGCAGCGCAAGGCGATCCAGACGGCACTGGAGGCATGCCGGGCGGCTGCCGAGCAGGCCGATGGCGGGGCGTACCGCAAGGCCAACGACACGTTCCATCACATCATCTACGAAGCCAGCTGTAACGACATCCTGTCGCGCCAGATCCTCACCATGCGCGCACGGATGCGCGGCATGCGCGATCTGCGCTTCGAAAAGCCCGCGCGCATCCGCGCCTCGCTGGCGGAGCACGAGGAAGTGCTGGAAGCGATCCTGCGCGGCAGCGAGGACGCCGCCGCGGCCGCCATGGTGCGCCACATCGCCACGGGTGGCGATGTCTATGCGGACATGATCGCCTCGATGCCCGGCGACGGTGCGGGGCGGGGGCGCGGCCGGCGCTGATCGGCGCTGATCGGCGCCGGGGCTCTTCATCGTCGGATCTTCGTCAATCAAGCTTCACGCCGGCCTGCACGATACGCTCCAGCGCATTGCGCCCATCGGCGGAGGCCCACGCGCCGAACTCCGCCGGCGATTCCGATAGCGACACTTCGCTGCCATTGGCGGCCAGCTTGGCGCGGATTTGCGGGTCGGCCATGACCTTGCGCGTGGCCGCGAAGATCTTGTCCCGAATCTCCGGGGGCAAGCCCGCCGGGCCATAGAGACCGAACCAGAACGTGAAGTTGAACCCCGGGAGCCCGGTTTCGGCCAGCGATGGCAGGCCGGGCGCCACTTCGGACGGCTTCGGCGTCGTCACCCCAATCATCTTCACGACGCCTTGCGTGCCCATCGGCAACACCGAGGCGGCCGTCCCGAATGACATTTGCACTTCACCGGCTGCCACGGCCTGCAAGGCCGGCGCGCCGCCCTTGTACGGCACATGCGTCATGCGCACGCCCGTGGCTTTCTCGAACTGCAGCCCCGCCACGTGCGGCGAACCGCCAATGCCGGACGACGAGTAGTTGAAGCCGCCCGCATCGGCCTTCGCCTTGGCCACGAGCGCCTTGACGTCCGCGACACCCAGGTTCTTGTTGACGGCCAGGATCAACGGCGAGACGGTCAGGCGCGTGATGGGCGTGAAATCCTCCCCTTTGTAGCGCGCCTTGTAGAGCCGCTGGTCGATGCCATACAGCGTGGCCGTGGCCAACGCCAGCGTATAGCCGTCCGGCGGGGCGCTGGCCAATGCGGTGGAGGCCAGCGTGCTGCCCGCACCGGGCTTGTTATCGACGACGATGGTCTGTCCGAGTTGCTTGGACAAGGCTTCGCCGAAGATGCGCGCCACGTAGTCGGCCGCGCCGGCCGGCGTGTAGCCCACCAGCACGCGAATGGGGCGATTCGGGTAGTCGTCGGCCGCGAGCGCGGGCGAGGCGAACGTTGCCGCCAGCGCCGCCATCGCGAGTACGCGCCTGGCGCGCAAGTATCGAGGGTTCATCGCTTGTCTCCGCCTATTGTTTTGGCTTGTCGGGTGCGGCCGGTCACGCCGCGATATTGGCTTCACGCAATCGGCCGATGCGGGCATCGTCGTAGCCCAGGTCGCGCAGGATGGCGTCCGTATGGGCACCGGGGTCGGGCGCCGCGCTGAAGAATCGCTCGGGATGCGGCGCGGCGGAGAGGTTGATCGGCGAACGCAGCAGCGCCAGCGGTCCCAGTTCGGGGTGGTCGGCGGGGCGTGTCATGCGCAGGTGCTGGACCTGCGGATCCTCGAACGCCTGGCCGATATCGAAGACCGGGCCGCACGGCACGCCGACGGCGTTGAGCCTGTCCGTCAGCTCCGCAGCGGTGAACGCGGCTGTGCAATCGTTGATTGCCGCGTCGACCCGCTCGCGCTGTGCATTTCGCCCGGCGGCACTGTGCAGCGAGGTATCGGCCAACAGCGCATCCGCGCCGAGCGCCTGGCAGAAGTGGGTCCACATGCGGTCGGTGCTGGCGGCGATGTTGACGACGCCATCCTGGCATCGATACGTGCCCATCGGGGCCAGCGTGGGGTGCGCATTGCCTTGCTGCGTGGGCACCACGCCTTCCACCGTGTAGCGTGCGCCCTGGAAATCGAGCTTGTTCAGCATCGCCTCGATGAGCGAGGTGTGGACCCATTGGCCGCGTCCCGTGCGCTCGCGTTGCAGCAGCGCCAGCAGGATGCCTTGCCCCAGGAACATGCCGGCCGTGGTGTCCGAGATGGCGATACCCACGCGTAGCGGACCGTCCCCGGGCATGCCGGTCACCGAACTCAGTCCGCACATGCCCTGCACGATCTGGTCGAGCCCGGGGCGCTCGCAGTACGGGCCGTCCTGCCCGAATCCGGAAATGCTGGCCAGGATCACACGCGGGTTCAGCGCGCTCAGGCGTTCATAGGTCAGGCCCAGCCGCTCCTTCACCACGGAACGGAAGTTTTCCACCACCACGTCCGCGCGGCGCACCAGCGTGGCCAGGATCTCAGCCCCTTCGGGCGTCTTCAGGTCCAGGCAGAGGCTGCGCTTGTTGCGATGCAGATTCTGTTCGTCCGAGCCCCGGCGGCGCCCGGTGACCGAGCCGCGGTCGCGCGGCGGTGGCGGTTCGATGCGGATGACATCCGCCCCCCAGTCCGCCAGCAGCCGCACGGCCACCGGGCCGGCGCGGGCGATGGAAAGATCCAGGACGGTGTAGCCGGACAGCGGTGCGTCGTGAGTCATCGGTCCTCTTCGAGAATTCGTTATCGCCGGTAAAGTATACGAATAGGCAGCATAAATATACGTATACGGATTTACCATGATGCGACTTGACCGCACATGCGCTACGCTTCCCCCGGCCCACTTACGGCCAATAGGCCCCGCGTGGCCACGTTTTGGCAGCGGAGCGGCGCATACCCCCGCCGGCTTGGAGACCACAGACCGTATGCATACGAACGCAGTCCGTATAAGAAAGCATGGCGACGCCGACGTGCTCGAACTCGACGAAGTGCCGGTTGCGGCGCCCACGCCCACTGAAGTCCAGATCCGGCAATCGGCCATCGGCCTGAATTTCGCCGACATCTACCAGCGCAACGGCGCGCATGGCCCGCACACGCCGACGCCGTTTCCCATCACGTTGGGATCGGTCGGCGCGGGCATCGTCACGGCGGTCGGGCGGGAGGTGTCGGGCGTTGTGGTCGGGCAGCGCGTGGCGGCCATGTATCCGGGCGCGTATCAGGTCACGCGCAACGTGCCGGCCGATCGCGTCGTGCCGCTGCCGGACACGATTTCCGAGGAGGTGGCCGGCGCCACCCTGTTGCGGGGACTGACGGCCGAGTACCTGTTGCGGCGGCTGTATGTGGTGCAGCCCGGCGATGGGGTGCTGGTGCATGCGGCGGCCGGCGGAATGGGCGTGCTGCTGTCGCAATGGGCACGCTCGCTCGGCGCGACGGTGATCGGCACCGTGGGCAGCGAAGCCAAGCGCCGCGTGGCATTGGACCACGGCTGCCATCACGTGATCTGCTATCGCGACACGGATTTCGTCGCGGAAGTCATGGCGCTGACGCAGGGCAAGGGTGTCGCCGTCGTCTACGACGCGGTCGGCAAGGACGTCTTCGTGCCATCGCTGCAATGCCTGAAGCCATGCGGGATGGCCATCAACTACGGCACCGCGTCCGGCGACGTGGAAGCATTCGACCTGCAGCTACTGCATGCGAAGTCGCTGATCGTGTCGCGGCCGACGCTGCGTACGTTCATCGCCGATGCGGCGTCGCTACGTCGCGCGGCGCTGGCGCTTTTCTCGGCGGTGGAAGCAGGGCACCTGCGATTGGAGGTGGGGCAGCGCTTTGCCTTGTCCGACGTCCGGGAGGCCCATCGCAGCCTCGAAGGCCGCGCCACGACAGGCGCCACCGTGCTGATTCCCTGACCGGAGATCGCCCACATGAGACTGTTCCACGGCTGGTTATCCAGCGCGTCGCGCCGCGTGCGGCTGTGTATGGCGGAGAAGGGCGTCGATTACGAGAGCGTGCCTGTCGATCTGGCCGCGCAGGAGCACCATTCGCCAGCGTTCCTGGCGATGAATCCGAACGGCGTGGTGCCGGCGCTGGTGCTGGACGATGGCCGTTTCCTGTACGAAAGCGGCACGATCTGCGAATACCTCGACGACGTCCTGCCGCATCCCCCGCTGCGCCCGGCCGACCCGTATGCGCGGGCCACGATGCGCAACTTTGTCCGCTGGACCGACGACAAGCTGCTGCCTAACCTGCTGATCCTGAACTGGAGCATCGCGCTGCAGCCCGTGGCGTCGCAATGGAGCGATGCGGATCTGGCGGGGAAGCTTGCGCGCATCCCGACGCCGGAGCGGCGCGAAGCCTGGCGCCGTATCGCACGCAAGCCGTACTCGGACGAGGAGAAGCGCGCGGCGCTCGACGCCTTGCTGGCATTGCTGCCGAAGATGGCATCGATGCTCGACAACGGGCCCTGGCTGATGGGCCCACCCTATTCGCTGGCCGATATCGCCGCGGTGCCGTTTATCGCGCGGATCGCCGAACTCGCGCCAGAGGCCATGGCGGCAGACCGCATGCCGGCGGTGGCCGACTGGTGGCAGCGCGTGCAGCAGCGTCCGGCCTTCGCGCAGGCGCGCATCGAACGATTCGACGTCGCGCTGCGAGCGCGAGAGACTACCCTTTCTTGATCCGGAGATTTGACGCATGGCTTCCGAAGGTTCGCTTCCCACGCTCGATATTGCCGCCCATGTGGCCACGCTGACGCTGCAGCGCCCCGATGTGGCCAACCGGCTGGGCCCCGACGATCTGCAGGCATTGCTGCAGCACATTGAAACCGTGAACGGCAGCGATGTCCGCGTGCTGATCCTGCGCAGCACGGGCAAGTACTTCTGCAGCGGCTTCGATATCGGCAAGCTCGCCGCCGGCCAGCGTGGCGCGGGCTTCGAGCCGCTGGTCAATGCGATGGAGGATTGCCGCGCGGTGACCATCGCCGAAATCCAGGGTGGCGTCTACGGCGGCGGCACGGACCTGTCGTTGGCGTGCGACTTCCGGCTCGGCACCGACGCCGTGGAGATGTTCATGCCAGCCGCGCGCCTGGGCCTGCATTTCTATGAGCGCGGCATGCGCCGCTACGTGACGAGGCTGGGCCTGAACGCGGCCAAGCGCCTGTTCCTGACCGCTGAACGGATCCAGGCGCCCGAGATGCTGGCGTGTGGGTTCCTGACCGAACTGCTCCCCGCGGATCAACTGCGCGAGCGTGCGGCGCAGTTGGCCGGGACCATCGCCGGGCTGGCGCCCATTGCCGTGCAGGGCATGAAGCGGCATCTGAACGCGATCGCGCGCGGAGACCTGGACACCGCGGCGCTTGCCGAGGACATCCGGCGCGCGACGCAATCGGAAGACATCCGCGAAGGGGCGCTGGCGTGGAAGGAGAAGCGCCAGCCAGCCTTTACGGGCAAGTAACGTCGCATCACGCAGCAGACAAACACAAGACCAAAAGAAAGGGAGGGGCGATGGAGCACAAGGGAATGTCGCGCAGGCAGTGGCTGAAGTCGGCTGCCGTGCTGACGGCGGGGAGTGCGGTCACGGGAAGCGTGCGCGCGATGGCAGAAGATCCGGTGTTCTCGGTGGTCGAGACCGCCGATGGCAAGGTGCGGGGCCTGCGGTCAGGGGGCGTGCACGTGTTCAAGGGCCTGCGCTACGGCGCCGACACAGGCGGTGCCAACCGCTTCATGCCGCCGCAGCCGGTGGCGAAGTGGAGCGGCGTGCGCGATGCCACCGCCTACGGCAACTACGCGCCGCAGATGCCGGCCGACCGGCGCCGTGCCTACGCGGACCTGATCGCCTACGATCTGCAGCCGGGCGGCATGGGCGAAGACTGCCTGGTGCTGAACCTGTGGACGCCATCGCCCGCAAAGGCCGCGAAGCGGCCGGTGCTCATGCATCTGCACGGCGGCGGGTTCTATGCGGGATCGGGCAATTCGCCGCAGTTCGACGGCGAGATGATGGCGCGCTTCGGCGACGTGGTGTTCATCAACATCAATCACCGGCTTGGCTCGTTTGGCTACCTGAATCTGGCCGAGGCCGGCGGCGAGCGCTATGCGCAGTCGGGCGCGGTGGGCATGCTCGATATTGTCGCGGCGCTGCGCTGGGTGCGGGAGAACGTGGAATCGTTCGGCGGGGATCCGTCGCGCGTGCTGGTGTTTGGCCAGTCGGGCGGCGGCCTGAAGACCAGCACGCTGATGGCGATGCCGTCGGCGCAGGGGCTGTTTCATCGCGCTGGCGTCATGAGCGGTTCGGGCATTCGTGTGCTGACGGCGGCGCAGTCCACGGAGGTCGCGGCCAAGTACCTGTCCACGCTCCAGATCGGCAAGGGCTCGGTGGACCGACTGCATACGCTGCCGTTCGAGCAACTGCTGGGGGCGCAAATGCGCTTCGAAGCCGCAGACCGATTGAAGGGCGAGGCGCCACGCGCCTTCGCGCCGTCGATAGACGGTGTGGCGATTCCCCGCCATCCGTTCGATCCGGATGCGCCGGCCATCTCGTCGCAGGTGCCGATGGTCATCAGCACGACGCTGGACGAGCGCGCGTACCGCCAGATCAATTTCGATCTCGACGATGCCGGGCTGCTGCGATTCGCGCAGACGCGCGTGGGCGACGACGCGTCGCGTCTGGTTGGGATGTATCGGGATGAGGACCCGCGTGCCACGCCGTTCGTGCTGCAGGCGCGGATCGATACGGACATGACGTTCCGTCGCATCGCCCAGCTGCAGGCGGATCGCAAGGCCGCCGCGCACGCCAGTGGCAACAGCGCGCCGGTGTGGACATATCTGTGGAAGACGCCGAGCCCGGCTTACGGCGGCCGCTATGGCGCGCCGCATGGCGTCGATATCGGACCGAGTCTGCACGACATCCGCATGGGGCTGAACGGGCCGAGCGACACCAGCCTGCGTCTGGCCGATCAGCTGGCCAGCGCCTGGGTCAGCTTCGCCGCGACGGGCGACCCCGCCAATGCCAAGACCCCGCAATGGCCAGCGTATTCGGCTACGCGGCGCACCACGTTGGTATTCGATGGCGAGGCCTCCGGCACCCGCGCGCAGGAGGATCCTCGCCGGGCGTTCCGGGAGTACTGGGCCGGGCGGCTGTAGGCCACCCGTGCCGGCTAGGGCTTGAAGAACGACACCGGCGTCATCAGCCGGTTTTCCTGGCTGATCAGGTAGGCGGCGTCGGCGCTTATCTTCAGGTACTCGCCCCAGGCCGGATCCTTCTGCAGCGCCTGGCGCTTGGCCTCGCGGTCGGCCGCGCTTTCATAGACCCAGATGTGCGTGTAGCTGTTCACATTGCCGGTCTCGGTTTGCATATAGGCCAGCGGCTTGCCCAGATGGCGGCTCTGGGTCTCGTAGCCGTGCTCGGCATACAGCGCCAGGTGTTTCTTGATCGTGCCGGGGCGGCAGGTGTAGGTGCGAACGTCGTACAGCATGGGGTTTCCTCCAGGGATAGCGATGGCGATGGCGATGCGTGGCGTCAATCGACGGTGGCGCCGGACTGCTTGACCAGCACGGCCCAGCGCGCCACTTCCTGATTCACGTATTTCTGAAATGCGGGTTGATCGTCCCCGACCGGGTCGGCGCCCAGCCCTTTCAGCCGATCCTTGACGGCGGGGTCGGCCACGCTCTGGACGATGGCCTGCGAGAGCTTCTCGACGGCAGCTTTCGGTGTGCCGGCCGGTGCGAACAGGCCGAACCACGAGCGCGCGGTCATGCCCTGGAACGGCGTTTCCGAGAAGGCGGGCACGTCGGGCAGGGCGGCGTGGCGCTTGTTGCCCGTCACCGCCAGTGCCTTGAGCTTGCCGCTCTGCACTTGCGCGAGGACTTCGGGCAGGTTGGCGAACATGACCTGCACCTGGCCACCCATCACGTCATTGAGCGCCTGCGCCCCGCCCTTGTAGGCCACGTGCGTCATCTTCGTACCAGCCAGCGTGCTGAACTGCTCGCCGGCCAGATGGGAGGCGGTGCCGGTGCCGCCCGACGCGTAATTGACACGGCCGGCGTTGGACTTGGCGTAGGCGGCGAGTTCGGCCGCCGAATTGACCGGTACGGTCGGATTCACCACCAGCAGCAGGGGGACGGACGCCAGGTTCGACAACCCTACGAAATCCCGCGTGAGACTGTAGTTGAGCTTCTGGTAGAGCGATGCGTTGATGGCATGGCTCGACGTGGCCATCAGCAGCGTGTAGCCGTCGGCGTCCGCGCGTGCGGCCGAGACGGCGCCGATATTGCCATTGGCGCCGGCCTTGTTCTCCACCACGACCGACTGCCCGAGCCGGGCCGACATGGCCTGCGCCACGGTGCGCGCGATCACGTCGGTGGCGCCGCCAGCGGCGAACGGCACGATGATGCGCAGGGGATGATCGGGGTATTCCGCCATCGCGCTGAAGGGGATAACGGCCAATACGGCGGCCACGGCAAGGCCCCGCAACGGGGCGATGACTCGGTACATGTCTGTCTCCTGTGCTTTTGGTACTTTTTGGTGCTTATGGATGCACCATGAGGAGCACTGTACGCACGCGCGCGGCGGCAGTGTTAGGACGGATCAGACGTTGAGTTGGACTTTTTCGCGCGTTAGTCGAGCGGACGGCAGTGCTTCCTGCGGAAATCGCCCGGCGTGAGGCCGGTCTGCTTCTTGAAGAAGCGCGCGAAGTAGGCCGGATCCTCGATATTGAGCCGGAACGCGATCTCGGCGATGCCGGTTTCGGTGTTGCTGAGCCAGCGCTTGGCTTCCAGCACCACGCGTTCCTGTACCACCTGGCTGGCGGTGCGCGCCAGGGTGCGCTTGACTGCCTCGTTGAGCTGGCGCTCGCTCACGCAGAGCGCCTCGGCGTACTGGCCGATCGTGCCGAAGCGCAGGTAGTGGGTTTCCACCAGCATCGTGAAGCGGCGCGTGAGGGCCTGATGCGGGCCAACGCCGCCGGCGGGCTCGTTCTCGGGGCACAGGCGGCGCAGGCGCGTGAGCAGGATCAGCAGGCAGGCCTGCACCACGTCCGGGAAGCCGGGCTGGCGATTCCGCGCCTCCTGCTCCATCTCGTCGAGCAATGGCAGCAGGCCGTCATGCTGGTCGGGCGTGAGATAGAGCGCGCTCTGGGCGCGCGTGGGGTGGTAGAACGGGAATTTCGCGGCGTCGTCGGCGCGCGGAAACATCCGGGCGAAGAAGTCAGTGCTGAAGTTCAGCACGTAGCCGTGCGGCTTCACGGATGACGTCCAGGCATGCACCTGCCCGGGCGAGAGGAAGAACACCGAGTGGTCGCGCACGTCGAAATGCGCGAAGTCGAGCATGTGCGTGCCGCTCGCCCGGGTCATCCAGAGCAGGTGATAGTAGTTGTGCCGGTGCAGGAAGCCGCGGGGGATGTCGTCGCGGTCCTGCAGCCGTACGAGGTCGAAGTAGAACGACCCATCGCCCGCGAAATCCGATGTCTCGAAGGTGGGAATCTCGCCGGCGGGGCTGGCGGGGAGGGCTTCGGGCAAGCGCGGGTCTCCTTGTGTTTCTGATCCTGGTTACCGGCGCCATGCTATCGCAAAACCGCGCTCACCATCCCCCGAAACGAGGCCATTGCGCTTCCACCACAGTGCTGCCCGCGACGACCGTGTAGGCGCCATGCTGCGCCCCAGTGGCGCACGCGTGATTGGGCAGCACGCGCAACAGCGTGCCGACCGGCAGCATCGGCGTGGCGGACGGATCCGTGCGATGGCTGACGATGCCATGCTCCTGGTTGGCGTCGACCATCGCCAGATCCGGCAGCGGCTTGCCGTCGATATCGCACACCAGCCCGTAGCCCTGGTCGATCGGCTGCTTCGCGGTGCCACGGTCGCGCGACATCGCCATCCATCCCGCGTCCGTGATCAGCCAGCCTTTCTCGCGCTGGTGGCCGATCACCGTGCACAACACCGACAGGGCGATGTCATCCACGTTGCAGACCCCGATGCCGTGCATCACCAGATCGAAGAACACGAACACGCCGGCCCGGACCTCCGTCACACCTTCGAGCGAGCGGGCGAAATGCGCGGTAGGCGTGCTGCCGACGCTCACCACCGGCGCCCGGTAACCGGCGGCGCGCAGCCGTTCCGCCGCCTGGACCGCGCCGGCGCGCTCCTGCTCGGCGATGGCTTCGATGGCCTCGGCCGAACGGCAATTGTAGGAATCGCCCGCATGGGTGAGCACGCCCGCGAGCCAGGCGCCCGTGCCCTCGTCCTTGCCCAGTGCGGCGGCGATATCGAGCAATGCCGGGTCCGCCGGCTTGACGCCCGAGCGGTGCCCGTCGGTATCGATCTCGATCAACACCGGCACGTTCAGGGCGCGTTCGCGACACCAGTCGGCGAGTGCGTGGGCGGCCTCGACGTTGTCCAGCAACAGCGTCAGCGCGGCGCCGCGTCGCAGAAGGTCTTCGACATGGGGCAGCTTGGACGGCACGATGCCCACTGCGTACAGGATGTCGCGCCAGCCGTGGTCGAGGAAGTAGCCTGCTTCTTTCAACGTGGACACGGTGATGGGCGTGCCCGGTGCGCCGATGCGAGACGCGACGTCGGCGGACTTGTTGGTCTTGGCGTGTGGTCGCAGCGTGACGCTGAAGGGCGCAAGGCGGTCGCGCAGCCGCGCGATATTGCGCTCCATCTTCAGGCGGTCCAGCACGAGGACCGGCGTTTCAAGTGCTTGCAAGTTCATGGGAATCCGTTATGCGTGTGCCAGCACGGGCTGGAGGTTCGAGCCTTGCAGTGTAGAGGGGCCGGGCCCTCAGGTGGTTAATGCCATAGAATGGCTTAATTCACCTGCAGGTTAATAATGAAGCTGGACATCGAGGATCTGCGGTTCATCCTGGCGCTGGACCGTCTGGGGAGCCTGGCCGCCCTGGCCCGGGAAGAGAATGTCACGCCGCCGGCCGTGACCAAGCGGCTGAGCCAGTTGGAGGCGCGCCTGGGGATCCGGCTGGCCCAGCGGACCACGCGGCGCCTGCAACTGACGCACGAAGGACACCTCCTGGCGCAGCACGCCACTGGCGTTCTGGAGCAGATGCAGGTGATCGAAGAGGCGCTACAGCAGCGTAGTCAGGTTGTGGCGGGCAAGCTGAAGGTCCACGGGCCGTTTGGCTTCGGGCGCCGCTACCTCGGACCGCTGTTGGCGCAGTTTCACAGCACCCATCCTAATCTCGAGGTGCAGTTGTACCTGTCGGACAACCTGATGCTGCCGCGCCAACCCGTGCATGGCCGCGATGCCTTCGACGTGCTGGTCAGCATCGGCACGATCCCGGATTCGCGCTGGATTGCGCATCGCCTTGCCCCGAACCGTCGCATCCTGTGCGCCGCGCCCGAATACCTCGCCAAGGCCCCGCCGTTGGAGACGCCGGCGGACCTCGAGCGGCACGCCTGCCTGGTGCTCAGGGAGAACGACGAGGATGTGACGCTGTGGCGCTTTGCCGAAGACGACGGCGACGGCGACAGGAACCATCGCCCAGCGCGATCACGGGAACTGACCGTACGGGTGCGTCCCACGATGGAGAGCAATGATGGCGACGTGGTTCATCACTGGTGCCTGACCGGCAAGGGCATCATGGCGCGGTCGGAATGGGATGTGGCCGATGAACTGGCCGCCGGGCGGCTGGTGGCGCTGCTGCCAGCGTACCGGCTGCCCGATGCGGATGTGATGGCGCTGGTGCCGCAGTCACGCCAGTCGTCCATGCGCACGCAACGATTCGTCGAGATGCTGCGCAACGCGCTGGGGCCCAGGCCGCCGTGGCACATGACCCGCCAGCCGTAGAAGGCGGACGGGTCAAGCCAAGGCAGGTTACGACAGCTGAGCCATGGCCGGATCGCTCACCGTATCCTTGCCGGTCTCGATACGGCCCGCGATACGGCGGCGGAGCGACGGTGCCAGATCGCAACTAATCTCGAAGTCGTACCAGTTGCCGCTGTCACCGAGCGTCCAGGTCAGCTCGCCCACCTTGCCGGCCTCGACCTTCTGGCCCCACGGGCCGTCCGTGCGATAGGCCTTGGCGCTCGCGCTGAACGTGCAGGCCTTGTCGCTGCGGTTGTACAGCTTGACCTGCAGCACGGGCGGATCGCACGGTTCGTAGCAGACCTGGATTTCCGTGCCGCCGGCAGCCGACTGCTCGTTCAGGTCGCCCACGAATTCGCGGTGATAGCCGTTCGGGCCCAGCACCCACAGATCGTACTTGCCGTTGTCGGCCGCCACGTTCCACAGGCCGTCCAGACTCTTGCCCGCCTCCACCACGTAGCGGCGCGGAATGGCGTCGAGGTGCAGCTTGTCGTAGACGTGGAAGACCGTGCCAGCCGTGCCGGTGTTCGAGAACATCAGCGTGACGGTCTTGGCGCCGGCGTCGATGCGGGACGTGGTGTGCAGCTCGTACGGCAGCGCGCGCGAGGGACGCGTGCCGGCCACCTGCGGCGGCAACACGGGCGTGGCCGGCACGGGAATCGCGACCGAAGCCTTTTGCGTCAGCGCAAGGTTGTCGACCGTGACCTTGGTGCTGCGGCCCGCCAGCGTCGGCAGGGCGTCCTTGTTCGGGCTGACGAAGTTGAAGGCCGAGGTCAGGTCACCGCACACGGCGCGGCGATAGGCGCCGATCTGCGGCTCCTTCACGCCGAAGCGTTTTTCCAGGAAGAGCAGCGTGGACGTATGGTCGAAGACCTGCGAGTTGACGAAACCACCGCGGCTCCACGGCGAGACGATCCACATCGGCACGCGCGGGCCCGGACCGTAAGGCTTGCCATCGCTGGCCGACTGGTTCGTCGTGGCGGGCGCGTAGTTGTGATACTCGAAGGCCATGTCGGCATCGCTGAGCGTGCTGCCGCCGGCGAGCGTGGCATCGGCATTGCGCGACGGGGCCGAGGGCGGCGGCAGGTGGTCGAAGAAGCCGTCGTTCTCGTCGTAGTTGATCAGCAGCACGGTCTTGCTGAAGACCTCGGGGTTGGCGGTCAGCGCGTCCAGCACCTGCTGCACGTACCAGCCGCCCTGCGCCGGGCTCGACGGCCCCGGGTGTTCACTATAGAGCGACGGCGGGATGATCCACGAGATTTCCGGCAGCGTGCCGTTCTGCACGTCGTCACGGAAGGACTGGAGCAGGCCGTCGGGCATGGTGTTGCCAAAGCCCTTGGCGAGCGGGCTCAGCGCGTCGTCGATCGTCGGATCGTAGGCGGGCGAGGTGCCGGGCAGCGCCACCGGGCGCCGTGCCACCGGCATCGACTCCATCGCCGTGCGCCAGTGCTGGAAGCTCATCATCTCGTTGCAGCCGTAGTTGTCGGCCAGGCTCTGATACACCTTCCAGCTCACCCCCGCATCCACCAGGCGGTCGGCGTAGGTCTTCCACGTCCAACCCTGGGTCGACGGTCCCACGTCATTGCCGCCATTGAACTCGTTGACCATGGCCGCCACGTTGGCGCCGCTCGGGCCGTTCGTGCCGGTCCAGTAGAACAGGCGGTTCGGGATCGTGCCGGTGTGCATCGAGCAGTGGTAGGCGTCGCACAGCGTGAACGCATCGGCCAGCGCGCGCTGGAACGGCACCTCGGCGGTGTCGTAGTACGACATCGACAGCCGGTTCTTGGCCACGGGCCAGCGATTCATGCGCCCGTGGTCCCACGCCGCCTGCCCATCGGGCCAGGTATGCGGGGTGCTGCCCGCGCGCTGCGCATTGCCCAGCGTGGCGTCAAGCCGATAGGGCGTGATCGTGTTGTTCGTGGCGTCGGTCTGGAAGAACGCGTTCTTGCCGTTCGCCAGAGGGATCGCGAAGCGGTCGCCGTAGCCGCGCACGCCCTTGAACGTGCCGAAATAGCTGTCGAAGGAGCGGTTCTCGAGCATCAGCAGCACCACGTGCTTGACGTCCTGGATCGTGCCAGTGGCGTTGTTCGCCTCGATGGCCAGGGCGCGGCGGATGCTGGGCGGGAACGATGCGAGCGTGGCAGCCGCAGCCGCGGTGCCGAGCGTGTTGCGCAGGAAGCTGCGCTTGGACGGGTTGAATGTCATGCCGGGTCGGTGTCGGTTGAATGGGGAGGGCGCGGGCGGCGCGGAGTCAGGGCTTGGGCTCAGGGAGCCGGCGCGCAGTGCGCCGTGGTGCAGGCGGCGGGCGTGGTGCCGGGGCCGCCGTTGCCACCGTCGCCGCCACCCGGGGCGGGCGGCGGGGTGTTGTTGTCGTCGCCGCCGCAGGCGCTCAACAGCAGGGCCAGACACAGTGCACCGGCACCGAGCACCGGCCTGTATATGCGCGAATGAACAGGTTTTGTGGTTGTCATGGGTTCTAGGTCAGAGAAGTTCAGGTGACGGATCGGGTCGCAATCGCCCGCATTCCGTACGGATTCCACGCCGCCTTTGTCTGCCAATGTCTTGATGGACAAGGATCACCCTACTCAGGTGGGGTGCCGGTGGGCGAGACGTGGAGTCTGTCTTCTTGATATGTCAATGATGTGACCAAATCCATACGAAGCGACCGTTTGAAAGTAAAGACATTTCAAATGAATGTCATTTTTTGGGGTGGGAGGCAGGTGGCGGGGAGGGCATTTACCGGCATTCGTCGGCGACTTGAACGCCAACGGTGATACCGTGATGCGATTGCCGTGGGCGTGCAGAACGGTCTCGATATCTTCACCGCGGCGGCGCAGCCGAAGAGCTATGTGTCGCTCGATGGCGCCGATCATCTGTTGCAGGACCGGGCGTCGGCGGCCTACGCGGCGAACCTGATTGAAGCGTGGTCGCAGCGCTATCTGCCGGCTGGCGATCGAACCTCACTACCGGAGACACCATGACCTCCCTTTCATCCTCCCGCCGACAGGCATTCCGAAAACAGGTGGCGGCGAAACAGGCGCTGCTGGTGCCCGGCGCGTTCAACGCCATGAGTGCGCGCGTGATCGAGGACCTGGGCTTCCAGGCGGTCTACCTGACCGGCGCGGGCGTCACCAACATGTCATTCGGCCTGCCTGACCTTGGCTTCATCGGCCTGAGCGACATCGCCGAACATACCGCGCGCATCCGGGATGCCGTGGCGTTGCCGATGATCGTCGATGCCGATACAGGGTTTGGCAACGCGCTGAATGTTCAGCACGCGGTGCGTACGCTCGAGCGCGCCGGGGCGGATGCGATCCAGCTCGAGGATCAGGTGATGCCCAAGAAATGCGGGCATTTCGCGGGCAAGCACGTCGTCAGCACGAGCGAGATGGTCGCCAAGATCCGCGCGGCGGCCGACGCCCGGCAGGATGACGCGTTCCAGATCATCGCCCGTACGGACGCTGCGGCGGTGCACGGCATCGAGGACGCCATCGACCGGGGGCACCGCTTTGCGGAGGCGGGCGCCGATATCCTGTTTCTCGAGGCGATTGAAGACTTGCCCGACATCGAGCGCCTGCCCGGACTCTTCCAGATTCCGTTGCTGATCAATATCGTCATCGGCGGCAAGACGCCCGTTCAGGATCGAGACGCGCTTCAGCGGCTCGGCTACGGGCTGGTCCTCTACGCGAACGCGGCGCTGCAGGGCGCGGTACGCGGCATGCAGCAGGCACTGGGCCAGTTGCAGTCGAACGGCCAGATGAACGAGGACCCCGCGATCGTGGCACCGTTCAGCGAGCGCCAGCGCCTGGTCAGGAAGCCGCTCTACGACGAGCTTGACGCCCGGTACAAGAGCGACGACTGAGCACGGGAGCCATCATGAGAACCGCCTTGCTCGTGCTCGACCTGATCAATGACATTGTGGATGCCCAAGGCAAGCTTGCCGGCGGCGGCACCGCAGCCCATGCGCGTTCGCAAGACCTGCTGCGCAACGTCGGTGGAGTCCACCGCGCGCGACGCGCATGACCGGGACGATCAGGTCATCGTCATCCAGGACGCCTGCGCGGCGCGCAGCGACGAAGACCACGGCCACGCGCTGAAGAACCTCGCGGCCATCGCCACGGTGACTTCGGTCGATGGGCTGCGCCACGGGCAGGCCGTGGCGCCGTGAAATCGAAAGACAAGGAGACAGACGATGCGTGTCATGGTGTTGGTGAAAGCGACCGAAGACAGCGAAAGGGGCGACCTGCCCAAAACCGAGATGTTCGAGGCGATGCACAGGTTCAACGAGGAACTGGCGAAGGCCGGCATCCTGCGCGCGGCGGACGGCCTCAAGCCCTCGTCGCACGGCAGGCGTGTGGCGTTCGATGGTGCCGGTCGTACGGTCATCGACGGACCGTTCGCCCAGACCCGTGAACTGGTGGCCGGCTTCTGGCTCTGGGAAGTCAAGGACATGGACGAAGCCGTCGCCTGGGTGAAACGCTGCCCCAACCCCATGCCAGGGCCGAGCGAGATCGAAATCCGGCCGCTGTACGAGATGTCGGATTTCGAATGAGGGGCTGAGTGCGGCTGCCTACCAGGCCTGGACGCCCAGCTTCACGCCCAGGCCAACCAGCAACACACCAACGATCCAGCGCTGGGCGGTGAGCAGGCCCGGACGGCCGGCCATCGCCGTGGCCGCACTTCCCGAAGCAATCGCCACGCAGGCATTCACCGAGGCAAAGGCGGCCGTGAGCGCCAATCCCAGCGTGAGCGATTGCCTCAGCACGTCGCCGGCCTGGTAGTCGATGAATTGCGGCAGAACGGAGATGAAGACCAGGGCGAGCTTGGGGTTGAGCAGGCTGGTCACGGCCCCCACCGCCAGCAGCCTGCGTGTCGGTTGCGCATCCGCCTGCGCCACCTGGAGCGGGGAACGGCCGCCGGGGCGCAGGATCCGCCACGCCATGTAGAGCAAATAGCCGCTGCCGAACAGCGTCAGCAGGCGCGCGGCGCCGGGTATCGCCAGGAACAGCGCGCTGATGCCAAAGGCCGCGCCGAACATGTACGAGAGATAACCGAGCATGACGCCCGCCAGCGAGATCAGGCCCGCCCGGGTGCCTTGCGAAACCGAGCGCGCCATCACATAGACCATGTTCGGCCCCGGGGTCACGGCGAGCAGCCCGCCCACCACCAGGAAATCCACCATTGCTTTCATGTCTGCCACCGTCCGAGAGATGAAGACAGTGTCGGGGGGACCGATCCCTAAGTAAAACGGAATATACTGAAGCGATTCATCAGATTATCTGAATCGCATGCGCAAGCTCGACCTCGATGTGCTGGAAATGATCGTTGCCGTGGCGGATGCGGGCTCCTTCGCTCGCGCGGCGGAGGCGCTGCACCGCTCGCCCTCGGCCGTCAGCATGCAGATCAAGGCGATCGAGGATGTCCTGGGCAAGCCGCTGTTCGTGCGGAATACCCGCAACGTCGCGCTGACCGACGACGGCCGGATGCTCACCGACTACGGCCGGCAGATGCTGGCCCTGCGCGAGGAGGCCTGGTCGGCGGTGGTGCGGCCGGAGATTCGCGGCCGCGTGACGATTGGCGTGCCGGACGACTACGCGTCGTCCCTGCTGCCCTCCGTCCTGCGCAAGTTCGCAGCCGCCCATCCGCGCGTGGAGATCCGCGTCATCGGCATGCCCAGCCACGCGCTGGTTCCCCTCCTGAAGGACAACACGCTCGACCTCGCCTGCATGACCAGGTCGCGTGGCGTGAGCGGCGAGTTCCTCCGATATGAGCCGATGGACTGGGTGGCCGCGCGAGGGGCAACCCAGATCTGGAAGGAGCGGCCATTGCCGATCGCCGTCTTTCCGCAGGGCAGCGCGGGGCGCGCCAGCGCCATCCACGCGCTGCAGCAGGCCGGCATCCCGTTTCGCATGTCCTACGAGAGCCCGAGCCTGCTTGGCCTGATCAGCATGGTCGACGCCGGCCTGGCCGTCGCCCCGCTCGCCCGTTGCAGCATCCCGGCGCAAATAGATGCCCTCGGGGCGGCGGAAGGGCTGCCGGAACTGCCGCCGCTCGAAGTGATCCTCGCCCGAAGCGCCGGCTCCGCCCGTCCGCCATGCGATTTCCTGGCCGAACAGTTGCTGGCGAATTTGAAGGGGTGAGGGGTCTTGAACGCGTAATCACTCAGCTAAAAGCTATCTATAAGACACGTCGCGTTGACTGGCCGGTTGTCATAAGCGCCGTTTCCGGGTCACATGTTTTCGCTGCATAGCGGGCGTGCCGCCGCGCGGAAACTGTTATGAATCTGCCATGAAGCGCACCACCTCGATTCCGCAACCGGCCGATGCCGGACTCCTGTCCGGCGACGCGGCCCATCCCGCTGACGGGGAGGACCGCAATTTCGTGACGGCGCTGGCGCGCGGGCTGGAGCTGCTGCGCGCGTTCGGGCCGCACGACGATTTCCTCGGGAATGCGGAGCTGTCGCGCCGGACCGGCATTCCGCGTCCCACGGTGTCGCGGCTGACCTACACGCTGGCGAGTCTCGGCTATCTGGTCTATGTGGAGGGACAGGAGAAGTACCGCATCGGGCAGGGCGCGATGCTGCCCGGACAGCGTTACCTTTCCGGCGCCGGCATCCGTGACATTGCCCAGCCGCTGATGCAGTCGCTGGCCTTCGCGACCGACTGCACCGTGGCGCTGGCGGCCCCGGACCGCCACGACATGCTGTACCTGGAAGTCTGCCAGCCGCGCGGCGCGCTGGTTATGCGCCTGACGCCGGGCTCGCGGCTGCCCATGGCCACGTCCGCCATCGGGCGTGCGTGGCTGGCCGGGCTGGCCCCGGCACGCCGCACGGCGGTGCTGGCGGAACTGGAGCGGCACCACGGCCCGCGCTGGCCGGGTCTGCGCGCCAAGCTCGATCGCGCCTTGCGCGACCACGCGCGGCGCGGCTTCTGCCTGGCCCATGCGGAGTGGGACCGCACGGTCAGCGGCGTGGCCGCGCCGGTGCGCCTGCAGGATGGCGCGGAGGTACTGTCGATCAATATCGGCGGGGCGTCCACGCGTCTTTCGCCCGAAATTCTCGAAACCAATCTCGGCCCGCGCATCCGCGAACTGGCCGATACGCTGGCCGCACGGCTCTGGCAGGCGGCCTGACGACCGAACACGCGAACGCTCGAACATTCGAACACCAAGAGGAGACAAGCATGGAGATTCGTAACAAGACCGTCATCGTGACGGGCGGCGGCACGGGCATCGGCCGGGCGCTGGTGCTGGCGTTCGCACAGGCCGGCGCGCGCGGCGTGGCCGTGGCGGACATCGACCACGCCGGCGCTGCCCAGGTGGCCGCCGAGGCCGCGGCGGCGGCGCCCGACTGCCAGATCTTCGCCCAGCGCGTCGATGTGGCCGATGCGGCCGCCGTGCAGGGGCTTGTCGATACGGCCACGGAGCGCTTTGGTCAGGTAGACATCTTCTGCTCGAACGCCGGCATCATCCTGCGCAAGGGGCTGGACGCCACTGACGCCGAATGGCAGCGCATCTGGGAGATCAACGTCATGGCCCATATCCACGCGGCCAAGGCGGTACTGCCGCAGATGCTCGAGCGCGGCGAGGGCTACTTCGTCAACACGGTGTCGGCGGCGGGTTTGCTGTCGCAGATCGGCTCGGCGCCGTATGCGGTGACCAAGCACGCGGCCATCGGCTTTGCGGAATGGCTGTCGATTACCTATGGAGAGCAGGGCATCCGGGTCAGCTGCATCTGCCCGCAGGGCGTGCAGACCAAAATGCTGTTTGGCGAGGGCGGCGAGCGCAAGGGCTTCCTGCAGGCAGGTTCCGTCACGCCGGAGCATGTTGCCGAGAAGACGCTCGAAGGCGTGGCCAATGAGAGTTTCCTGATTTTGCCGCACCCGGAGGTGCTCGAGTACTACCGCCGCAAGGGCCAGGATTACGACCGCTGGCTGCGCGGCATGCGCCGCCTGCACGACCAGGTGTCTAAGGAATTCGGAAATATCGCCGTATAAGATGACAGGCGGCAGAAGATCGCCGCCCATCCCAAAAAAAGACAAGACAATCAGGAGACAACTTCATGCGAGTACGTGTATACCCGCGCCGCCGCTTTATGGCCGCCATGGCCACGATGGCGGGCGTGGCAGTGACGGCGGCGCTCTCCGCGGTGCCGGGGGCGGCCCAGGCCCAGGCCCAGAACTATCCGAACAAGCCGATCCGCATGGTGGTGGGATTTCCGAGCGGTGGCGCGCCGGACATCCTCGCGCGGATTTTTTCCGAGAAGATCTCCCCGTCGTGGGGCCAGCCCGTGGTGGTGGACAACAAGCCCGGCGCGGGCGGCAACATCGGCGGCGAGGCCGTGGCCCACGCGGCGCCGGACGGCTACACGCTGGCGCTCGGCACTGTCGGCACGCACTCGATCAACGGCGCGCTGTACAGCAAGATGCCGTACGACATGGTCAAGGACTTCGCGCCGGTGATCCTGCTGGCGTCCACGCCCAATGTGCTGGTGGTCAATCCGTCCGTGCCGGCGAAGAACGTGCAGGAGCTGATTGCGCTGGCCAAGTCCAAGCCCGGCGCGCTGCAGTTCGGCACGCCCGGTGTCGGCACGTCACTGCACGTGGCCGGGGAACTGTTCAACACGATGGCGCAAGTCAAGATCACCCACGTGCCGTACAAGGGCCGGGCGATGGCCATCCCGGACCTGCTGGGCGGACACATTCCCATGATGTTTGACAACCTGCCCTCGGCGCTGCCGGTGGTGAAGGAGGGCAAGCTGCGCGCGCTTGGCGTGACCAGCGCCAAGCGCTCGCCGTCCGCGCCGGACATCCCCACCATTGCCGAGCAGGGCCTGCCCGGCTACGAGGCCGAGTCCTGGTTCGCCGTCTTCGCGCCGGCCAACACGCCCAAGGACGTGGTGGCCAAGCTCAACACCGAGCTGAACCGCATCTTCAAGCTGCCCGACGTGCAGGCCAAGCTGAAGACGCTGGGGCTCGATCCCGTGCTCGGCACGCCCGAGGCGCTGGCCACGTACCAGCGTAGCGAAATCGCCAAGTGGGCCAAGGTGGTGAAGGACTCGGGCGCCAAGGCGGAGTAAGGCGCGCGCTACATGGCGGGCGGGCGCGCCCCGCCATACCCCTGCTGGCGGAAGCGGTAGCCCACCTTGGGCACCGCCGCCACGCAGTTGTCGAGGCCGAGCGGGTGCAACGCCCGCCGCAACCGCGACACCAGTTGCGTGAGGCAATTCTCATCGACCATCGCCTCGGCGCCCCACACCGCCTCGATAATCTGCTGCCGCGACATCACGGTGTCGCGGTGCTCGATCAAGGCGGCCAGCAGGCGTAGCTCAAAGCGCGTGACCTTGGCGACCACCCCGCCGTAGGAAATGACGCCCTGTGTCTCATCGACATGGAGGTCGTCCTCCGTGGCCGGCAAGGGCTGGGTGGCGGGCGGCATGCCCAGCCGGGCCAGCACATGCGCCAGGCCGCGCGCATGCTCGAGTTCCGCACGGGCCTGGCCGGCGGGATCGGGCGCCAGCACCGCATTCGGCACCGGGATGAAGCGGTAGCCCTCGCGCGGCACGGTCACGATGTGGCCGTCCAGGCCGACGGGGCTTAGTGCCTTGCGCAGCCGGTAGACCAGTTGCACGAGATAAAGCTCGTCCACCAGTTCGGCACGCTTGCCCCAGACGCCATTCAGTAAATAATCCTTCGGCTTAACCGCTGGTTTTTCCTCTACCAATAACCGCAGCAAGCGCTTTTGCTGGCCGGTTATCGTTGTCTCCACGCCGCCGCGAATCACGCGGTCATTGTCCCAGTCAAAAAATACCGAATCGCCATTACGGATCATTTCGCAACCCTCATGTCGTCTGCGATGGACGACAAGCGTACGGGCGCGATTCACCGGCTCCCATGGAAGATATTTTCGTGTCGATGTGCCCCGAGCGGGTGACGCCGTCGCACGTGGCACCCGCAATATCACACGGGGTTGAAACAATGCGGCAGGGTGCGCAACGGTTGTCGCCATTCTGTTCAGGAATTCACGCTGTCCGCGCGGCGTAACCCGGCGCCGCGCGCGAACAATCTAACATCGTGCTATCCCGCTTGTGGCGGCGATCATAACCCATTCGGGTCCGGCTTCCTTGCTCATCCGCGTACCCAAAGGCACGGTTACATAACAGTGTGGATTCACGAAAATCCACGTCATCCATTCTTCACCTCGCAGAATGACGATTTCTTCGGATCTATTTTCAGGAAACTGCGATTAATCCTGACACAGAATATTCCATCCCCATTCCATGTCATTAAGTCTGGCCCGAGAGAAAGATGGCATGGCCGCCTGGCGAGGGTTTTGTCAACGCGAAGGGAACCGGCGGCATTCATCTAATTCTGCAAGGACAGATAGTCATGGCAAAAGTATCGGACAACAGCAACCCGGGCCAGCAAGGGCGGACCGGATTCGCATCCACGGGATATCGGAATGGGGCTCCCGATGAGCAGGCGCCGCCGAAAACGCCGCTGTCGCGCTTCAAGGGCCGCAGGCAAGCATTGAAGGGCGGGCGCGCCGGCAGTGCGCTGGTGTACAACGGCGACCCTGGCGATCCCGCCAAGCCGCAATCGGTAGGTGCTACGGAGCGCACTTACCAGCAGAACAAGTTCGATCCGGCCACGGAGACCGAGGACTTTTCCTACACGGCCACGCGCGTGGTCAAGCGCGTCTACAACACCTACGGGGCCGTGCCGCAAGGCCGCAAGGTGTTCGGGTATTTCACGGACTGGTCGCAGTACGACGGTCGCCTCGAGGGCAACTTCAACAATGCATCGGCCGGGCGCGGCCTGGACATGATGCTGGTGAACGCCGCCGCCTACGACAAGATCATCATCGGCTTCGCCGGTATCGTCGGCGACAAGGGCGAAAAGCAGTACGTGATCGACAACGCTGCGGTCGACTTCGGCAAGAAGCTGCACGAAGCCACCTTCGTTGACCCCTGGGGCGATGTGGCGTCGTTCCTGAACGTGGGGTTCACCAGCTGGGTCAGCAATGACTACCAGGATCTCTTCATCCAGAGCAAGGCCCAGGGCGTGCTCGGCGGCCTGAAAAAGCTGAAGGACAAGAACCCCAACCTGAAGTTGTCGCTCAGCCTGGGCGGCTGGACGATGAGCGAGGCGTTCCACGCAGTGGCGGCGAATCCGAGCCAGCGCAAGACGCTGATCGACAGCCTGGCGTTCATCGTCCAGCGTTTTCCGATGTTCACCGAGATCGACCTGGACTGGGAGTATCCGGGCAACGCGGGCGCCGGCAATCCGCACGGCCCCGAGGACGCTGGCAACTTCCAGACGCTGGTGCGCGAACTCAAGCAGCGCCTGCCCAGCATCCGGGTCAGCATTGCCGCGGGCGCGTCCATGTCGACGCTGCTGACGTCCGATATCAAGGGGATGATCGCGTCGGGCGTGGAAGGCATCAACCTGATGACCTACGATTACTTCGGCACGCCGTGGGCGCCCAAGCTCGCCCATCATTCGAACTTGTTCGATGTCGATCCGGCGGACCCCGAAGGCCACAGCATTGACCGTGCCGTGAAGTACCTGCTCGGACAGGGCGTGCCGTCGACCAATATCAACATTGGCTTTGCCGCCTACAGCCGTAGCGGGCGCAACGCCGTGATCGACAGCTGGTCGCCGCTGCAGGGTACGTACAACCCGGGCTCCGGCACCACCACCGGCACGTTCGAGTCGGGCACCACGGAATTCTTCGACCTGCTCTACAACTACCTCGACCTGGAGCACCAGACCGGCATCAACGGCTTCAACGTCTATACGGACGAGGTGGCCGACGCGGACTATCTGTACAGCCCGGAGAGCGGCCTGTTCCTGTCCGTCGATACCCCGCGCTCGGTGTACGCCAAGGGCGAGTACGTGCGCAAGCACAACCTCGGCGGCCTGTTCACGTGGACCATCGACATGGACAGCGGCGTGCTGGTCAACGCCGCGCGTGAGGGATTGGGCGCACCCGTGCAGACGCGCGTCGTCGACATGGACCCGTTCTACTTCTCCGGTATCAACGTGCAGGACGGCGGCAGGGCGCCGGTAGCGGTGATCGACGGCCCCACGGAGGCGTTCGAGGGCGACGACGTGGAATTCACGGCGCTGCGTTCGGTGGGCTCTGACCTGACGTACAGCTGGAGCGCGCCGGGCCTGACCTTCATCGACGACAAGACCACGTCGACGGTGGGCGGCCTGCTGCCCACCGTGGCCCGTTCGTACACCATCACGCTGACCGTGCGTGACGGGAGCAACCGCACCAGCACGGCGACACAGACGCTGAAGGTCAAGGCGCGCACCGCGGCGCCGCCAACATCGCGGATTTCGGTGGTGATCGAGGCCGGCACGCCCTTCGCGCTCTCCGGGGAAGCGTCGTTCGATCCCGACAACGATCCGCTGACCTACCTCTGGGACGCGCCGGGCCTGCCGTTCTCCGGAAGTACCGAGGAGCTGGTGGAGGGTACGGCACCGTCGGTGGACGAGCAGACCGACTACTGGGTCAAGCTGACCGTGAACGATGGCACGCAGACCGACCAGAGCGCGATCTTCCTCTCCGTGGTGCCTGGCGAGACGCCGTCCGGCGGGGTGGTGGCCAAGATCACGGGTCGCTTGCAGGTAGAGGCAGGCGCGCCGATTTCGCTGTCGGCCGTCGACTCGACCGGCCCCGCGCCGCTGCTGTATGCGTGGGACGCGAACGGCCTGTCGTTCGATGGCGCCGACACGATCTCCGTGACCGGGAACGCGCCGATCGTCGACCGCGACACCACCATCCAGGTGACGGTGACGGTGACTGGCGCGGGCGGCAGCGGCGACCGGGACTCGGATACCGTGGAACTCCTGGTGCTGGCCGGCGGCAGTAGCGGCGACGAGGGCACGTGGCGTCCCGAGGGCTATCCGGGCGATGCCATCGTGACCAACAACTACCAGGGCCAGGGGCTGCATCAGTACAAGGCCAAGTGGTGGGCGGGCGCCGATCAGGAGCCGGGCGATCCTGACGTGACGACCACCCATGCGGAGGGCGACGCCAAGGTCTGGTACGACATGGGACCGGTCTGACAAACCGGGAAGACGGCCGGGTGAAGACCCGGTAGCGGTTCCGGGTGGCGGGTCATCGGCAGGATGACGCCCACCCGGCTTTTTGTTTCGGGCTACCTGATGTGGGGCGAGGCGCCATGGCCAGACTGCGGCGGCGGCGGAGGTGGTGGGTGGGATGGAGCCGGTGGGCGTGCGCGGCATGCCTCCTGGCGCTCTCCGGCTGCACGATGATCTGCATCCGTGGCGACCACAACCGCGTGCAGGATGCCGGCGGGCACGGCAAGATCATGCTGCCCGACCTTCGGCACGATGACGGCCCGACCCGCCATCAACCTGACGGTCAGGCGCGCCATCGTGAGGGCGGCCGGGGGCCCTAGGCTATCGCCTACGCATCGGGTTCCGGCGGTTCCGGGCGGGCAACCGCGGGTCGCGCGTCGTCCTGGCTGCGCAGGCGGCTCAGGCTGATGGCGGCGCCGATGGCGGCGACTGCCGCGGCCACGCACAGCGCGCCGCGCGCGGCGCCGGTCGGATCGAGCCCGAACAGCAGCGCCACCACGGCCGTGCCGGTGGTCTGTCCCAGCAGTCGCGTTGTAGCTTGCGCGCCGCTCGCGCCGCCGCTGCGCTCGGGCGGCGTGGCGGTGATCATCGCGCGATTGTTCGGCGACTGGAAGAACCCGAAGCCGATGCCGCAGAGCGCCGTGCGCCAGGCGATGTCGAGGCTGGAGGCATCCTTGCCGAGGAGGGCCAGTCCGATCAGGCCGCCGGACAGGCAGATCAGGCCGGCACCGGCCAGGATCGACGCCGGATACCGCTCGGAGAGGCGTCCCGATACCAGCGCCATCGCGGCCACCATCAGCGGCCAGGGCGTGATCAGCAGTCCGGTCTCCTGGAGACTGCGTGCAAGCTGGTATTCCAGATAGAACGGCAGCGACACAAACGCCAGCATCTGGGTCATGAACGAGCAGAACGACGTGCCCACCGCCAGCGTGAAGGCCCGGCTGGCGAACAGGTCCACCGGCACGAGCGGCGCGAGGCGCCCGCGCTGGCGTCGCACCAGCAGCCAGCCGAGCCCGATCGCCGCGACCAGGCCCGCCGCGCCGGCCAGCCGCAGCGGGGCATGCCCGAGCGCGTCCACGCCCAGCACAAACATCCCGAACACGATGGCTGACAGCACGGCGCTGGGGTAGTCGAATTCGCGCGGCTGGGCGGGCGTCTCCGGCAGCGCGGTACGCGAGATCGCCAGCGCGGCGAACGCCACGGGAATATTCACGGCGAACAGCCATGGCCAGCTGCCCACGGCGAGGATCAGCGCGCCGAGCGACGGGCCCACCGCAATCGTCACCCCCACGACCAGCGCGTTGAGCCCGATACCGCGCCCGAGCTTGGTCGGCGGGTAGATGAACCGTACCAGCGCGGTGTTCACGCTCATGATGCCGGCGCCGCCAATGCCCTGCAGCACCCGCGCCGCCACCAGCATCGGCAGGTTGGTGGCCAGTGCGCAGAGCACCGAGCCGACCAGGAAGGTGGCCAGCCCGACCCGGTACACGCGCTTGTAGCCGAGGATGTCGCCCAGCGACGACAGCGGCAGCAGGCAGACGGTGACCGTGAGCTGGTAGGCGTTGACGACCCAGATGGTCCGGGCGGGATCGGAATCGAGCGCCCGCGAGATGGACGGCAGCGCGATATTGGCGATGGAGCCGTCCAGCACGGCCATGATCAGGCCGCAGAAAACCGTGAGGATGGCCCAGGTGCGCTGGGGCTGGGGAAGACCTTGATCGGGCGGCATGAAAGGGGGGCGACTGGCGTATTCGTGCCGCGCCCCGGCCCCGGGGGAACCGGACCGGCGCGGCCGCGCCATTATCGTCCGGTGCCGCCGTCCCCGCAAATCGCGCTTTTGTGGTAGGCGCGGGTGGCCTCAGACCTGCGGCGCGGTGTCGCCCTCGGCATAGCGCTGCACCACGGTATGGAGCTGGTCGGCGAGGCCAGCCACCTCGGGCGTCCACGTGGCAGCGGCCTCGCACAGGTGTTCGACGTTTCGGCACACGCCCACGATATCGTGGGCCTGGACGATCTGGAACGCGCCCGCCGACCGGTGCGCCCAGTGCCGCAACCCGGCGGGGTCGTGCGCGGCGATGATCCGGGTGAGGTCGGGCAGATCGGTCTGCAGGTGTTCGCGCAGCAGCGACTGGTAGCGCGAGATGTCGGCGGGCGGCAGCACGGGCGGGGCCGGTGGCGCGGCCGGTGCCGAGGGGAGCGGCATCGCGAACGTCCGCAGCACCTGTTCCATCTCCCGCAGCGAGGCAGGTTTGCCGATATGGCCAGCGAAGCCCAGCGTATCCCAATCCACGGCCTGTCCGGTCTGGGTCACGGCGCTGAAGGCGAGCACGGGCAGGGCGGGCCGCGTGCGCCGCAGGGACTCGAGCAGCGCGTAGCCATCCATCACCGGCATGTGGATGTCGGTCAGCACGAGGTCGGGCTCGGCGGACATCTGCTCCAGCATCGCCAGCGCCTGACGCCCGTCGCCCACCACCACCGGATGCCAGCCCAGCGTCTGCAACTGTTCGGCGACCAGCGTCTGGTTCAGCGCGTTGTCCTCCACGACCAGGATCGTCCGGCCCGGGGCGGGGTTGTCATCGTTGGCGAGGGCTGCCGAGGCTTCGTCCTCTGCATTGTCGGCGTCGCCCTCATCCTCGCCGGAATCGCCCAGCGCCGCCTCGATGGCTGCAAAGATCGCGCTGTGGCTGTAAACCATCGCCTCATGCACGCCCGGTGCACGGCGCGCGGGACGATCAGGACCGTTGCGCGTGAGCCACGCCACGCCGGCAGGGCGGATCTCGCGCAGGGCCGCGAGCTCCGGCAGGCCGTAGTCCCCGGTTGCGACCAGTACATGGGGCCGGTTCCCGCGCAGGTATGCCAGCGCGCCGCCCAGGGTGTACGCGACATGGGTTTGCCATCCGGCCGATTGCAGCCAGGCGTCGATGGCCTCGCCGGACTCGGCTTCCTGGCACAGGACCATGGCGCGGCCGCCCGGCGCGGGCGGGGGCTGGGCGGCCCAGCCGGCGGCCCGTTCGAGCGGAATCGTCACGGTGAACGCCGTGCCGACGCCCTCCACGCTCTCCACGGCGATGCGGCCGTCCATCAGTTCGCAAAGCCGGGCGCAGATGGACAGCCCGAGGCCCGTCCCGCCATGGCGGCTGGTCGCTCCGGCATCCCCTTGCACGAATGGCTGGAACACGCGCGCGACCAGTTCGGGCGGCATGCCGACGCCGGAATCCAGCACGCGGCACACCAGCGTCGTCCTGCCCGGGGGATCGGTGCTGACCTCGGCGGCCAGCGTGATCTTGCCGCAGGACGTGAACTTGAACGCGTTGCTGAGCAGGTTGTTGGCGATCTGCGCCAGCCGGGTCCGATCGCCCACGAGCACGGTATCGAGCGACGGCATCAGGTTGGCATGGAAGCGGATCGGCCGGTCCGCCGCCAGCGGGGCGAAGGCCAGCGCCACGCTTTCCAGTTCGTCGATGGGCCGGAACGGCGCTGCGGCAAGCGTCATCTCGCCGGCGTCGATCTTGGAGAAATCGAGGATGTCGTTGACGATGCGCCGCAAGCCCTCCGACGCCGCGTTCAGCGCGCGCAGGCGCGGCGCGTGGGCTTCCAGGCCCTCATCGCGCGCAAGCAGTTCGAGGTTGCCGAGCAGCGCATTCAGCGGCGTGCGGATCTCGTGGCTCATCGACGCGAAGAAGTTCGAGCGGGCCCGCATCATCGCCTCGGAGGTCTGCTGTGCCGCGCGCAGTTCGTGCTCGATCTGCTGCTGGGCCGTCACGTCCTGGATCGCGCAGAACAGCACGTCCTCCTCCCGATACCGGGCGCGCGCGTGCGTGATCTGGAGGAACTGATGTGCTTCGTCGTGCGGCTTGGGGGCGTCGTCCGGCTCCCGGGCGGGTACCACCACCTGCGCGACCGACACGATATCGCCCGGCGTGTCACGGCGTGCGCCATGCCGCAGCGCCTGCACCACGTGCGCGGGCAGCCGGCCGCCCTTGTTCAGGCTCAATAGCGAATCGGCGACCTGATTCGACGTCAGCACCACGTCGTCCTGGAGCCGGACGATGCACAGCCCGATCGGCGTGGCGCTGACCAGGATATGGTTGATCGTCTCGCTCTCCAGCGCACGGGCGGCTTCCGCGTGGCTGCGGCGCAGCAGGTGGACATCCCAATATCGCGCCGTCACGACAATGGCAGCGATCAGCAGCGCCCCGATCAGACCGATCAGCCCCAACGCCTGCGCCACGGCGCTGAACAGGAGGCCGTACGAGAGCAGATAGACCAGCGCGCCGAAGCCGTGACCCAGCGGCTGGATCAGCACCATACCGGCGCGGGTGAAGGCAAAGGCGTCGGACGAGCGATCGCGCGCGTCAGTCAAGATGCGCCGAACCACCGCCGGCGGGGCGGGCGGGGACGGCGGCGACACGTCGATCTGCGCGTGGGCATGGTTCACCAGCATCAAGGTGGCAGGGTCGCTGGGCCGTTGCAACTGGGCAAGGAGGGCGCCCACCGGGACGCTCCCGGCAACGAAGGCGACGGGCCGCTCGCCGTCGTGGACGGACAGGAGCGCGGTCATCGCCGGCAACTGGAGCATGGGGTCGACGACCGGACCGGTCCAGCGGGGATCTCCTCTCGTGCCCGGCGCCGGGCCGGCGGGCAAAGCCCGCAGCGCCTGGGCAAAACTGTCGCGCAAGGTTGCCACCAAGCCCGGCTGCAGTGCGAGAGCGGTGGCCGATGTGCTACCCGGCGACAGGACGATCGCGTAGGCCGCGTCGGCATCGACGATATAGGCCGGGTGATGGAGATCGAGCGCCTGTTGGGTGGTCAGCGCGGCATTGGCCACCTGCTGCAGCTGCCAGAGTCGATCAGGCAGCGCCGCACCCCAGGCGGCGCGCGTCTCGGGGGGAATCAGCAGGGTGTAGCGGCCGTCGGGCGGCGCGGCAATCCCGCTGGCGTGGACCTGCTGGAGCAGCGCCCGGGGCAGGTCGGCATCGGCGTGCGCCGGGTTGGGGGCCGGCCGGTACCGCTGCACATTCACCACGGTCAGGGCGGTGCGCCGCAGGAAGGTCGCCTCGGCCTGCAATTGCAGCGAGATCGCGCTGACATACTGGGCGACATGCCCGCGACGGTAGTCGATCTCCCGCGCCGCTGCCAGCACGGCAAGCAGCACCGCGGAGACGACGACAATGGCAATCAGCAGGCCGATGGTGGTGTAGTAGAGGTGCTGCTGCCGTCGGGCATTGCGCGCGAGCGAGGCGAAGGCCTGGGCGAGCGATTCTTGCGTGCGGTCGAGAATCTGCTGCATGAAGGATCAGATCAACCCGTGCTCGTAGGCATACCGGATGAGGTCCGTGTTGGTCTGGATGCTGAGCTTGCGCATGGCCACGGTCTTCTGGCTCGATACCGTGCTGACCGAGCGGCCGAGCTTGCTGGCAATCTCGTTGAGCTGCAGCCCCTGCGCGTAGAGCCGCACGATCTCCAGTTCGCGCACGGTCAGTTCGGTGGATGGCGCGGCGGTGCTCGCGGCCTCCAGCACGGCGCGGATGGAGGGGGAAAAGAAATCGCCGCTGGTGGACGTGACCTGGATGCACGCGCGGATCACCTCGTGCGGATCGTCCTCCTTGCTCACGAAGGCGCGCGCGCCGAGTTTCATCGAGCGATGAATGACACCGGTGTTGGTCTGGGCGCTGATCACGACGACCGGCGTCTTCGGATGCAGCCGCACCAGCCGGCGCAGCAGGTTGAAGCCGTCCAGCGAGCGGTCGCCGTGGCCCATGCTGAAATCGGTCACGGCGACGTCCGCCGGGGTGTGGCTCAGGGCGCTGGTCAGCTCGCTGCCGTTCGTGCATTCGCACGCAATGACAAAGCCAGGCGTGCGCTGGAAGCAGTCTCGCAGGGCTGCCACCACGAGTGGGTGATCATCGGCCAGTGCAACTCGAATGATTCTTCCGGACATGCCTCGATTTCCTCTCGCTGACTGGCAGCGCATTCGGTATAAAACAGTGAAATGACAGCGCGTTGCGTGAAGTGTAGTGCTTTCGCAATGCTTAGGAAAATGCCTGCTGGATAGCGATGATGTCTATCTTGAATTTCCGATGAATTAGGACCAGTCCGATATCGATGACGTATCTGCGAAGTCCATGACAATTGCAACAGTGTTGTTGCAATGCCGCGGCGTGGAACGCGACGATCGACCCTTTGCAGATTGTTGACGCCGGCGATTTCAGATTCGGAAAGATAAGATATTTTCGCAATAAATTCGATACGAAGAGAATCGTAATTTGGCGAAAAATTGATTGCCATCATCGATTTCTACTCGACGCTGTTCGCAGTCTGGCGTGGGGCTGGAAAGGGGCTGGGAAGGTGCTGGGAAGGTGCTGGCGAAGGGGGCGGTGCCGGGCGGCGCCCGCCAGGGCCCGCCGGGAATACATCTACCGCCATTGGGGTCATTGGCCCGCCATCACGTGCCGGGCAGATTGGTGGCATGCTGTGGCGGCGCTCGCGCAATCCTGGCGCGACGCTCTTCCACGGTGAGGTGTGCCATGGCAAACCGCCCATTCTCCGAGTTTCCCGCCCATGAACGGCAAGACGTCGAGGCCGTGTTCCGGCAAGTCGGTCTTGCGTCACAAGAGTTCGAGATCTCAGACGTCAATGGCACGTCGGCCCGGCAGGTCACCGTGCGAAGGCAGCGCACCGGGGCCGAAAGCGTCTACGACGCCAGCCCCGGCAACGTATGGGTCGAGGAGTTCGAGAGCGATCTCGAGTGCGGCCTGTTCGGCCAGGTCTCGGTCTGACGGCGCTGGCGGTGCATGATCAGGCACCCAGGAGTGCCAGCCTGCCAGCGTCCTGACCGACGCTAGGACGTGTGCCGCCCGCGTTCCGGCGCGCGGCCGACAATGGCGGCGCCCGCGATCAACTCCTTCAGCAGCGCCAGCGACGACGCGCCGGGCATCCGGCACGGGTCCAGTTCGCCCTGGGCGGAGTAGCGCAGCAGCGTGGCGGCGTTGATCTTGCTCGCGTTGACGCGGCCCATCGACCAGCCGGCGAAGGCCCGCTCGGCGATTTCCTCGTAGTGCAGCAGCACCACGTCGTGGTGGCGCTTGTCCCGGCCAATGCTGAGGTACAGGCGCGAAACCGCCTCGCGGTCGCCTTCGAGCGCCTGCAGGAACACCCCGTTGCCGTGGCAGAGCACCCCGGTAATGCCATGGCGCAGGTTCTGCGCGAGGCTGGTTTCGAGAATATCGTCCAGCATGGCCGGTTCCATCGGCGCGCTGGCGCGGCTGGCGTAGATCAGGCGGACTAGCATCGGCAAATCCTCAGCGGCGATTCAGGTTGAGCAGCGTCAGGAACTCACGGCGCAGCTTGTCGTCCTTGAGGAACGAGCCGCGCATGACGCTGTTGGTCATCTTGGCGTCGGTGTCGCGCACGCCGCGCCAGTGCATGCAGAAATGCTCGGCCTCCATGACGATGGCCAGGCCGTCGGGGTTCATCTTCTCCTGGAGCAGATCGGCGATCTGCGCCACCGCTTCCTCCTGGATCTGCGGACGGCACATGATCCATTCGGCCATGCGCGCGTACTTGGACAGGCCGATCAGGTTGGAATGGCGGTTCGGCATCACGCCGACCCAGAGACTGCCGATGATCGGGCACAGGTGGTGCGAGCACGCGCTGCGCACGCGGATCGGGCCCACGATCATCAGTTCATTGAGCTGCTCGACGTTCGGAAACTCGGTGACCTCCGGCGCCTTGGCGTAGCGGCCCGCGAAAATCTCCTTCAGGTACATCTTGGCCACGCGGCGCGCGGTCTCGCGCGTGTTGTGATCCTGGTCCACGTCGATGACGAGCGTGCGCAGCACCTCTTCCATGCGCGCCTCGACTTCGGCCTGCAACGCGTCCAGCTCGCCGTGCTCGATATAGCGGGCGATGTTGTCGTTGGCGTGGAAACGCTCGCCGGCGGCTTGCAGGCGGCCCCGGATGCGTTCCGAGACTGGTGTGGAGGCGGGCGCGGGGAGGGAATCCCCGGAATGATCCTTGTGTGGCATGAGCGGGTGCTGGGGCAGTGGTGCGCGGTGCTTCACTATATGGCAGATGGCAGGGCGCCACAACCGGCCCCATCCGCGTGGGCAAACCGGCTAGCGCAGCACGGCCAATGCCGGCAGCAGCGCCAGCGGCATGACAAGGGCGCCAGTCTTCAGGAATGTGCCGGCGCCCACGGCATGGCCCTCACGCCGTAGGGCGGTCAGCCACAGCAGCGTGGCCAGCGAGCCGGTGACGGAGAGGTTCGGGCCCAGATCCACGCCGATCAGCACCGCTGCCGTCACGGTGTCCGAGGCGTGGCCGGCCGCCAGCGCCGAGGCCGACAGCAGCCCCGCCGGCAGGTTGTTCACGATATTGCTGATTACGCCCACCACCACGCCGGCCAGCCCGGCGCCGAGCAGGCCGGCCGGGCCACCCTGCGCGGACATCGTGGAAAGATCGCGCACCCAGTGCGCCAGCGTATCGACCAGCCCGGTGCGCTCCAGGCCCGCCACCAGCACGAATAGCCCCGCCACCAGCGGCAGCACACCCCAGGAAACCTCTTTCAGCGCCGGCACCAGCAGGCGGGGCCGCGTGACGCAGACGGCGGCCAGCGTGGCCACCCCGCCGAGGCAACTGGGCCAGCCCAGGTCCTGGCCGCGCAGCGAGGCCACCAGCAGCGCCAGCCCGGTACCGACGATGCCGAGCGTGGTCAGCCACGCCTGCGGCGTCAGCGGCGGCACGGGTACGTCCGAGTCGATGCGTTCCGCCAGCGCATGGCGCTGCGTCCAGTACAGGACGACGAAGGTCATGACGATGGCGACCACGGACGGCAGTGTGAAGCGTGCGAGCCAGCCCGCCAGCGGCGGCATCCGCTCGCCGAACAGCACCAGGTTGGCCGGGTTCGAGATCGGCAGCACGAAGCTCGCCGCGTTGGCGATGAACGCGCAGGCGTAGAGGTAGGGCAGCGGATGCTTGACCCGCGCGGCGCGCGTGGCCGCCAGCACCGCCGGCGTCAGCACCACGGCGGTGGCGTCGTTCGACATGAACACCGTGACCGCCGTGCCGAAGCCGTAGACCAGCACGAACAGCCGGCGCGCCGAGCCCCGCGCGCCGCGCACGGCCAGCGCGGCCCCATGGTCGAACAGGCCGGTCTTGCGGGCCAGTTCCGAGATCAGCATCATCCCGGCCAGGAACAGGTAGACGTCGTTGCCGCGCGCCACGGCGGCCAGCGCCTCGCGCCAGGGCAGCAGGCCCGCCACGCAGAGCAGCAGGGCGCCGGCCATGGCCCAGAAGGCTTCGGGCAGACGGAACGGGCGCAGCAGCACGCCGGCGGTGGCCGCCGCGGCCACCGTCCAGATCATCGAGGCATGTTCACCGGGCATGGGAGGGAGCGTGTCGTCGGTTCAGAGCGGCGCGGCGGGGCTGGCCAGGGCAGCGGGCGGCAAATGGGTCGCGGCGGGCGTGGGGCCGGCCGGGCCCGGCGTCACCGGCACGCCGGCATCGGCAGGCAGGTCCGCCACCGCTGGCGGGGGCGGGAAGCCCAGCGCCGCGATGCCGTGCGCGCCGTCCGCGTTCTCGGCATAGGCCCAGTCGCCGTTGAACTTGGCGAGGTCCGCAGGCGGGGGGAATGGGGCTTCCGGCACGCCGGCCAGCCGGCCTTCCATATAGGCGGCCCAGATCGGCAGCGCCGTGGTGGCGCCGAACTCGTGCCGGCCCAGGCTGCGGTTGTCGTCGAAGCCCATCCACGTCACCGTGACCACGTCGGCCGCATAGCCGGCGAACCAGCCGTCCACGGCATCGTTGGTCGTGCCGGTCTTGCCGGCGATGTCGCCGCGCCGCAGGTAGCGCCGCACGCCGTTGCCGGTGCCGGCATCGACTACGCTCTGCAACAGGCTGTCCATCACGAAAGCGTTGCGCGCGGAAATCACTTGCGGCGGTTCCGCACCTGCATCGCCCGTGCCGGCGGTAAACAGCACGTTGCCTTCGCCATCGGTGATCTTGTCGATCAGGTACGGCTCCACGCGATGGCCGTGGTTGGCAAACACGCCGTAGGCGGCCGCCAGCCGCAGCGGGGAGGTGCTGCCGGTACCCAGCGCCAGCGGCAGGTAGGGCGGCAGCCGCTTGGTGGCGAAGCCGAACTTGCCGGCATGCTCGATGGCGTACGGCACGCCCACGGCCTGCAAGGTGCGGATGGCCGGCAGGTTGCGCGACTCGGCCAGCGCCTGGCGCACCGTGATCGGGCCCACGAAGCGGTTGTCGTCGTTCGACGGCTGCCAGCGCGGATTGTCCAGCGGCGCGTCGTTGATCAGCGTGGCCGGCGAGATGCCGCGCTCCAGCGCCGCGGAATAGATAAAGGGCTTGAAGGTCGAGCCGGGCTGGCGCTGGGCCTGCGTGGCGTGGTTGAAGCGATTGGTGGCGAAGTCCGCGCCGCCGATCATGGCCTCGATGGCGCCGGTGCGGCTGTCCAGCGAGACCAGCGCGGCCTGGGGCAGGGCGGCGTTAGGGGCATCGGCAGGCTTGGCGCCGTGGCGCTTGCCATAGCGCTCCAGGCCGGCCTGCACGGCGTCGTAGGCCAGCGTCTGGCGCATCGACGACACCGTGGTGTAGACATTCAGCCCGCGTGTATAGGCGTCGTCGCCAAAGCGGTCGTGCGCCAGTTGCCGGGCGAGTTCGGCCACGTACTCGGCATGGCCCGCGAAGCGGCCATTGCCGGCGTTGCTGACCACCAGCCGGGCGGCGCGCGCCTCGCGGTATTCATCCTGGTTGATCATGCCGAGCGCCAGCATGCGCCCCAGCACGTACTCCTGCCGACGCTTGGCGCGCGGGAAGTTGACCACTGGATTCATCGTGGAGGGCGCCTTGGGCAGCCCGGCCAGCATCGCGGACTCCGCCAGCGACAACGCCGCGAGCGGCTTGCCGAAGTAGGTCTGCGCGGCACTGCCAAAGCCGTAGGCGTGCTCGCCCAGGTAGACCTGGTTCATGTACAGCTCGAGGATGCGCGCCTTGGGCAGCGTGCGGTCGATCTGCCAGGCCAGCAGGATCTCGTACCACTTGCGGGACAGCGTTTTCTCGCGCGAGAGGTAGAAATTGCGCGCCACCTGCATGGTGATGGTGGAGGCGCCCTGCGCGTAGCCTTCGCCCAGATTGGCCAGCGCGGCGCGGAACAGGCCCGGCACGTCCACGCCCACGTGATGAAAGAACTGGTCGTCCTCGGCGGCGAGCAGTGCATTGGACATGCGCTGCGGCACGTGCTCGATCGGGATGAACTCGCGGTGCTCGGTGCCGAACTCGCCGATCAGCACGTCGTCGCTGGTGTAGACACGCAGCGGCACGTCGGGGCGGTAGTCGCGCAAGGCATCGACATTGGGGAGCTGGCGCAGGCTGATGACCGCGGCAAAACCGGCGAGCAACACGCCGCTCGCTGCCAGCGCCGCGGTGACGGCGGCAGCCTTGACTGCAAATCTTTTCATGGCGCGCATTCTACCGTGCTGCAGGTAGCGGCAACGCCACTCCGGTATCTGAATGATCGATGGGTGGCACCTTATCCACACGGACGGTCGGTCGTTCGTGTGGATGATGGGGCACTTGTTGCGCGAATTCGCAGAGGGCCTGCCACGTCTCGGGCCGTTCGACGATGGTGAAGTGGTCCACGCCGGGAATGGTCTGGAGCGAAACCGGCCCCGGCCAGGCCGCCATCAGCCGTTCCGAGCACTCGTGCGGGACCACGTCGTCCGTCTCGGCCAGCAGCACCTTGGTGCTCTGCACGACCTTCTTGCAGTGCGAAATCGAGTCGAAATGGTGACGCATGAGCTGGCGCAGCGGCACCAGGGGAAAGCGCTTGCGGACGATTTCCAGCAGCGAGTCGTAGGGGGTGATCAGCTGCAGGCTTTCGAAATCCTGCAGATCGGCGAGCTGGATGGCCACCCCGGTCCCGAGCGAGCGCCCCACCACGTGCACGCGCACGCCGGGAAAGGCGCGGCGGATATGGAGCAGGAACTGGCTGGCATCGGCCACGGCGGCGGCCTCTGAAGGCATGCCGTCAGAATGGCCCAGGCCGCGATAGTCGAATGTGGCGAAGCCCATGCCCGGCGCCAGCCACTTCACGTATTGCAGGGTTTCCAGCACGTCCTCGCCACGGCCCGGCAGGTAGAACAGCAGGTCCCGCACGCCTTCGTGGTCCGCGTGGTAGACGTAGCCCCGGAACAGGCCGCCCGGCACGGTGTGCGAATAGGCGACGATGCCTTCGGGCAGGTCGCGCGGCGGGCGCCGGCGGGCATCGAACAGCAGCTTTTCCTGGTTCACGGCCAGGTAGGTCCAGTAGCAGACAAAGCCGCCGGCGGTCAGCAGCGTGGCGGCGACCGAGCGGCGGAGCAGCGTGGTGAGGCGGGGGGCGTCAAGGTCAGACATGGGGCGATGGGGCAGGCGCGGCGGCAGGTGGCGACGAAGCTACCTGATTTTGAGGGATGAGGGCGTTCGACCGCCAGAGGCGTCGCCGAGTTCTTGTACGATACGCCTCACAAACATGGAAGGAACCTTGGCATGAACGACGAACAGAAGCGCGCGGAAGAAAACGAGGCGATGGAACGCGTGGTCAACGCCACGCGCCAGGTACAGGTGGCGTTTGCCGCGCTGCAGAGCCAGTATCCGCCGCAGGGCAGCGGCAAGCCGTCGAAGATGGCGCTCCAGACCTTCGACGCCGCGCTCCAGGCGCTCGAAGACGCACAGGCCGGCTTCGACGATCTGCTGAACGAACTGCTCGACGGCAACCGCTGACTCCCTGTCACGTGTCATCTACGGTTGCAGCGTGAACCGCTGCTGCCGCACCGAGGCCGAATCCAGGCCGACCTGCACGTTGAAATCGCCCGGCTCGGCCACGTACTCCAGCTTGCCGTTGTAGAAGCGCAGCTTGTCTTCGCCGATCGGGAAGCTCACCACGCGGGACTCGCCGGGCTTGAGCATCACCTTGCGGAAGTCCTTCAGCTCCTTCACCGGCCGCACCACCGAGGCGGTCACGTCCTGAATGTAGAGCTGCACCACGGTCTCGCCTTCGCGCGTGCCGGTGTTCTTCACCGTCACGCTGGCGGTGATCTGGCCGTTGCGCGGCAGCGCCTGGCCCGAGAGCGCCACGTCGGAGAGACTGAACGTGGTGTAGCTCAGGCCATAGCCGAACGGATACAGCGGGCCGGATTCCTCCTCGAAGTACTGGGAGGTGTAGTTCGGCGGCTTGCCCGGCGTGAACGGCCGTCCAATGCGCAGGTGGTTGTAGTACGTGGGAATCTGGCCGAGCGAGCGCGGGAACGAGATCGGCAGCTTGCCGGACGGGTTTTCGTCGCCAAACAGCACATCGGCGATGGCGTGGCCGCCCTCGGTGCCCGGATACCAGGCTTCCAGCAGCGCGTCGGCGTTGTCGCGCTCCCAGTTGATGGTCAGCGGGCGGCCGTTCATCAGCACCACCACCAGCGGCTTGCCGGTGGTGCGCAGCGCCCGCAGCAGCGTCTGCTGGCTGCCCGGCAGGGACAGCGTGGTGCGGCTGGAGGCCTCGTGCGACATCCCGCGCGACTCGCCCACGGCCACCACGATGGTATCGGCCTGCCGCGCCGTCTCCACGGCCTCGGCAATCATCTCGCCCGGGGAGCGCTTGTCCTGCACCACCTCGGGGTTGTCCCAGTTCAGGAAGTTCAGGTAGCCGACCACGCGTTCGTCGTCGGTCATGTTGGCGCCGCGCGCGTACCGCACCTGGCCGCTTCCGGCCAGCGCGTCGCGCATGCCCTGCAGCAGCGTCACGGACTGGGTGGCCTTGCCTGCTGCCGACCAGCTACCCATGATGTCGATGGGCGCGTCAGCCAGCGGGCCGATCACGGCCACCGTGCCGCCCTTCTTCAGCGGCAGCGTCTGGTTGCGGTTTTCCAGCAGCACGAGCGACTTGCGCGCCGCGGTGCGGGCCGCCGCGCGGTGCAGGCGGCTCTCGGCGTTCACGTCGGCCGGGTCCTGCGCCGCCGTGCCGATGCGGCGATACGGGTCCTGGAACAGGCCCATGTCGTACTTGGCGCCCAGCACCTCGCGCACGGCCTCGTCGATCAGCCGCACCGGCACCTCGCCTGTCTTCACGAGGTCGGGCAACTGCTCCAGGTAGCGCGAATCCGCCATGCTCATGTCCACGCCGGCCTCGATGGCGAGGCGGGCGGCCTGGCGGCCGTTGTCGGCCACGCCGTGGCGCAGCAACTCGTCGATGGCGCCGTGGTCGCTCACGGTCACGCCCTTGAAGCCCCATTCCTTGCGGAGGAGGTCGCGCAGCAGCCATTTGTTCGACGTGGCCGGCACGCCGTTCACCGAGTTCAGCGCGATCATCACCCCGCCGGCACCCGCATCCAGCCCGGCGCGGTAGGGCGGCAGGTAGTCCTGGTACATACGCTGCGGGCTCATGTCCACGGTGTTGTAATCGCGCCCGCCCTCCACGGCGCCATACAGCGCGAAGTGCTTGACGAAGGCCATCACGCTGTCCGGGTTGGCCGGCGTGGCGCCCTGGAAGCCGCGCACGCTGGCGCGCGCGCATTGGGAGACGAGGTACGGGTCTTCGCCAAAGCCCTCGGAGGTGCGCCCCCAGCGCGGATCGCGGGAGATATCGACCATCGGCGCGAAGGTGGCATCCAGGCCGTCGGCGCTGGCTTCCTTGCCCGAGATGCGCGCGGCCTGCTCGACCACGGCCATGTCCCAGCTCGACGCCAGGCCGAGGCTGATCGGGAACACCGTGCGATGGCCGTGCACCACGTCATAGGCGAAGAAAATGGGAATCTTCAGGCGGCTCTGCTGCGCGGCGGCGTCCTGGAGCGGGCGGTTGTCGGCGCGGGTCACCGAGTTGAAGGTGCCCCCCACGCGGCCGGCGGCGATTTCCTTGATCAACTGCGGCTGCGGCATGTCCTGGCCGATGCTGATGAGCCGCAGCTGGCCGATCTTCTCCTCCAGGGTCATCTTGCCGATCAGGTCGGCGATGAACGCGTTCTTGTCGCCGGCGGCGGCCGGTGCGGCGCCGGCCAGCGCCGGCGTACAAACCAGGCTGGCCGCAAGGGCCAGCGTCGAAAGCAATCGCATGTGGTGAGTCTTCCCCAATGAGCCAGGCTCGCAATCATGCCCCGAAGTGCCCTGAAAGTGTGCACAAGGGTGCAGGAAGCGGCGCCGGCCGGCTGTCGTCCAACGTCTGATCGGCACGTCGGGCGAAATCGGTTATTTTTGTGGACTGCGTCGGCAGTTTACCCAAATGGGACGGCAACTTTGCCTCCCGGGCGCTGTCAGCCTGTTTTCGATTCGATTTTTCTGGAGGGATTCGTGGTTCTTGCCGTCTTTGCCGCGTCATTACGTAACAAGATGCAACTTGCCTTGCCGGCCATCGCGCTCGCGGGCGCGTTCGTGGCCAGCACGCCAGCCGCCGCCTTCTCGCTCGACGACGTGACCACCCGCGCCAGATCGATGGCGGACCAGCCTTATGTGGCCCCGGTCAGCAACCTGCCGCCGGCCTTCTCGAAGATGCAGTTTGCCGACTACATCAAGATCCAGCCGAAGATGGATGCGGTGGAGTGGAAGGACCAGCCCACGCCGTACCGGCTGGGCTTCTACCATCAGGGCATGCACTTCAGCACGCCGGTCAAGATCAACGAGATCGTCGGCAGGAACGTGCAGGAGATCCGCTACTCGCCCACCCGTTTCGATTTCGGCGACCTCAAGCTCGACAAGGCCGCGACCAACAACCTCGGCTACGCGGGTTTCCGCGTGCTGTACCCGCTGAACCGGCCAGACAAGCTCGATGAAGTGATGAGCGTCCTGGGCGCGAGCTACTTCCGCGTGATCGGCAAGGGCCAGGTCTACGGGCTCTCCGCGCGCGGGCTGGCGATCGATACCGGCCTGCCGGTGGCCGAGGAGTTCCCGGCCTTCCGCGAATTCTGGATCGAGCGGCCTACGGCGCCGGGCAAGCCGCTGGTGTTCTTCGCGTTGATGGATTCCCAGCGCGCCACGGGCGCCTACCGCTTCGAGCTGATGCCGGGCACGGACGCAACGCTGAAGGTCCAGGCGCGCGTGTTCATGCGCGGCGCGGTGACCAAGCTCGGCATTGCGCCGCTGACCAGCATGTTCCTGTTCGGCCCGAACCAGCAGCGCGACGCCAACAACTTCCGCCCGGCGCTGCATGACTCGAACGGGCTCTCCATCCACACCGGCGACGGCGAATGGCTGTGGCGCCCGCTGAACAACCCCAAGCATCTGGCGATCAGCACCTTCCAGGTGAACAACCCGCGTGGGTTCGGCCTGATGCAGCGCGGCCGCGAGTTCTCGGCCTACGAGGACCTCAAGGACCGCTACGACCTGCGCCCGAGCGCGTGGATCGAGCCGCAGGGCGACTGGGGCCGCGGCAAGGTCGAGCTGGTGGAGATTCCCACGCCGGACGAGACCAACGACAACATCGTCGCGTTCTGGACGCCTGACCAGCTGCCGCCGAAGGGCCAGCCGATCAAGGCCGACTACACCATGCACTGGACCATGGACGAGCGCGCGATGGTCGACAAGGACCTCGCCTGGGTCAAGCAGACGCTGCGCAGCGCGGGCGAGATCATGCAGGCCAACCTGATCCGCCATCTGGATGGCAGTCTGGGCTTCGTGGTCGACTTCGAGGGCGGCACACTGGCCAAGCTGCCGCCGAACGCGCCGGTGCGCGCGTCGTTCAGCGTCAGCGACAACGCCGAGGTCATCGAGAACATCCTGCAGCCGAACCCGGTGACCAAGGGCTACCGGGTGACGCTGCGGATCAAGGTCAAGGACCCGAAGAAGGTGGTGGAGATGCGCGAGGCGCTGGTTTCCGGCGACAAGGTGCTCAGCGAGACGTGGAGCTACCAACTGCCGCCGGATTCGATGCCGGCCAACTGATCACGGATCGCCGTACGGCGATGCACCCGAGCGGGCCGCCTTAGCGCGGCCCGTTTTTCTTGGGGAGGGGGATGCGCCCGGCGCCCTCTCGCAGCGGCTTGAGCAGGTCCGACAGCCCGTTGTGGTCGAGTTCGTGCATCAGCGCCAGCAGGCGGCCAATCTCGCCGGGCGGGAAGCCCTCGCGCGCGAACCAGTTCAGGTAGTTGCCGGGCAGGTCGGCAATCAGCGTGCCCTTGTGCTTGCCAAACGGCATGGTGCGCGTGACGAGCAGGCGCAGGGCTTCGGCGTCGGGAAGCATGGGCGGCTATCGGTTGGGTCGGGAAAGCGGGCATTGTAGCGCCGCCGCCGGTCACTCGGCGTCGTGGAAGATGATGCCGAGCGTGTGGCGCATGCCCGAGCGCAGGCGGCTCACGCCGTGACGCATGTTCACCCTGTAGGGCCCGCGCGTGCCCTGCACGGGTCGCTGGCTGACCGCGAAGACCACCGCGTCGCCCTGCGCCAGCGCCACCACTTCCGCGCGCGACTGCATGCGCGGGCGCTGCTCCGTCATCACGAACTCGCCGCCGGTGAAGCCGGTGCCGGGCGCCGACAGCAGGATCGCCACCTGGAGCGGGAACACCTGTGCGCCGTACAGGTCCTGGTGCAGGCAGTTGTAGTCCCCCTCGCCATAGGCCAGCAGCAGCGGCGTGGGCCGGCGCTGGCCGGCGCGGTGGCACGCGTCGAGGAAGGCGGCGTGCTCGGGCGGAAATTGCCGTTCGATGCCCATGGCCGCGTGCCAGCGGTTGGCTACGGGCACCAGATGCGGATAGAGCGCCGTGCGCAGCCCTTCGACCAGCGGCGGCAGCGGGTAGCGGAAGTACTTGTACTCGCCCCGCCCGAAGGCGTGCCGGCCCATGACGATGTGCGACCGGTACAGGGCGTCGTCGCCGTAGCGCGTGGCCAGCGCGTCGCACTCGGCGGGTGTGAGCAGGCCGGGGATGGTTGCGCAGCCCTGCGCGTCGAGGTCTTGCGTGATGGCGTCCCAGTCGAGCGCGCTCACGCGCTGCGCCGGATCGTGCTGGTAGGAAGATGTCCGCATCCGCATACCTTAAGCCACCGGCGGGCGCCGCGCTCGCCGGATTCGGACCCCCGTTCCAAACTGTTGTTCCAAATGTCACCGATGGTGCGGCCCCGCACGGAGCGCGGGTGTCACGCTGGCTTATCTTTCGTCGGTCAGCAACCTCAAACAGGAATGATTGCCGATGAAAGACGAGCATATGGCGGCCCACGGAGCTGACCAGGCACCTGCATCCATTCGCGAAACCGGGGCCTTCAGCAAGGCCAGTGCCCTCCCGATGAAGCCCTGCGAGATCCAGCCCGGCTGGGTGCGCAGCGGCCAACCCGTGACGCACTACAGCGAGCATTCGACCGCGGCGGATGAACTTGCCTGGACCTCTGTGTGGGACTGCACACAAGGCGCCTTCGAGTGGCACTACGCGCTCGACGAGATCGTCTACATCCTCGAAGGCGAGACCCGCGTGACGGATGCCCACGGACGCACCCACACGCTGCGGGCTGGCTCGATTGGATACTTTCCGGCGCATACCACGTGGTACTGGGAGGTAGACCAGTACGTACGCAAGGTGGCGATCTGCCGGCGCGAGGTGCCTGTCGGCCTGCGCCTGGCCACGCGCTTGCTGGCGCGGATCAATCTCGATGGGCGGCTGCTGCGCCGCCTGCGCGCCAGGGGCCAGGTCACCGGCGCCATCACGCGCAAGCGCGCGGCGGCGTTGATGCTGATGCTGGCGGCGGCTGTCGGGGCCATCGCGGCCACGTAAGACGGCTAGGGTTCGCCCGGCGCCAGCTTGTCCAGCAGGCGCAGCAGCGTCTGCCGCTCTGCCTCGGAGAGCTGTGCGCCGATGCGGGCGTCGTGGTCGCAGACCGCCTCGGTCACGGCGGCCAGCGTCTGGCGGCCCGTGGCCGTCAGCGCCAGCGCGTACGCACGCCGGTCCGTGGGCGAAGGCTCGCGCGCGACCAGCTGCATGGCTTCGAGCGCATCGAACAGCATCACCGCCCCGGAGCGGGCGATGCCGAGGATGCGCGCGAGGTCCGTCAGCCGCACGCCAGGATTCCGCGCGATGATCTGCAACGCCGAGAAACGCGGCGGCGTGATCTGCCACGCGGCAAGCGAGCGGACGAAATCCTCGTAGATGCGGATCTGCGCGCGGCGGATGGCGTAGCCGGTCAGCGTGTCCAGCACGCCGTAGTCCACGTCGGGCAGATGGGGGTTGAAGTGCCCCTCGCCGTCTGCGCCTTCGCCGAGGGCCGGATCCGGCGCCAGCGGCTCGCGCGTCGTCCTCGTCTTACCTGTTGCCGCCATCGTCAGCGCACGACGAAATAGCGCAGCACCACGCGGTCCGGGTAGCGCGCCCCGGTGGCCACGAAGGTGTGGCGCATCAGCCAGAGGTAGGCGGATGCGGCGGTCTCGAAGCGTGGTGCGGTGCGGAAATAGAGGCGGGACGGGTCCACCGTGCCGCCCGCGTTGAGCTGGGCGATATCGGCCTCCGTGCCGCTGCGCACGCCGGCGTTGACGATATAGATGCGCGCGCCGTCGTCGGTTTCCAGCACATAGCGCGCCTCGATGTCGGCCGTGCTCCAGCCGTCGCCGCTGCCGTGGCGAATCAGCTGGAAGTCCGCGCCGCCGGGCAGGATGCGGCCATTGAGCAACGGCCCGGACGCCGTGCCGGACAGGATCGGGATCACGCGGCGCTGGCCGAGCGGCCCCGCGCCGAGGTCCGTGGCGGGTGCCACGGCGATCTCGAAGTCCGCCACTAGTTCGAGCGCCGGCGTGGGCAGGGCGAGCGTCATTTCAGCAGCTTCCAGTTGCCGTTGTCGATGGTCAGCATCACCCGGCCGCGATTGTCGAAGCCGAAATGGTCCTGCGCCGTGTAGTTCAGTACGCCGTGGGAGACGACGATGTCGCGCTCGCTTTCCAGGGCGTCGCGCAGCGCCTTGCGGAACTCGGGCGTGCCCGGCTTGGCGTGCTTGAGCGCCACTGGCACGATGCGCTGCAGCACCAGCCCCGCGTCATACGGATGGGCGCCGAACTGCGTGCGGGTTTCCGGCCCGTACTGCTTCTCGTAGCGCGTGACGTAGTCGAGGCCCGGTTTGCGCGGCGCGCTGTCCGCCGGCAGCTGCTCGGCCACGATCACCGGCCCCGCCGGCAGGATCGCCCCGTTGACAGCCTTGCCGCCGATGCGGATCAGGTCGCGCGTGGCCGCGCCGTGCGTCTGGTAGACCGGGCCGGTGTAGCCGCGCTCGCGCAGCGTGGTGTGCGGCAGCGCCGCGCCGGTGCCGGCGCCGGCAATCAGCATCGCGTCAGGCTTGGCAGCCATCATCTTGAGCACCTGGGCGGTCACGCTGGTGTCGGAGCGCGCGTAGCGCTCGGTGGCCAGGATGCGGATGCCCTTGGCCGACGCGGCGCTGGTGAACTCCTTGAGCCACGTTTCGCCGTAGGCGTCGGCAAAGCCGATAAAGGCGACGCTCTTGACGCCATTGGCCTGCGCCCGGGCGGCCACTGCGTCGGCCATCAGTTTCACGGGCTGGGCCAGCCGGTAGGTCCACGCGCCACGCCCGGGCTTCAGTTCGATGGGCGAGAAGGCGAGCTGCACGGTCTGGCTTTCGTCCGCCACTTCCGAGATAGCGATGGACGGCGCCACCGACGACGAGCCGAGGATGATGTCGACCTTGTCCTCGGTCACAAAGCGCCGCGCCACCTTGGTGCCCTGCGTGGGGTCCGAGGCGTCGTCCATGAGGATGTAGCGGATCTTCTCGCCGCCGATGGTCTCGGGCAGGAACGGCATGGTGTTCTTCTGCGGAATGCCGAGCGAGGCGGACGGGCCGGTCGAGGAAATGCTGACGCCGACGGTGACCTCGGCATGGGCGAGGCCGGCGGCCAGCAGCAGGGCCGGCAGGGTGAATCGAATGGATTGCGGCTTCATGTTGTCTCCCTATTGTGTTGTTATGAGATCTCAGGCGCGCGGGGCGTCGGCCTGGAGTTGCTGCTGGCCGAAGCCGGCCAGGTTCTTGTAGCGCTGGGCGATGGCCTCCAGCTCGGCGCGCGGAATCACCGCATCGATCTGGGAAAACCCCTGCGGCGCGCGCTCCTCGGCCATCTGCATGACCTGCTCGGGGCCGTTCATCCGGTTGCGCAGCACGATGCCGGCGGTGCGCGGCAGCCGTTCCGCCTCGTACTCGCGCAGCGCGTAGTCCAGGTCGGCGTGGCCGAGCAGGCAGTCGGTCAGGTAGCGGGCATCGACAATCGCCTGGGCGCTGCCGTTGGAGCCGATCGGGTACATCGGATGCGCCGCATCACCCAGCAGCGTCACGCGGCCGAAGGTCCAGCGCGGCAGGCAGTCCTTGTCCACCATCGGGAACTCGTAGATGGCCGGCGCGCCGTCGATCAGCGCGGGAATGTCGATCCAGTCCCAGCGCCAGTCGGCAAAGGCGTCGCGGAACACGGATTTGTCCACCTCGCGGTTCCAGTCGCTGCGCGGCGGCTCGTCCGGGTAGCTGTCCGGCACGCGCAGCTCGGCAATCCAGTTGATCAGCGAGCGGCCCTGCCGGTGCAGCGGTGCGGAGATCGGATAGGCGACGAACTTCTGGTCCTGATGGCCGGCCATGAACATCGAACGGCCGTCGAGGTAGGGCGCGGCCTCGGTGGTGGCGCGCCAGAGCAGGCGGCGGGAGAAGCGCGGTGCGTCGCCGGTCGGATAGAAATGCCGGCGCACGGCCGAGTGGATGCCGTCGGCGCCCACCAGCACGTCGGCTTCGGCCTCGACCGTGGCGCCGTCGCTGCGGCGCCGCAGCACAAAGCGCGCGCGCTCGCCCGCCTTGCCGCCGCCCACCGAGGCGATGGATTCGATCGCATGGCCGGTATGCACCCGGTCCGCGCCCAGCCGCTGCACCGCCGTCTCGTACAGCAACATCTGGAACTGCCCGCGATGCACCGAGAACTGCGGCCAGGCATAGCCAGCGGCCATGCCGCGCGGCTCGTGCCAGATCTGCTGCCCGAGCTTGTTGTAGTAGGAAAGGGAGGATGTCTCGATGGCGATCTCGGCCAGCGCGTCCTGCAGCCCCAGCGCGGCGAGTTCCCGCACCGCATGCGGCAGCAGGTTGATGCCGACGCCAAGCGGACGGATCTGCTCGCTGGCTTCCCAGACTTCCACATCCATGCCGTGCCGATGGCAGAGCAAGGCGAGCGTCAGCCCGCCAATGCCGCCGCCGGCGATGGCGATCTTCGGGGTCTTCATGGGTCTCCTCCGCGGCCTTTTGTCCGGCCCTTTGTCCGGCCCTTTGTCCGGGCGTGGCGCGCCGGTGGCCGTTATCTGCGATGCCGAAATTGTTATGGAGTATAACTAAATGGCTCGCAAGTCCGGGTGCCAGATCGCCCGTGTTTACCCGGGTGGCGGCGTGGCGGAGGGGTGCGCCTCGGCCTGCGCCCAGCGGCTGCGTTCGAGCCAGTAGACCATCAGCCAGGCATACAGCGTGATGCCGATGAACAGCGCCATCCGCACGGCAAAGGCCGTGTAGACGTCCTTGCCGGCGGCGCTGTCCTGGATCGACTGGCCCAGCAGGATGATCAGCGTCACGAGGGTGTTGAGCCAGAACCCTGGCGTCAGCCGCGTGGGGCTGAGCCGGTAGAGCTTGCGCGCCAGCAGCAGCGCGAACAGCAGCATCCACAGGAAGAGCATCCACAGGTGCACGAACAGGCTCAGCGCGCACCAGAACAGGATGGCCAGCACGCCGCCGAGCAGCGTGGAGCCGAGCAGTTCGCGCCCGGCGTCGCGCGCGGTGGTCGTGCAGGTCTGCCGGCCCAGGCTCACGGCCTTCATCAGCACCGGGGTATAGCCAGACGGATCGGTCAGTGCCAGCAGGAACGCGGGCATCACCACCAGCGCGGCGCGCAGGGCAATCCACGTGGCCTGTAGTTCGGGCAGCGCAGCGGGCTTGGGCGCCGCCGCGCCGCCGGCCTCCGGAAACAGCCAGTGGCAGAGCGCCAGCACCGCCACCGCCATCAGCATGCCCTTGGCCAGCGCGCTGACCACCTCCAGCGCCAGGCTGAACTCGAATACGCCGGCGGAGGGAATCAAGGTGAGGCCGACGGCGAGGAAGGTCCCCACGAGGTTGCTCCCGCCGCGCAGGCCATAGCGGAAGGTGACGAACAGCCCCAGCGCGACCACCAGCACGCCGCTGAACGGCGCGTACTGCAACAGGGGAATCAGCAGCAGGCCCACGCCGGTGGTCAGCATGACCAGTAGCGTCAGCGCCACGCCGGCCTTCCAGGACAGCGGCTGGTTGACCATCGCCAGCAGGAAGGCGCACAGCACGGGCGCGAGCATCGGCACGGGCAGCGCCAGCCCGAAGCTGATCGCCATGCACAGCGCCGTGCCGAACGCCAGCCGGATGGGACGTTGCTGCCGGGGTGGGCGGGCGAGAGGCATGGCGGCGCGTGGGCGATCAATAGATGTAGGACAGCCAGCTCATCACGTAGAGGAACGCGCGGCCCAGCGGATTGAGCGGATTGCCCTGCGTGGGGAAGGCCATGACTTCGGCCTGGCCGCCGATGCGGATGCCGGTCAGTCCACGCAGCTCGGCCGTATCCAGTTCGATGACCACCGGGAAGCGCTGCGCCGGACGCAGCCAGTCGCGGCTGTTCTGCACCGTGGGCAGGGTGCCGGGCGGGGCGGGCTGCCCGACACTGACGCCATAGCCGACGCTGCGCACGCGGCCTTCGAAGATGCGCCCCGGCAGGGCGTCGAGCACCACGGACACCGGCGTGCCGGGCTGCACATGGCCGAGGTTGTTCTCGGTCATCTCGGCCGTGACCCAGATGTCGTGGATCGTGATCAGCGTCATCACCGGGTTGCCGGCGGCGGCGAACTGGCCGGTATCGGTGCGCAGGTCCGTCACCAGCCCGGCGGAACGCGCGCGCACCTGGGTGTTCGACAGGTCGAGTTCGGCCTTCTCCACCGCGCCCGCCGCGCTGCGCAGCTTGGCGTTGTCTTCCGCGCTGCCGCCTTCCTGCTCGATGGCGCGCTGCACCTCGGCGCGGGACGCCGCCACCTTGCTGGTGGCCTGTTCCAGATCGGCACGGGCGATTTCGAGCCGGCGCAGCGAGATGGTGCCGGCGTCCTCCCGATAGAGCCGTTCGAGCCGGTCGCTGTCCTGCCGCGCCTTGACCTCCAGCGCCTGCGCGGCGCGCAGCGAGGCGCGCGCCGATTCGATGCCGGCCGTGCTGGCCCCGATCTGCCGGCGCGTGGCCTCCAGGTCCGCACGGGCGCGGTCCACGGCAATCCGATATTGCCCCGGGTCCACCTCGAACAGCATGGCGCCGGCCTGCACGTCCTGGTTGTTGCGCACATGCACGCGCGTGACGCGGCCGGACACCTCCGAGGCCACCGGCACGATGAACGCCTGGATCCGCGCCTGCTGGGTGTAGGGAGTGAGCCGGTCGGCGAGCAGGTACCAGACCAGGCTGATCACGATCAGCACGACGACCCAGCGGACGCCCTTGCGCGCCGGATCGGCGGGCGGAGGCGGAGCGGTTGGCGAGGTCGGCGGGGGTGGGGCCTGCGTGGTGTCTGTCATGGGGCGGCACCGGTGGGTACGCGGCGCGGTTCGTCGAGCAGCACGCCCCAGTCGGTGCGCTGCTGCATCTGGGTGCGCGTGGCGGCGTCCACGAGCATCTGGTCCGTGTGCCAGCCGCCGCCGAGCGCCTTGTACAGCGCGATCAGGTTCGACACGGCGCTGCCGCGGTTGACCAGATAGGTGTCCTGCTGGGCCGACAGCGCGCGCTGCGCGTCGAGCACGCGCTGGAAATCGGAATAGCCCTCGCGGTACAGCGCATTGGCCAGCGTCAGCGAGCGCCGCGCCGAAATGGCCGCATCGCGCAGGATCACGTCCCGCTCGAACGCCTTGATCAGCCCGCTCGCCGCGTCGTCGGCCTCGCGCGCGGCCTGCCGCACGCTCTCCTGGTAGGCCACGATCAGTTGCTGGAGCCGCGCGTCCTGCATCCGCACGTTGTTGCGGATGCGTCCGTAGTCGAATACGTTCCAGCGCAGGCTCGGCCCACCCAGCAGCGTGAAGTTGTTGGGCGTGCCGCCGAGCGTGCTGGCGGACCAGCCGATGCTGCCGATCAGCGTCAGCGACGGATAGAGATCCGCCAGCGCCACGCCGATCAGCGCCGACTGCGCGGCGATCTGCCATTCGGCGGCGCGCACGTCGGGCCGGCGCAGCAGCAGGTTGGCGGGCACGTCCTGCAGCACGGCACGGCCGATCAGCGGCAGTTCGCCCTCATGCGCGGCCAGCTCCGGCAGGTTCGGCAGCGTGCCGGGCGGGCGGCCGATCAGCACGGCCAGCGCGTTGCGCGTGCGCAGGATCTGGCCTTCGAATTCGGGGATGGTGCTCAGGGTGCCGAGGTACTGGGTGCGCGCCTGCTGCAGGTCCAGTTCGTCGGTCTGGCCGCTGCGGAACAGCTTCTCGGTGATCTCGAAGCTGCGATGCTGCAGCGCCGCGTTGTCCCGCGCGATGCGCAGGCGCGCTTCGGCCGTGCGCAGCGCGTAGTAGGTCTCGGCCATCTGCGCGTGGAGCAGGACCAGCACATCGTCACGATTGGCCTGCGCGGCGAAGTAGGCGGCATCGGCAGACTCGATGGCGCGCGCGAAGCGTCCCCAGAAGTCCAGTTCCCAGCCGATATCGAAGTTGGCGCTGTACTGCCAGAAGCGGCTGTTGGCGGGATTTCGGCCGCCGGACTGGCGGCGGTCCGTGTACAGCACGTCGGCGCCCACCTGCTGCACCTGCGGAAAGCGGCCAGCCTGCGCGATGCCAAGCTGGGCGCGCGCCTCCAGCACGCGCAGGCCGGCAATCTGAAGCCCGGCATTGTGGGCATCGGCCTCGGCCATAAGCCGTTCGAGCGCCGGGTCGGCAAAGACCTGCCACCACTCGCGGAGGTCAGGCTGCGCGCCGGTTTCCGTGACCGTGTCGATGGCCTCGCTGCGCCAAGTCGCGGTCCAGTCCTCGCGCTGCGGCGTCATGTCGGGGCCCAGCCGCGCGCAGCCGTGCAGGCAACAGACGCCAAGCAGCACCAGATGCCTTGTGCGGAGCGGGCCGGGCATGGACGCGCACGTCCGCGTCAGGCCCGCGGGATCTCTACGGGGGCAACGGTGGGTGTGCCAGGTGCGCCGGGCAGGGGCGCGCCGGACACCACCTCGATGGCCACGGGCTCGCTGGCCACGGGCGGCTCTTCCACCCACAGCCAGAACAGCCGATAGCCCACGGACAGCATCACGGGGCCGATGAACAGGCCGATGACGCCTCCGGTGACCATGCCGCCCAGGGCGCCGATCAGCACCACGGGCATCGGCACATCCACGCCACGCCCGAGCATCAGTGGCTTGAGCACGTTGTCGGCCAGCCCGGCGATGAACTCGTAGATCGCGAAGGTAATGGTCGCCACGTTCGGCCCTTCCTTGTAGAGCACGTAGGCGATCACGGGCAGGGTGATCAGCGTGGCCGGCAGCTGCATGATGCCCAGGAGCAGCACCACCAGCGCCAGCACCCCGGCGCCCGGCACGCCCTTCATGATGAAGCCGATGCCGATCAGCAGCATCTGGATGAAGGCGATGCCCACCACGCCCTGCGCCACGGCGCGGATGGTGGCGGTGCACAGCGCGGCGATGCGCGGCCCGCGGTCAACCCCGAAGATGCGCGAGGCGATCTGCTCCGAGCTGCGGTGTCCTGTCTCGCCATAGGCCATGATCACGCCGGCAATGATCAGCGCGAAGATGAACACCAGCATGGCCACACCCAGCCCGGCCAGCTTGCCCAGCAGCAGCAGGCTCGTGTCGCGCAACTCGGGCAGGAACTTCTGCACCAGGCTGGTCATGTCGGTGGCGGCCTGCATCCAGACATCGTGCAGGCGCTGACCGATCAGCGGCCAGCCGGCCACGAAGTCCGGCGGCTGCGGAATGCGCATGTTGCCGCCGCGCACGGCGTTCATGGCCTCCTCCGCTGACTGGAGCAGCGCGATCCCGAGCAGGTAGGCCGGCACCATGATCAACGCCAGCGAGAGCAGGACGATGAGCGTGGCCGCACGGCCGCTGCGGTTGCCCATGCGGGCGCGTAGCCGGACGTGTAGCGGATAGATCGTGATGGCGAGGATGACCGACCACAGGACGAGGTCGAGGAAGGGGTAGAAGATCCGGAAGCAGAACACCGAGAGCACGGCGATCAGGCCGGCCCGTATCAGCACGTCGAGCATGCCGCGGGAGAGCATCCGTTCCGAGAGGGGCGTAGGCAGCATCGTTGGTCTCCTGACAGGCCGCCGAGTGCAGTCTAGACCAGCGATCCGGCAGGTACAACCAGTGCGTCACCCTCCGCGAAAACAGTCACATCGGCCCGCCAAAGTATTCATTGGCTTTTTGCTGCACTTTGGCCTGGACCAGGCTACGGCACCCCGCCCAAGGGGGCGGGGCCCGCATGCCGCTACCACTGTCGCTGCTATTTGCTACCGCTCTTGCACATCAGAATGTGTGCTTGACCCCCACCATTGCCCCGAGCTGGTTGCCGCCCGCCACCGGGTTGGCCCCGGTAGACGCGCTGTCGACGGACAGCGACAGCGAACCATGATTGTCGATATAGCCGCCCGTGGCATAGACGGACGTGCGCTTGGAGAACGCGTAACTGGCGCGCAGCGCGCCCAGCCAGGCCTTGTCGTTGCTGTGGCGGTACTGGAGATAGTAGCCCTCCGCCGCCAGCGTGACGGCCGGTGCGATGTCGTACGCCACGCCCGCGTAGAACAGGTTGCTGCGCGGGGCGGCCAGCGCCTCGTTGCGGCGGCCGATCCAGCCGAGGCCGGCCTTGGCCTTGCCGACCAGCATGTAGCCGCCTAGCGAGAGGCGGTCGTCCTTGAGGCCGCTCGAGGTCAGCCCGGCAAAGGCGCCGGGGCCGCCGCGCAGGGAATCGTATGCGGCGTGCACCGACCACCAGTTGGTCTCGTACATCAGCAGCGCCGACCATTCGCGGCACGCCTTGCTGTCCGCCGCGTTCTCGCCGGCGCAGTTGGCGCCGGAGGGGCTCGGGCCGGCGTTCACCGTATCGCGCCCGAAACTGTAGGTGGCGCCCACCGTGAAGCCGCCGAACTTGCCCTTGTAGGCGATCGAATTATCGGCGCGCGTGTTGGGGAGGTAGTTGTCGAGCGAGCTGGAGCCGTAGGCGTTCGGCCCGAGGATGTCCGAGTCCAGCGTGGCCCAGAACAGCATGGTGTACTGGCGGCCGAAGCTGACCTGCCCCCAGTTGCTGGAGAGACCCACCCACGCCTGCCGGCCGAACAGGCGGCCGCCCTGGTTGGAGGTGCCGCTGTCCGGCGCGAAGCCGGACTCCAGCACGAAGTTGGCCTTCATGCCGCTGCCGAGGTCCTCCGTGCCGCGCAGGCCCCAGCGGGACGGCACCGTGCCGCTCAGGTTGGCCATCTTGACGACGGAGTTGCCGGCCGCGCCGACGTGGTTGATGTACTCGACCCCGGTGTCGACCACCCCGTACAAGGTGACGGATTGTGCACTCGTCACCGCCGGCACGCCGGCCGCCAGCGCAAGCGCCGCTGCCGCCGTTCCCAGTTTTCCCAGTTTTCCCAGTTTTCCCAGTTTCATGCATCTCCTCCTTATGGTTTTTTTAAGGCTCGTGTGAAAGATCGTTCTAGCTGGCCGTGCGCTGCTCCCTGGCCTGCTCTTTGGCCTTGAGTTGGGCATCCAGCCGCCCGTAGACCCGCCGCGCGTTACCTTCGTAGATCAGCTGGCGCTCGGCGTCGGTCAGCGCGGCCTGGTCGATGTAGCGGCGCGTGTCGTCGTAGTAGTGGCCGGTCTCCGGATCGATGCCGCGCACGGCGCCGATCATCTCGGAGGCAAACAGCACGTTCTCGACCGGCATCACCCGCGTCAGCAGGTCGATGCCGGGCTGGTGGTAGACGCAGGTATCGAAGAACACGTTGTTGAGCAGGTGCTCGCACAGCGGTGGCAGCTTCATCTCCTGCGCCAGCCCCCGGAAGCGCCCCCAGTGGTAGGGCACCGCGCCGCCGCCGTGCGGAATCACGAACTTCAGGGTCGGGAAGCGCCGGAACAGGTCGCTGGTCAGCACCTGCATGAAGGCCGTGGTGTCGGCGTTGAGGTAGTGCGCGCCGGTGGTGTGGAAGCAGGCGTTGCAGCTCGTGCTCACGTGGATCATCGCCGGCAGGTCGTACTCGACCAGCTTCTCGTAGATCGGGAACCAGTACGGGTCCGACAGCGGCGGCGAGGTCCAGTGGCCGCCCGAGGGATCCGGGTTCAGGTTCACGCCGACGAAGTTGAAGTCGCGCACGCAGCGTTCCAGCTCGGGAATGCAGGTGGCGATGTCCACGCCCGGCGACTGCGGCAGCATGGCCGCGCCGACAAAGTGATCGGGAAACAGCTGGCTGACCCGGTAACAGAGCGTGTTGCAGATGGCCGCCCAGGTGGCGCTGGTCTCGAAGGTGCCGATGTGGTGCGCCATGAACGAGGCGCGCGGGGAGAAGATCGTCAGGTCCAAGCCGCGCTCGCGCATCAGCCGCAGCTGGTTCTGGGCGATGGCCTCGGCCAGTTCGTCGTCGCTGATGTGCAGGGCGTCCGGCGAGGGCGCCAGCGCCGGCGCGGTCAGGCTGGCGATCTGGCGCTGGCGCCAGGCTTCGAGGGCTTTGGGTGCCGTGGTGAAATGGCCGTGGCAGTCGATGATCATGCGTTACAGGTCCAGTCCGAAATCCAGTCAGGGGAGGGGCCACGCGCTGGCGGGAATCAGCACCTCGCCGCGCATGATGGGACGCGCGGTACGCACCAGCGCGCTTCTGACGATCGACCCCGGGCGTGCCGGGTCGGTCTCGAGTTCTACGGTGAATTCGCCGGTCGGGTGCGCCACGCTGATGGTGTGGACCGGCCCGGCGCCGCGCAGCACGGCTACGCCCGCCGCGACGGTGCCCGGCAGCACGCAGGCGGTGCCGACAGTGATCGCGGCCAGCACGCCAATCGCCTCGTGGCAGACGCGGGGGATAAAGCAGCGCGTGGCGATGCTCGCGGCGGCGTCGCGCGGTGGCGCGATCAGGCACATCTTCGGATAGCTCTTGGCCGACACGTCCCCCAGGCCCATCCTCTCGCCGGCCACCAGCCGCAGCGCCTCGATCACCGCCTTGAGCGCGCTGTCGGCGTTCAGTTCGGCCACGGACTCGTAGGCGGTGCGCTGGAGATCGGCGGCGCGCAGCAGCACCATCGGCATGCCGTTGTCGATCAGCGTGGCGGCCACGCGAAGCGGCTCGCCGGTCTGCGGGTCGCGGATGGCGAGGGTGTCGATGGTGTTGCCGGTGGGCAGCAGCGCGCTGCACACCGAGCCGGCCGTGTCGAGGAAGTCGATCACGATGGGCGCGGCGGTGCCCGGCACACCATCGATATGGGCGTCGCCGGCATAGCGCGGCCTGCGGCCGGGCGTCTGCATGGTGATGTCGCACAGCATGCCGGTGTTGCGCGTCAGCACACGCGCGCGGGTCACGTCGCCTTCGGCGGCCAGCAGGCCGCTCTCCAGCGCGAACGGGAGCACCGCCGCGAGCATGTTGCCGCAGTTCGGCGTGGTGTCCACGGTGTCGTTGGCCGGCTGCAACTGGGCGAACGTGAAATCGAGGTCGGCCTGGCCGGGCTTGCCGCGCGTGACGATGCCGGCCTTGCTGGTCAGCGGATGTGCGCCGCCCAAGCCGTCGATCTGGCGCGGGTCGGGGCTGCCCATGGCGGCCAGCAGGGCGCGGTTGCGCGCGGCGATGTCGGCCGGCAGGTCGCTGGCGAGGAAGAACGGGCCGCGCGAGGTGCCGCCCCGCATCAGCATGCAGGGCACGGCGCGCAGATCCGAATCCAGGGTGAAAGCGTGCGTCATGGGCGGCGGGTTTCCGGGTACGACAAGGTGCAGCGAGTATCGGCGCGCACCCGGCGGGCTTGGTTGCGATGTCGCATGACAACTGTTCTAATCTGCTTATCGCGCCGGGCGCCACCCGGCCAACCGCCCCAGCCCTCCGCCCCGATCCGCCCCCATGCTCTCCACCGATACCGTCAGCCTGCATCACCTCCACGTCTTCGCCGGAGTCGCGGCGGCAGGGGGCGTGCGCCGTTCGTCGGAATCGCTGCACCGGGCCTCGTCGGCCATCGCCCGCTCCGTGGCCGCGCTGGAATCGGCGCTGGGCGTGGCGCTGTTCGAGCGCAAGGGGCGCGGCATGCTGCTGACGCGGGCGGGGGAGATCGTGCTGGTGCGGGCGCAGCATATCGAGGCCGCGCTGCGCGAGGTGCGGGACGACGCCATGCGCATGCGGGGCCGGCAGGGCGCCCCCGTGGCCAGCCTGGAAGCGCTGCACAATGAACGGCGCCTGGAGGTGGCCGCGCTGCTGGCGGAGGTGCACCACATGCCCAGCGTGGCGGCGGCCATCGGGGTGTCGCAGTCGGCGGTGAGTCAGGCGATTGCCCGGCTTGAGGACGCGCTGGGCCAGCAGATCTTCACGCGCACGGCGCGCGGCATGGTGCCGACCGACCACGGCGCGCGCTGGGTGGTGCGCTTCGAGCGCGCGCTGGCCGATCTGCGCCATATCCGCGCGGACATGGCGGCGCTGCAGGGCGTGCTGGAAGGCGCGGTGACCATCGGCGCGCTGCCGCTGGGGCGGACCCAACTGCTGCCGATGGCGATTGCAGAGGTCCACGGGCGGCATCCGAAGCTGCGCTTCCAGTCGCTGGAAAGCCCCTATGAGGAGCTGACGGCCGGCCTGCTCAGCGGCCGCATCGATTTCATCCTCGGCGCGCTGCGTCCGGACCCGTCGCAGGGGCTGGCCACGGAAGTGCTGTTCGAGGATCGCATCTCGCTGATCGCGCGCGCCGCGCATCCGCTGGCCAGCCGCAAGCGGCTTTCGCTCGACGATCTGGCGCCGTACCCGTGGGTGGTCTCGCGCGGCGGCTCGCCCTCGCGCCAGGCGCTGGACGACGTCTTCGCCGCCCACGGCCACCCCCTGCCGCAGCCGCTGGTGGAAACCGGCGACCTCGCCCTGGTGCGCGGCCTGCTGCTGCGTGGCGACATGATCACCGCGCTGTCCGCGCTCCAGTTGCACTACGAGATCGAGGCCGGCTGGCTGCGCGTGCTGGACCTGCCGATGCCGGGCACCTCCCGGAACATCGGCATCACCACGCGGATGGGGGCGCGGCTCTCGCCTGGCGCCGACGCGCTGATCGCCCAGCTGCGGGCGTCCAGCGCCGTCTGGCGCTGAGGCGCCCGGCACACCCCTGGCACCTCGCCCGCCAACATCAGGGTTTCCCACCCCCCCGTTTTCCCGTCCCGATAAGCAAACGGCAACGCGGCCCAAGTCAGAAAGCAATACTGCCCGGCCGCCCCAAACGTAGACTGCCGTTGCCGTGAGCCGCTGCGTCACGGCGGGCCGCGCCCGCGGCGATTAGACATCTCGACAACAAGAACCGCTGAGCGGTTTGCTGCAGGAGACGGCATGACAACCAGACAACGGCTCGATATCCGGGCCCATATCAACGAGCGAAAAATGTCGGGGTACCAGTGGCTGCTGCTGGTGCTGTGCTTCATGATCGTGGCCACCGATGGCATGGACGTGGCCATCATGGGCTTCCTGGCCCCGGACATCACCCGGGAGTGGGGCATCTCCAAGGCCGCCTTCGGCATGGTGATGAGCGCCGCCCCGATCGGCCTGGCCATCGGCGCGCTGCTGGTGGGGCCGATGTCGGACCGCTTCGGCCGCAAGAAGCTGCTGATTGGCTCCATCGCGCTGTTCGGCACCTTCAACCTGCTGAGCGGCTTTGCCGACAGCGTGGCGATGCTGTCCTTCCTGCGCTTCCTGACCGGCCTGGGCCTGGGCGCCGCCATGCCGAGCACCACCACGCTGCTCTCCGAGTACGTGCCGGAGCGCTCGCGCAGCATGCTGCTGGCCACCATGTTCACGGGCTTCAACCTCGGCTCGGCGCTGGTGGGCTTCGGCGCCGCCGCGCTGCTGCCGCACTACGGCTGGCGCACGGTGCTGATGGTGGGCGGCGCGATTCCGCTGGCCTGCCTGCCGATCTACCTGCTGCTGATTCCGGAGTCGGCGCGCTTCATGGTCGTGAAGAACATGTCGCCGGAGCGGATTGCGCGCACGCTGCGCCGTGTCTGCGGCAGCACCATCGCCCCGGACACGACGTTCACCATCAGCGAGGTCCAGGTCTCGGGCAAGCAGCCGGTGCGCACGCTGCTCTCCAACGCGTTCCGTGGCATGACGCTGTCGCTGTGGATCACCTACTTCATGGGCCTGCTGGTGATCTACCTGCTGAGCGGCTGGCTGCCCACGCTGATCAAGGACGCCGGCCTGCCGATCGACCGTGCCGCCAACCTCACCGCGCTGTTCCAGCTCGGCGGCACCGTTGGCGCGCTGGTGGTGGGCTTCCTGATGGACCGCATCACGCCGAGCCGCGTGATCGGCACCGCCTACGTGCTGGGCGCCGTGTTCATCCTGATGCTGGCCTCCGGCTCGGTGACCTCGGCCATGTTCGCGTTCTACGTGCTGATGGCCGGCTTCTGCATGAGCGGCGCGCAGACCGGCCTGAACGCCTTCGCCCCGTCCTGCTACCCGACCCCGGTGCGGGCAACCGGCGTAAGCTGGATGCTCGGTATCGGCCGCTTCGGCAGCATCACCGGCTCCATGGCGGGCGGCGTGCTGCTGTCCATGGGCTGGGGCTTCAGCGCGGTGATCGCCATCCTGGCGATTCCCGCCACCATGGCGGCGATCTCCATTGTTTCCACCAAGGCGCAGCCTCGCGCCGTGACTGCCTGACAGCTTGATATGGCCACCATCATCGGCGCGATTGCGTCTTCCCATACGCCGACCATCGGCTTCGCCCTGGATGCAGGCAAGCAACAGGACCCCGCCTGGGCGCCCATTTTCGCGGCGTACGCGCCGGTGAGCACGTGGCTGGCCGAAGCCAGGCCCGACGTCCTGCTGGTCATCTACAACGACCACGTCACGTCGTTCTTCTTCGATCACTACTCGGCGTTCGCGCTGGGCGTGGGGGAGTCGTGGTCGCCGGCCGACGAGGGCGGCGGGCCGCGCGCGCTGCCGCCGGTCAGCGGGCATCCGGCGCTGGCGCGGCACGTTGGCGCGTCGCTGATGGCGGACGAGTTCGACATGTCGTTCTTCCAGCACAAGGCGCTGGATCACGGCTGCTTCTCGCCGCTGTCCGTGATGGTGCCGCACGACGCGGAGGCCGGCTGGCCGGTCAGCGTGATTCCGCTGCAGGTGGGCGTGCTGCAGGCCCCGGCGCCGTCCGCGCGCCGCTGCTACAAGCTTGGTCAGGCCATCCGCCGGGCGGTGGAGAGCTATCCGGAAGACCTGCGCGTGGCCGTGGTGGCCACCGGCGGGCTGTCGCACCAGGTGCATGGCGAGCGCTGCGGCTTCAACAACACCGCGTGGGACCACAAGTTCCTGGACCTGTTCGAGTCCGACCCGGAGGCGCTGCTGGAACTGACCCATGCCGACTACGCGCGCCTGGGCGGTTTCGAGAGCGCCGAGGTGGTGATGTGGATGGTGATGCGCGGCGCGATGGCGGCCCGCATCGAATGCAAGCATCGCGACTACTACCTGCCGTCGATGACTGGCATCGCCGTAGCCGTCTACGAAAACCATGCCGCCGACGACCGCGCGATGCAGGAAGCCCGGGCCGAGCGCCAGCGCGAACGCATCGGCCACCAGCTACGCGGCATCGAGCAGCTGGAAGGCACCTACCCGTTCTCGCTGGAAACCAGCGTGCGCGCCTACCGCATCAACCGCTACCTGCACCAGCTGGTGCTGCCGGCGTTCCGCGAGCGTTTCCGGGCCGATCCGGCGGCCACGTTCGACGAAGCCGACCTCACCGCCGAGGAGCGCGACCTCATCACCCGGCGCGACTGGCGCGGCATGATCCACTACGGCGTGATCTTCTTCCTGCTGGAGAAGCTCGGCGCCGTCAGCGGGGTCTCAAACCTCCACATCTACGCGGCGATGCGCGGGCAATCGCTCGAAGACTTCCAGAAGACCCGCAACGCGCCCGGCGCGCTCTACTCGGTGAGCGGCGGGGCAGGCCAGGGCGCCGACTGGGCCGGGCAGGCTGCCGGCGGCCCGACGCCCAGGTAGATCGCCACCTAGCCGGCCCGCCGCGTCGCCCACGACGCGTGCGCGGCCCGTCATCCCTCTTCACGGTTTCCACTGCACTGTGCGCCCCGCGCGCACGGTGTGGCCTGTTGTCGTCCAAAAAGAGATGAGAAGGAGACTTGAGCATGGCGTATTCCCGAAAGGTTTTCTCGGTCGGCGCGTTCTCGCTGGCCACGGCAGTCGCGGCGTCGCTGGCCGCATGTGGCGGCGATGACGCCGCCGCCCCCTCCCAGAGCACGACGACCACCGTCCCCAGTACACCCGCCAACGCCAGCGCCGCCGAGAAGTGCAACGCCTTGGCGACGATGAGGATTGGTGCGCCGGACATCGGCCTGAGCACCAGCGGCGCGGTGGTCCAGTCGGCGCAATGGATCGCGGCCGACGCCGCGGGCAACGTCAATGGCGAGTACTGCAAGGTGCTCGGCGCGATCCGCCCCGTCGACGTGACGGCGCCCGACATCAACTTCCAGGTCAACCTGCCCACCAGTTGGAACAGCAAGACGCTGCAGATGGGCGGTGGCGGGCTCGACGGCACTGTCGTCACCGGCGACGGTGCGTTCACGGCGCAGCCGGCCAGCGTGGCCAATGCCATCCGGCAGGGCTACGTCACCTACGGCAGCGACAGCGGCCACGATGCTTCGGGCGGTGGCGCATTTGCGCTCAACGACGAGGCGCTCGCCAACTTCGGGCGCCTGCAGATCAAGAAGACGCACGACGCCGTGGCGGCCATCGTCAAGGCGCGCTATGGCGCTGCCCCTGCACGCAGCTACTTCGTCGGCGGCTCGCAGGGCGGGCATGAGGCGCTGATTGCGGCGCAGTTCTACCCCGAGGACTACGACGGCGTGGTGGCCGGCTATCCCGCCTACAACGTGACGATGATGCACGTGGCCAGCAACGACTTCGCCAAGGCGCTGTATCTCAATGGCGGTGCCGGCTGGATCAGTGCGGCGAAGATGAAGACGCTGTTCACGGCGGCGATGAATGCCTGCGACACGCTGGACGGCGTGGCCGACGGCGTCGTGAGCAACCCCAACGGCGCGGCTTGCACCGCACTCACCAGCAAGTTCGTCCTGACCGATGTCAGCAACCCGCTGCGCTGCGCCGGCGGCACCGACACCGGGGACACCTGCCTCTCCGACGCGCAGATCGCCACGGTGGCGCACCTGAACTCGCGCTTCAACCTCGGCTTCACGCTGCCTGGCGGCATCAGCAGTTACGGCAAGTGGCCGATCCTGGACGGCACGACGTTCACCGAGCAAGGCTTCGGCAGCAAGCCGGCCTATAGCACCCCGCCCAGCGGCGACGCGTTCCAGTACACCATCTCGGACACGACGGTGCGGTACATCATCACCAGGAATCTGTCGATCGATTCGATCCAGGGCTTCGATCCGGCCGACTGGAAGAATCGCATCACACAGGTCAGCGACATGCTGGACGCGAGCTACGTGGACCTCGACGCGTTCCGCGCCAAGGGCGGCAAGGTGCTGATGTTCCACGGCACCAACGATTCGTCGATCACGCCGTATAACTCGATCGACTACTACACGCGGCTCGTGCAGCGCTACACGCAAGCCACGGCGGACACGTTCTCGCGCTTCTACCTGATTCCGGGCTTTGGGCACGGCAGCGGGCAGTTCCAGAGCACGGTGGACTGGCTCGCGGCGCTGGACGGATGGGTGGTCAACGGCGCGGCGCCGGCGGGCCTGGTGGCGACGGACGGCAACAAGGGTGCCAGCACCACGGCGACCAACGGTCGCACGCGGCCGGTGTGCGTCTACGGCAGCTATCCGAAGTACACGGGGCCGGCCAATTCGACGCAGGCGCAGCAGAACGACGCGGCAAACTTCAGCTGTACCGCCACGACGAGCTGAGCGCCGAGGGCCAGCCGTTGCCGCCGCGCGTCGCTCCGCCAATCCTTAGCAGATCGACCCCGGCACGGGCTTGCCCGAGCTGGTCATGCCCTGGCAGGCCTCGCCGGCCGCGAGGCCGTTGTCGGTGCCGGGGGCCAGCTTGAGCTTGCCGGCGACGGTGCAGCACAGGCGCGGGGCAGCGGCGGGCGCGGGGGCAGGGGTGGCGCGGGCGGCGGGCGCGGCGGGTGGTTTGGGCGCGGGCTCGGCGGCCTCCTCGGCATCGGGGGAGACGCACTGCCCCATCTGGCAGATCCGTTCCCCTTTGCACTGCATGTCGTACTGGCATCCGGCGGCCGGGGCGGGCGATGCCCAGGCGAGTCCGATGGAGGCGATGAACAACAGGCTACGCAGCGTCATGACCGCTCCCGCATTCGATGAATCCGGGCTGCCGCCGCTTGGTGCCGCATGGTGCCGGGGGCGCCCGTGAGTTCAGGATAGGTCGCTGCCGTGGGGGGTGAAAGCTCGCGCCGGACACGCGCGCGAGGGGTCTGTGAGCTACCCAACACGGGCGTGCGGCGACGCCCTTGCAGTCATCGGAAACCGGCAGTCGTCAGGGCTGCACGGCGAACTTGTCGGTGGCGGCGATCAGCTGGTCCATGATGGCGGGCTCGGTCCAGGCATGCCCGGCACCCTCGATCAGATGGAACTCCGCCTCGGGCCACGCGGCGTGCAGCGCGAACGCGTAGCGCGCCGGGCACGGCATGTCGTAGCGGCCATGCACGATCACGCCGGGGATGCCGGCCAGCCGATGCGCATCGCGCAACAGTTGGCCGTCCTCGAACCAGCAGCGGTGCGTGAAGTAATGATTCTCGAGCCGGGCGAAGGCCAGCGCGAAATGCGCGTCGGCATGCTTGGCGCTGTTGTCCGGGCTGGGCAGCAGCGTGATGGTTTCCCCTTCCCAGACGCTCCACGCCTGCGCGGCCTCAAGCTGCTTCGCCTCGTCGGCGCCGGTCAGCAGCTTGCGGTAGGCGGCCATCATGTTGCCGCGCTCGGCTTCCGGCACGGGCGCCTGAAAGCGCGCCCACTTGTCCGGGAACATCTCGGAGACCCCGTACTGGTAATACCAGTCCAGCTCCGCCTGCGAGACCGTGTACACGCCGCGCAGCACCAGCGCGCTGGTCCGTTCGGGATGCGTCTCGGCATAGGCCAGTGCCAGCGAGGAACCCCACGAGCCACCAAACACGAGCCAGCGCTCCACGCCGGCCAGTTCGCGCAGCCGTTCGATGTCATCCACGAGGTGCCAGGTGGTGTTGGCGTCCAGCCCGGCATGCGGGGTGGAGCGCCCGCAGCCGCGCTGGTCGAACAGCAGCACGTCGTAGCGCGCCGGGTCGAACAGGCGGCGATGGTCGGGCGAGATCCCGCCGCCGGGGCCGCCATGGAGGAACACGGCCGGCTTGGCGCCGGGCGTGCCCACGCGTTCGTAATACACCACGTGCCCGTCGCCCACATCCAGCATGCCAGTGGCGTAGGGTTCGATCGGGGGATAGAGCAGGCGCTGTTCGGACATGAGGGGCTCGCGAAGGTGGGCGGTGGCGCCAGTGTAGCGCCACCTTCCTCCGCCCTCAGACCTGCGACGAGTCGTCGTCCAGGAAGTCGTCCAGCCCGGCGTCGAGGTTGCCGCTGTCGGCCGTGCCGCTGCCGAAGCCCTGCCCATCGTCGAAGTAGTTGTTGACGACGGTTTCCGACGGCTGGCCCCCGAGGAAGCCGTTGCCACTGTTGCCGCCACCGCTACCACCGCCGTTAAACAGGTGTTCGATCCCCTGGAACAGGAACGCGCCGCCGGCCACGCCGGCCGCGGTGGTGGCGATGCTGCCCAGCGCGCTGCCGAACCCGCCACTGAGGAAACCGCCGCGCGCGGGCGGGGCCGGCTGCATCGGAGCTGCGGGGGCGACGGAAACCGGCTGGACCGGAGCGGCCGGCGCCACGCCGCGCCCGACGCTGTTGCCCCAGGCCACGTCGCCATCGGCAAAGCCGCGCGCGCCGTAGCCCTGCGCGGCCTGCGCCTGCTGGAGTTGCTGGACTTGCTGTTGCAGCCCGGCGATCTGCGCGCGGGCGTCGGCCAGCGCGTGGTCGAGCAGCATGGCGCGCTGTACCAGCAGGTAGGCGGCGTCTGGCTGGCGCGCCACGGCGTCGGCGATCATCGCGGCGGCCTGCGGGTCCTTGGCCTGCAGGCGGGCCTGCGTCAGCTGGGTCAGGAAGTTGTCGAGTGCCTGGGTATCTTGAGGGGTCATCGCGTCACCTGTGTGGTGGTGGGTGGGATGGCCCCACTGTAGGTACGGAAGCTTAAGACAGACTTAAAAGCCGGCCAGGTCGCAATCAGGTCGCAGCCGGATAGCTGGCCACCTCGACCAGATTCCCATCCGGGTCGCGGCAGTAGACCGAGGTCATCGGCCCGAGCGCGCCCGAGCGCTGCACCGGCCCCACCTCCACCGGCACCCGGTGGGCCAGGAAGTGGGCCATGACCTCGGCCGGCGGCATATGCGTGATGAAGCAGAGGTCGTCGCTGCCGGCGGTGGGGTGCACGCCGGTGAACCACGCCACGGTGTCTTCGCCCACCGGGCGCAGGTTGATCTTCTGCTGGCCGAACTTCACCGCCACCCGCGTGCCCGTGCGCGACGCGAAATCCTCGCGCTGCATGCCGAGCACCTGCTCGTACCAGGCGGCGCTGGCTTCCACGTCTTTCACGTTGAGGACGAGATGGTCGAGGCGGTCGATTTGCAGCGTCATGTCCGGTTCCTTGTCGAAGGGGGGAGGGGAGGCAGCCGGCTGGCGGCCTCCCGCACTCTACACCGGGTCCGACCCGGACCGCAGGCTAGGTGCCCAGCGCGGCGGCGGTGTTCTCCAGCCGCAGCGTCTGCGGCACCGACAGGGCGATATCGGCCGCGCGCAGCCGCTTGAGGATCTCGAACAGCAGGTCGCTCTTGGTGTTGGCGGCGATGCGCGGGCTGTTCACGTAGCCCGTCACGCTCAGCGTGATGCCGTTCGGCGCCAGCTGGCTGAAGGTGACCGAGGGAGCGGGAATGTCGAGGATGGCCTCGTTCCCGCGGTAGGCGTCCAGCAGCAGGTCGCGTACCTCCTCGGGGTCGATGTTCAGCGGGAAGGTCAGCTGGAGCGTGGCCACCCCCTGCGTGCTGTTGCTCATCGTCACGTTGCGCAGGTTCTGGGAGATCAGCTGCGAGTTGGGCACGATCACCGTCGAGCGGTCGCCGAGCTGGATCTCGGTGGCGCGCACGTTGATGCGGCGGATATCGCCCTCCACGCCGGCCAGGCTGACCATGTCGCCCACCTTCACCGGCCGCTCGGTCAGCAGGATCAGGCCCGAGACGAAGTTCTTCACGATCTCCTGCAGGCCGAAACCGATACCCACCGACAGCGCGCTGACGATCCAGGCCAGGTTCTCCCACTTCACCCCCAGCAGCGACAGCATGAGCAGCACCAGCAGCACGTAGCCGACGTTGCTGAACAGCGTGATCAGGGAGGCGCGCAGGCCCGGCTCGCCACATACCTTGGGCAGCAGTTCCTGGTCCAGCCAGCGGCGCACGGCGCGCATCAGCCAGATCCCCACCACGAGCGCGATCACCGCGTTCAGGATGCGGTCCGGCATGATGTTCAGGCTGCGCAGCTTCTCGCCGCCGAGCACGGTCAGCAGCGTGTTGAGCAGATCCGCCGGTGTGGTGCCAAAGCCACCTGTGAGCAGCGCCAGCACGGCTACCAGCAACAGCAGGCTGGCGCCGATGCCGGAGAGCACCGTCGATACCTGGTCCAGATGGCTGTCATCCACCCCGAACAGCTGCTTGATCACGCGCCCGCTGCGGTGCGCCGACGAGAACATCGTCTCGCAGACATCGCGCGTCAGTTGGGTGAGCAGGTAGAGCGTGCACAGGACGATGTCGAACCAGACCAGTTCGTAGGTCAGGAAGCGGGCCACGCTGATATAGCCGATCAGCAGCGCCACCATCGACACGATCACCACCACGGTCACGGCGGCGTGGATCAGGCCGGCCAGCGTGGCGCGCGCCTCGGGGCGCTCCCCGGCGGCGGCCAGTTCGGTCCGCACGCGGTTGGCGCGCAGCAGCGCGGCGCCGATGGTCAGCACCACCACCAGCGAGACCAGCCCCCGGCCCAGCAGCGTGACCTGCACGCTGGTATCGGCCATGCGGCTCAGCAGTTCGAGCGTGCCCGAGACCAGCAACAGCCCGGCCAGCACGGTCGGGAAGGGCTTCATGGCCAGCGCGACGGGGTCGGCCAGCGCCGGCAGGCGCCAGGACGGATGCTTGGTGCACAGCAGCGCCCGGCCCAGGCCGGCGATCAGCGCGCTGGTCATCATCAGCTTGCCCAGTTGGGCGATCAGTTCCTGGAATTCCGGCGTCAGTTCGTAGCCGCGCGTGAAGGTAGAGAAGACGATCTGCGCCGCGAGCGCCGTCGTCAGCACCGTGGTCAGGGCCGTGGCCAGCGCCAGCGCGCTGCGCCGCAGCCGGGTCTCGGGCAGTTGGGTGAGGCAGAACCACGCCGCGCCGCGCTCCAAAAGCCGGCGACCGAGCGACCACACCGCCAGCGCGAACACCAGCCACAGCACCGTGCCCACGCGCTGTGCGGGCTCCCACGCCAGCGCCAGCAGCGGCACCACATCGTCCCGCAGCGCGCCCAGCCGCTCGCGGTCTTCGGCGGAGCGCTTGACCAGCGGCGCCCAGAACTGCGGATTGAGGATGCTGTCCGAGCGCAGCGCGAGCTGGTCGCGCAACTGACTGCGGTGCAGCTTGGCCACCTGATCCTTCAGGTTGGCGATGTTTTCCTGGCTGTCGGCGGTCTGCTTGCGCTCTTCGTCGAGCTGCGCCTTGCGCGCGTTCAGCTCGGCGCGCTGCCGCGCCACGGCGGGGGCTTCCTTGGCCGTGCCCGCGTCGGGTGGCGGACCGAGCACATCGAGCTGGGCCTGGAGCGCGGCGCGCTGGGCGGTCAGCGTGGCGGTCAGTTTGTCCACATCGGCGGCCAGCTGGCGCAGGGCGTCGTCCAGCCCGTCGAGCTTGGGGTTGTTCGAATTGCCGGAGGCCTGCTGCTTGATCTCGTCCTGCGCAATCTGCAGACGCTTCAGTTCGGCCATCGCCTCGACGTGGGTCAGGGTGACGGCTGCGGGGGCCTCGGCGGCCGACGCCGATTCGGCGGCGAAGGCTGACGAGTACGAGAACGGGAGTAGCTGGATCAGAGCAACCAGCACAAGGCTGAGGGCGAGCCTGGGAAGTTTGCGCATGTCGGGGGCACGAAGGGGAGCAACAAGGGGAACAACAAGAAGTGACGGCCGCCGGGGGGCTGATGCACTTCCGCGAAGGTGGGCGGCGCTGCGCGCCGACCGGTATTGAATTGGCCCGGGGCCGGTCCGTGGCGCGTTGGCCACGGAAGCCCGGATTATACGCAAGCGAATGGATCACACGGCTTTTTCGGTCATCTTGCGTCGATCATGCCGCTCCGGCATGGCTCTTGCGATATGCTGACCCGGGGCCGGGTCCGACTGGCCAACACTCTCTGACCATGAAGACATTCCACTGCAATCGCTGCGGCAACCTCGTCTTTTTTGAAAACGTTACGTGCGAGCGCTGCAACGCCACGCTCGGTTTCCTGCCGGATATTTCCCAGATCGCCGCGTTCGAGGGCGATGACGACGCCGGCTGGCGCAGCCTGCAACCGGACACGGCCGGCACGATCTACCGGCGTTGCCATAACTATCGCGTGGAGGCGGTCTGCAACTGGATGGTGCCGGCGAACAACGAGGAGACCCTGTGCCAGTCCTGCGTGCTGACCGATACCATCCCCAACCTCGATGTGCCGGACAACCGGCTCTACTGGTACCGGCTGGAGGTGGCCAAGCGGCGCCTGCTCTATACCCTGCTGGCCCTGAACCTGCCGATCGACTCGCGCGACGATGACCCCGATGGCGGCCTGCAGTTCGACTTCCTCCAGGACGCCGACGACCACAGCAGGGTCCTGACTGGCCACGACAACGGCCGCATCACGATCAACATCGCCGAGGCCGACGACGCCCATCGCGAGCAGACCCGCACCGCCATGCACGAGCCTTATCGCACGCTGCTGGGCCACTTCCGGCACGAGGTGGGGCACTACTACTTCACGCGGCTGGTGGTGGGCACGCGCTGGGTTGAGCCGTTCCGCGCGCGCTTCGGCGACGAGCGGGTGGACTACAACACGGCCCTGCAGCACTACTACGAGGGCAACCTGCCGCCAGACTGGCAGGACGCCTTCATCAGCGCTTACGCCACCATGCATCCGTGGGAGGACTGGGCCGAAACCTGGGCCCACTACCTCCATATCGTCGATACGCTCGATACCGCCGTGTCCTGCGGGCTGGTGCTGCGGCCCGAGGGGGCGCAGGAGCCGACGCTGACCGATCAGACGCCGGTGGAGGATTCGTCCTTCCGCAGCCTGATGAACCGCTGGTTCCCGCTCACCTACGCGCTGAACAGCCTGAACCGGAGCCTGGGCGTGCCGGACAGCTACCCGTTCACGCTGTCCCCGCAGGTGGTGGCCAAGCTCGAGTTCGTCCACCGCGTGGTGGAAGACGCCGCTATGCAGCGGCCGTAACGCCCCGGCGGGACGTGCTGCGCAGCGACCACCCGAAGACCAGCAGCCCGCCCAGTGCCAGCAGCAGGCCCACCCAGCCGGTGGAGGTCCAGCCGTAGCCGGCGGCAATCGTCACGCCGCCGAGCCATGCGCCCAGCGCGTTGGCCAGGTTGAAGGCAGAGTGATTGAGCGCGGCGGCCAGGGTTTGTGCATCCCCCGCCACATCCATCAGCCGGATCTGCAAGGCCGGTCCCAGCGCGACGCCCGTGCCGATCAGCAGCACGTTGATCGACGCCAGCCACGGATGCGGCGCGGTGAAGACAAAGGCCGCCAGCACCAGCGCCGACCAGACCAGCACGCCGCCGATGGTCGGCATCAGCGCCTTGTCCGCCAGCTTGGCGCCGGCGAGGTTGCCCGCCACCATGCCCACGCCGAACAGCGCCAGTACCACGGGGATGCCGCCGGCGGGCAGGTGGGCGACTTCGAGCATGGTCGGCTTGATATAGCTGAACACGGCGAACAGGCCGCCGAAGCCGATGGCGCCGATGCCGAGCGTCAGCCAGACCTGCTTGCGCGCCAGCGCGCCCAGCTCCCGCAGCGGGCTGGCGTGGCGGTCAGGCGGCACGAAGGGCACCCAGGCCAGCACCAGCAGCACCGTCAGCACGCCGATGGCGCCCACGATCACAAAAGCCGCGCGCCAGCCTAGCCATGTGCCGATGGCGGCGGCAATCGGTACCCCGATCAGTGTGGCGATGGTCAGCCCGAGCATGACCAGCCCCACGGCCTGCGCGCGTTTCTCGCGCGGGACCAGGCCGGCGGCCACCAGCGCCGCCACCCCGAAGTAGGTGCCATGTGGGAAGCCCGTCACCAGCCGCGCGACGATCATCGACGCATAGGACGGCGCCAGCGCGCTGGCGAAGTTGCCGACGGCGAAGAACGCCATCAGCGCGATCAGCAGGTTGCGGCGCGGCCAGCGCGCGCCGAGCACGGCCAGCAGCGGGGCGCCGACGACCACGCCCAGCGCGTAGGCGCTGATCAGGTGGCCGGCTTCGGGAATGGAGATGGCCAGGTCGCGGGCGGCATCGGGCAGCAGGCCCATGATGACGAATTCGCCGGTGCCGATGGCGAAGCTGCCCACGCCCAATGCCAGCAGCGCGCGGCGGTCGGCCGAGCGGTTGCGGGGGGGGGAGGCGTCGGAGTCGGAGGAGAGGTCGGGTAGGGTGTCGAAGTTTCCGGAGGGCGCGGACATAAGGAGAGAGATCGCAAGCATTTATGGATCACCACGCACTGGCGGGCGGGATCTGTGTCCTGCCTCGGGGCTGCCAGCGTGCTCCGGTGTGGCGTCAGGGCGCTATTGTGAAGGAAGTTCGCCCGGCTTGCTGGCGGTGGCTTATCCGCCCTGTTTTGCTCGCTTTGCCGCTTCTGTTGCTGCAATCTCCCGTGCCAGGGCCACGATCCCCTCGGGGGACAGGTCGTCCGCCGTGATCACGGTGCGCGCATCCCACGCATAGAAGTGCTTGCGCTGGGAGCGCGCGTAGGCCGGGTCGTAGTGCCGCGTCGCCAGTTCGGCGAACAACTGGGGCAGGTTGCCGGCGTGGGCCATGGCCTGCCAGGCGGTGATGGTGTCCTTGCCATGCAGCGGCTTGAGATGCGCGAGCTGGTCGGCCAGCCATTGGGGCCGCTCGCCGAGGTAGGCGTAGTCCCGCAGCAGGAAGTCCAGCCGCGCCGGCAGCGCCGCCTGGATCTCCACGCAGGGGGCGGCGCGCATCCGGGCGACCAGCGGCACCGGCAGGTTCAGCTGGCCGATCCGCGGGCCTTCGCCCTCTATATATAGAGGGCGCGAAAAATCCAGCCCTTCGACCCCCGCCGCGAGGGCGGTTTCGAAGGCGGTCTGCGAGGGCTGGGGGTGATCCGGCAGGGCGCCCAGCAGCGATCCCTTGTGCCGTGCCATCCCCTCCAGGTCCAGGGTTTGCTCGCCCTGCGCGGCCAGCGCGTGCAGCAGCCGCGTCTTGGCACTGCCCGTGGCGCCGCACACCACCACCAGCGGCAGCAGCGGGGCCTGCACGGCGAGGGTGTCGATGACATGCCGGCGCCAGGACTTGTAGCCGCCGGCCAGTTGCTGGGCGTCCCAGCCGACCAGGCGCAGCCACGTCGTCATCGACCCGCTGCGCAGCCCGCCGCGCCAGCAATAAATCAGCGGCTTCCAGTTCGCCGGGCGATCCGCTAAGGCTTCACGCAGATGGCGGGCGAGGTTGGCCGCCACCATCGCGCCGCCTACCCGCCGGGCCTCGAAGGCGCCGGCCTGCTTGTAGAGCGTGCCGACGATGCGGCGCTCCTCGTTGTCCAGCACCGGGTAGTTCACGGCCCCGGGAATGTGATCGATGGCGAACTCGGCGGGCGAGCGGGCATCGATCAGCGTATCGAAGGCGTGCCGATCCTCCACACGGACGACGGGCTTCATGCGCGGACCGTCAGGCCGGGGGTGCCGGCCTCCATGCGGCCGACCACGGCGGCCTCGCCGAAACCCTGTTCCCGGAAGATGCGCAGCACGGCATCCACCGCCTGCGGCGCGCAACTGACCAGCAGGCCGCCGCTGGTCTGCGGGTCGGTCAGCAGGGACTGGGCGATGGCAGGCAGGCCGGCATCGAGTTGCACCTCGGCGCCATAGCCCTCCCAGTTCCGGCGCGAGGCCCCGGTGACATGGCCTTGCCCGGCCAGCGCCGCCACCTCGGGCAGCAGGGGCAGGGCGGACCAGTCCAGCACCGCGCGCAGCCCGGCGCCGCGCGCCAGCTCCAGCGTGTGTCCGGCGATGCCGAAGCCGGTGACGTCGGTCAGTGCATGCACGCCGTCCAACGCCGCGAGGGCCATGCCGGGGGTGTTCAGGCGCGTGGTGGTGTCGATCAGCCGCGCGTAGCCGTCATCGGCAAGCTGGCCCTTCTTCAGCGCGGCGGACAGCACGCCCACGCCGAGCGGCTTGCCGAGCACGAGCACGTCGCTGGCAAGGGCGTCGCGGTTGCGGCGGATCTTCGACGGATGCGCGAGACCCATCACCACCAGCCCGTAGATCGGCTCGACCGAGTCAATGGTGTGCCCGCCGGCAATCGGAATGCCGGCCGCCCGGCACACCGCCTGCCCACCTTCCATCACCCGGCCGATCACCTCCAACGGCAACCGGTTCACCGGCATCGCCACCAGCGCCAGCGCCATGATCGGCCGCCCGCCCATGGCGTAGACGTCGCTGATGGCATTGGTGGCGGCAATGCGGCCGAAGTCGAACGGGTCGTCGACAATCGGCATGAAGAAATCGGTAGTCGCGATCAGCGCCTGGTCGTCGTTCAACTGGTAGACCGCCGCGTCATCGGCGGTCTCGATGCCTACCAGCAACTCCGGCGGCATCGGCAACCCGCCACTACTCCGCAGGATCTCGGACAGCACCCCCGGCGCGATCTTGCACCCGCACCCGCCCCCATGGGAAAAGCTGGTCAGGCGGATATCGGGGGGCGTGCTGGGCGTGGGGGTGGTCATGGTGGCTGGGGTAGGTGCGGAAGGGACACGCAAGGATACCCCAGCCCCGGGGAGCCGCCGCCCGCGTTACCGCGTGCGAACCCGCAGCGTCTCCACGCCGCGCAGGTTGTTGCGGCGGTGCCAGGACAGTTGATCGAGGTCAACCGGCTGCAAGTCCGGGAAGCGGGCGAGCACGCCTGCAATCGCCGATTCGAGTTCGAGCGTGGCCAGCCGGGTGCCGAGGCAGTAGTGAATGCCGCCGCCGAAGGCGAGCGAGGGCGTGGCGTCGCGGGCGAGGTCGAGGCGGTCGGGGTCGGTGTACACGGCCGGATCGCGGTTGGCGGCGCCGATCAGCATAAAGACGATGCTGCCGCGCGGTACGGTCACGTCTTCGACGGTGACGTCTTCGAATGCCGTGCGCACCACCATCTGCACCGCGCCGTCATAGCGCAGGCATTCCGCCACGGCTTGCGAGACCGCCGGGGCGTCAGACAACTGCGACTTCAGGCGCGCCAGCTCGGCGGGCGCCCGGAACAGCGCGATCATGCTGTTGCCGATCATGTTCGAGGTGGTTTCATGGCCGGCCACGAACAGCAGGATCACGTTCGAGATGATCTCGGCCTCGCTCAGGGTGGCGCCGTCGTTCTCCGCCCCGAGCAGGCTGGAGATCAGATCTTCCCCGGGATGTGCGCGTCGCCGCGCCACCACGGTCTGGAAATACGCCTCCAGCTCGAGCGCTGCCTCGTTCGCCGCCGCGAGCTGGGTGGCGTTGAGCGGCGCGAGGTCGAGCGCGGAGGCCAGCCGGCTGGCGGCCGTGCCGAGTGCGACGCCATCGGCGGCAGGGATATTCAGCAGCCGGCAGATGATCTCCACCGGCAGCGGCAAGGCGAAATCCGCAATCAGGTCGAATTCGGGTTTGTCGCCGGGGTTGGCGCCGAGTTTGTCGCCGATACGGTCGAGCAGCGCCTGCGTGGTGGTTTCGACAATCTCTCGCAGCCCCTCCACCTGCTTGCGATTGAACGCCTGCATGAGCAGCGCGCGCAGCCGGGTATGCGCCGGCGGATTCATCATCAGGAAGGTGCGGCTCAGCGCCTGGAACACCGGGTCCTGCGTGGCGGCTTCGCCGTAGCGCGCCTCCACGCTCTGGAGGTAGGTCTTGCCCATGCGGCGGTCGCGCAGCAAGGCATCGATCACCGCGAAGTGGCCGGTGACAAAGATGTTGCGCCCGAGCGGCAGCAGGGCGCCCGCGCTGCGGATCTGGTCGTACAGCGGATACGGATTCGTGAAAAAGGCGGGGGAGGCGAATGATTCGAAGTTCATCACTTTTTTCTTGGTCTTGAGGAGGGGGACGAAGGGAGTACCGGTGCCGAATTTCGGGCCAGTTATATCAGCCGGCCGGCGCGCCATCCATCCGACTCTGTATCGCAATGTATCTGGCCGCGTGAGGATACATGGCGAGCCAAAACCGTGCATTGGCGACACGTTGGGCGGGCACTTGGCGGTCACACTGCGTGGGTTCGTACAAGCCCCCTACAAGCCCACTTCTTTGCATTGGGCGAATCAACCAGGAGAAATCTTTATGTCCCGTGCAGTGACCCCATCCGTTTGGCAATTCGCATTGGCCCGCCGGGCCATTTCTGGCGCGGCAGTGCTCGCGGCCTTTGGCTTTGCCGGCGCCATGCAGCCGGCATTTGCCGCGGATTCGGCGCCGAAGGCTGCCGCCGCGCAGCGCGCCAGCACCGACGAGAGTATTCGTCCGTTCAAGGTGCATGTGCCCCAGCGCCAGCTCGACGATTTGCGCAAGCGGATTGCGGCCACGCGCTGGCCCGACAAGGAAATCGTCAGCGATCAATCCCAGGGCATCCAGACGGCGCAGGTTCAGGAACTCGTCAAATATTGGGGATCCCAATATGACTGGCGCAAGGCCGAGAAGGAACTGAATGCGCTGCCCCAATTCGTCACGACGATCGACGGGGTGGATATTCATTTCATCCACGTCCGCTCGCGCAACCCCAAGGCCCTGCCGGTCATCCTGACGCACGGCTGGCCGGGCTCGATTTTCGAGTTCACCAAGACGATTGGCCCGCTGACCGACCCCACCGCCTTTGGCGGCTCGGCGGATGACGCGTTCGATGTCGTGATTCCGTCGATTCCCGGCTACGGCTTTTCCGGCAAGCCCACCGAACTGGGCTGGGGGCCGGACCGCACCGCGCGCGCGTGGGATGTCCTGATGAAGCGGCTTGGTTATACGCACTATGTTTCACAGGGTGGCGACCATGGCTCGGTCATTTCCGATGCCCTCGCGCGGCAGGCGCCGAAAGGCTTGCTGGCCATCCATCTGAATATGCCCGCCACCGTGCCGGGTCCGCTGATGAAGTCGATTCTCAGCGGCGATGCGCCGCCGTCGGAACTGACCGCTCCGGAGCGCGATGCCTACCAGTCGCTGAGCACCTTCTTCGGCCGTAATGCCGCCTACGGCGGAATGATGGTGACCCGGCCGCAGACCATTGGCTACGCGTTGTCTGATTCGCCACTGGGCCTGGCCGCCTGGACCTACGAGAAAATCGTGCAATGGAGCGACAGCGACGGCGTGCCCGAGCGCGTGGTGTCCCGGGACGCGATCCTGAATGACATCACCCTCTATTGGCTGACGAATACGGGCGCCTCGTCCTCGCGTTTCTATTGGGAAAACAATAACAACAACTTCAGCGCCGATGCGCAGAAGACGCGCGAGATCAAGGTGCCGGTGGCGATCAGCGTATTCCCGCACGAGATTTACCGCGCGCCGGAAAGCTGGAGCAAGCAGGCCTACCCCTCGCTGATGTACTACCACCAGGCTGCCAAGGGCGGGCATTTCGCAGCCTGGGAGCAGCCGCAACTGTTTGCCGAGGAACTCCGCGCGGCATTCAAATCGGTGCGCCAACCCGTGCGCTAACCCTTTCGCCGACCTTCCCGTGGAAGCGATTTCCCGTCCGGCCGCAAGGCTGGGCGGGTTTTTTACGTCCATTCCGCTACACCCCCATTACCCGCAGCCCCAGCAAGACCACCACCGCCACCCCCAGCAGTGCCGCCAGCGCTTGCCAGAACCGCAGCGGGTTTCGCTCCAGCAGCGGGGGCGTGGCGCGTTGCCAGAGCGGCTCGGTGGGCGCCCGCAATGCCTGGACGAATTCCGACAGGGCTTCGTGCCGCTTCAGCGCGTTGGAGTGCAGGGCGCGCCGCAGGGTGTCGTCGACCCAGGCCGGGAGTTCGGGGCGCTGCTCGCGCAGGCTGGTGTAGCGCAGGCGGCGGACGTCGGCGCGGTCGCGGATGCGCGTGACTTGCAGGCCGTAGGGCAGCTTGCCGGTCAGCATCTGGTAGGCGAGGGTGGCCAGCGAGAACAGGTCGGAGGCCGCCGTGCCGTCATCGCCGACGAAGTACTCCGGCGCGGTGTATTGAAGCGTGCCGACCGGCATGGCGGCGTGGGGCGGCCGCGTGGCCTCGGCCAGCCCTGCCACGTGGACCGAGCCGAAATCGATGATCTTGACGGTGCCCGAGCGGTCGATCATGACGTTCTCGGGGCGGAGGTCCTGGTGCAGCATCTCGCGCCGGTGGAACGCCTGCAGGCCGGTGGCCAGTTGGGCGATGATGCCGCGCACGGCGTCCAGGTCGGGCTGGGGATGATCGATCATCCATTGCGCCAGCGTCTGGCCTTCGAGGTACTCCATCGCCACGAACAGGTGCTTGCGGGGCCGGTCCGCCGCGTGGGGGCGTAGCACGTGCTGGTTGTCGATGCGTCGGGCGACCCATTCCTCGAGCAGGAAGCCCTCCAGATGGGCCGCATCGTCGCGTTGATCGACGGCAGGCGTTTTCAGCGCGACGTGTTGTCCGCTGTGGTCGTCCGTCGCCAGATAGACGTGGCTGCGCGCGCTGCCATGCAGCGCCCGGACGATGGTGTAGCCCTCGAACTGCATGCGGGGCGTGAGCGGCGGCGGCAGGGTCAGGTGCCCGGTCTGCGCCATCGCGTTGCGGGCGCCGGGCTCGGGCAGGGCGTCGACACGGGCCAGCAGCAGCGTGACGTTGTCCTCGCTGCCGCGCGTCAGGGCCAGCGCCGTCAGCGTCTGCGCGGCGCGGTCCAGGTCGTCGTCGCTGGCGGTCAGGGCCTGGTGGACATCGGCGGCTTCCAGGTATTCGTAGGCGCCGTCGGTGGCCAGCAGGTAGATCTCGCCGGGCTCCACGCCCCACGTCCGATAGTCGATTTCGACAGACGGGCTCGCACCCAGCGCTCGGCCCAGATAGGCCTCAGAGGCCGACACGCAGACCCGATGATCGACGGTGAGCTGCTCCAGCGTGTGCCGATGCAGCCGATAGACGCGCGCGTCGCCCACGTGCAGCAGGTGGGCCTCCCGCGCCTTGAAGATCAGCGCGCTGAATGTGCAGACGTAGCCGCGATCGCGGTCGAAGCGGGCTTCGCTGTGACGGCTCTGCGCGTGGAGCCAGGAGTTGACGGCGGCCAGCACGCACTGCGCCGCCCGCCGCACGGTCCAGGCTTCGGAGGTGCAGTAGTAGTCCTCGAGGAAGGTGCGGACGGCGGCGGCGCTGGCGATCTGGCTGACCGCGCTGCTGCTGATGCCGTCCGCCAGCGCCAGCGCGACCCCCTTGGTCACGCGGTGGTGGCCGGCGGGGTGGGTCACGCCATGAAAGTCCTGGTTGACCGCCTTCCGGCCAGCGTCCGAGTGTTGGCCAACGCTGACCTGGAGCCCGCCGGACATGGCGCGGTCGCCTCGATACCGGGTAGTGATCCGATCAGCCCAGCGCGCGCTTGCTGGCCGACTTGTAGTGCGTGCTGTAGAGCGTGATGCCCACGAAGGTCAGGCCACCCACCAGGTTGCCCAGCACAGTCGGGATTTCATTCCAGATCAGGTAGTCCATGAGGGTGAAGTTGCCGCCCAGCATCAGGCCCGACGGGAACAGGAACATGTTCACGATGGAGTGCTCGAAGCCCATGTAGAAGAACACGAGCACGGGCATCCACATGCCGATGACCTTGCCGGACACCGAGGTCGACATCATGGCCGCCACCACGCCGGTGGAGACCATCCAGTTGCACATCACGGCGCGGATGAACAGCGTCAGCATGCCGGCGGCGCCATGCGCGGCGTAGCCCACGGTGCGGCCTTCGCCGATGTGGCCGATCTTCTGGCCGATGGCGTTCGGGGCTTCGGAGAAGCCGAAGGTGAAGATGATGGCCATGAAGAACGCCACGGTGACGGCGCCGGCGAGGTTGCCACAGAACACCAGGCCCCAGTTGCGCAGCACGCCGCTCCAGGTGGCGCCCGGGCGGCGGTCCAGCACGGCCAGCGGCGCGAGCGTGAAGACGCCGGTCAGCAGGTCGAAGCCCATCAGGTACAGCATGCAGAAGCCAACCGGGAACAGCAGCGCGCCAACCAGCGCGTTGCCGGTGTTGACGGTGATGGACACCGCGAAGGCTGCCGCCAGCGCCAGGATGGCGCCGGCCATATAGGACCGGATCAGCGTGTCACGCGTGGACATCAGCAGCTTGGACTCTCCGGCATCGACCATCTTGGTGACGAACTCGGTGGGGGCGAGATAGGCCATGGGGTATTCCTCTCCGTTTCCTTCGTTTGGCTCAGAAAAGACAAACGGCGTCCGTCCGCCCGGCCTATGGCCGGCACGTGACAGGACGCCGTCATCCTTGATGCTTTACAGGGTGATGCACTGCCGGGCCGTCATCAGCCCGATGTCAGTGCTGACGCACGTTCCATGCCCGCCGCCGGGTGGGGCCGGGTGGGGCCGGGTTGGGCCGGGTTGGGGCAAGTGACGATCTAGGGGGCGTTGGTAGTGCATGGGCCGCCCGCTTTTGGTGCGCGCGGCCGGGCGGGTTCAATCCTGGTGCTCATCGTCGTCCTGTGGGGGCAGGGCGAGGCCGGTGAGCGAGAGGGTCGCTTCGGCAATGTCCGCCAGCCGGCGGTTGTTGTCCATCGACGCCTTCTGCAAGGCCCGGAACGCGGCGTCCTCGCTGAGCCCCATGCGGGCCATCAGCGCGTTCTTGGCGCGCTCGATCACCTTGCGCTCCTTGAGCGCGCGGCGGGCGGCATCGAGTTCCACTTCGGTCTGGGCCAGCCGCGCCGACTGCTGGCGCAGCAGGCGCTCCAGCGACGTGACGGTGGTGGCGTGCACCTCGGCGGGTCCGTTTCCGGCATCGGGCATGCCCGGCAGCACAGGGGCGGCGGCGGGTTGCTCGGCCACATCGAAAAAGCGCTCGACGGCATGGGTATGGGGCGGTGGGTTGTCCAGTAGCTGGCGCAGCAGCCCGGCCGAATCCTGGAGATCGGCCTGGGAACGCTTGATTTGCGCCTCGCAGGCCTTGCGCAGGTCCTGCACCACCTGCATCTCCAGCGTCCACATGCCCGTGATGACCTCGCTGCAGACTTCGAACCACTTCTCGCTGTCGTCGTGCACCAGCGCCGTGCCCGGCGGCGTGGTCAGCAGCGTGCGGCGCATGCCGTCCTGCGCGGCGACCGCGGCGCTGGCCTGCCGTTGCCGCCATGCGGCGAGCAGCGACGGGTCGGCGAAGCGCTCGAACATCTGGAAGCTGCGCTGCTGGGCTTCCACCAACTGCTGCACGCGCTGCGGCGCGGTGCCCGCACAGGTGCCGGAGGCGAACATCTGCGCCCCGACGGCCCGCTCCTGCCCGGCGGCTTCCTTGCCCTGCACGAGGTAGACGAAGGCCACCAGCGGCCGGGCGATGCCCGGATACATGGCCACATCGGCCAGATGGAAGATCAGCTCCAGCAGCGCGGCAATCAGGCGGCTGAACGCCGCCACGGCGTCGTGCGCGGTGGTCTGGCATTGATCGATGGACTGGCGCAGCGCCGGCAGCGTGGCCAGATCGAGCTGGACCCAGGCCATCAACGACACCATCGACGCCGTGCCCGTATGGCCCGCTTCCAGCTGGCTGGCGAAGCGCTCGCCCAGCCGGGAGGCGATGTGGACCGCCTCGCCCATCGCCGTCTGGCGCTCCTGCGCCAGCCGTTGCCCACCGGAGGCCAGGAAGATGCTGCTGGCCCCCCGTTCACGCTGCAAGGCGTGGATCAGCTGGCCGATCAGGTCGGCCAACTCCACGCGGCTTGCCATCAGGCGGACGGCCTCGATTTCGAGCTGCTTGGCCCGAAGGACGAGGGTTGAGGCGGAAAGGGGCATTGTTCTGGGAATGTGGGCGCGGCCGGGATGGGTACTACGCATTTGCCAGGTACTACGCAAATGTCGTGCCATTTGTATCATCCGCCGTACTTTCCCGGCCCCCCGGACCGGCTACAGCGCCTGCACCTGCACAGGCGCGCCGGGTTTGCCGTTCTCGGACGGGGCGATCACGAGATAGCGGCGCGCGCCGGCCCCCGCATCGTCCCGCACCACCTGCCGGATCGGACCAATCGCATTGACGATGGCCGAGCCCGCCGGATTCGCCATGAAGGCGGCGAGCGGCTCCAGCGGGCCGCTGCCATCCGCGCGGGTGGCGAGCGCCAGCACATAGGGGCGCTTGGGCTGCAACCCGGTGGCCGATGCCTGCAGGACCTGGAGCAGCCCCTGATCGAACAGCGTGACGCTGGTCGGCGCATGGTCGGTGGCCACAGGCTTGCCGTTCGCGACGCCATGCAGCTTCAGCTGCGTGGTCTGCCCGGCCACCCCCAGCGGCTGGAGCCCCTGCGTGCCGTCGCCCTCAGGCACGGCGTTCGGCACATAGGCGATGGCCTGCGGCGCCTGTCCGACGGGCACGTTGGCGACTACCTGATTGGTGGCGGTGTCGATGGCGGCCAGCTGGTCGGCGTTCTCCAGCCCCACGTAGATGCGCGTGCCATCGCCCGAGGGCCAGATGCCGTGCGGCAGGCTGCCCACCGGAATCGTGGCGACCTGGGAGAAGTCATCGGTCCGGAACACCTTGACCTGATTCAGCCCGCCCACCGTGATGTAGGCGAAGTCGCCCGCCGCCGTGTGGGCGAAGTTCACGTGGTTGGTGATCGGGCCAGTCTCCAGCGTCTTGATCAGACGGAAGGGCGGGCGGGCCTCGAACACCTGGGCCTTGCCGACGTCCTTGAGCGTGAACCAGACCTGCTTGCCGTCAGGCGTGGCGGCGATGTTCGGGCAGAACGGGCTCTCCTGCTTCACGCGCCCCACGATCTGATGGTCGGCCACGCTGACCACGGCCGTTTCCGGATTGAACGACGAGCAGATGTAGCCGTACTTGCCATCGGGCGAGAAGATCTGCATGCCCGGGCCGTCGGCCACGGTGATGCGGGTCTTTTCCTGGAACGTGGCGGCGTCGATCACCGAGATGTAGTTCTCCCCGCGCACGGTGACCCAGACCTCCTTGCCGTCCGGCGTGTAGAACGCCTCGTGCGGCGACCGTCCCACGTAGGTGACGTGCTTGACGGCGTTGGTAGCCGTGTCGATGAACGACACCGAGTTTGACCCAATCGACACGATGGCAAGCGTGCGGTGATCCGGCGAGAAGCCCATCCCGTGGACCAGCACCTGACCGCGATACAGCGGGCTGAAGTTGCCCGGCGCAGGGTCGCCCAGGCGGATGACGCCCAGCAGCCGGTTGTCCGCCGGGTCCGTCACGGAAACCGTGTTGGAGAACTGCTCGGCGGCATAGAGGCGGTCGCGGTGGCTGATGGGGACGTCCGGGGCCGTCGACGGTCCCGGCGCCTGCCCGGCCAGAACCGCGCTGGCCGCGCCGAGCAGCAGCATGAGGGAGAGGGTGTTCCTGAGGGAATGTCTTGTCATGGTCGTGGGCGCATCAGTGCGCGTGAGCGGAATGGCTGGGGGTGGTGGGTTGGCTGGCCGATTGGGCCGGATCCGGGCGGGTGGGCGCCGGCGCGGATGGGGGCAGGGGCTGTCCGAGCGCGAGCCGCATCGCGGCAATCTCCTGCAACTGGTCGACGATGATTTCCTGCGCGATGCGTCGGAGCTGCTCGTTCTTGCCGTGGCGCAGCTCGGCCATGGCCATGTCGATGGCGCCCTGATGGTGGGGAATCATCATCGCGACGAAGTCCTCGTCGACGTTGCCGCCGGGCTTGACCGCCATGTCGTCCATCATTTTTGTCATGGCGGCATCGCTTTCCCACAGGAACGCGGCGCTGTCAGGGCCGGCGAGCGGGGCGGCGACGGCGGGCAGCGCAAGGGCGGCCAATAACGGCAGGAGGAACTTTAGCGGTGGTGATGGGGATCGGTGATGACTGGGCACGGGGCTCCTCGCGAAGGGTGGCGGCCTGGTTGCGGCCGCATGCCCCGTAAACGCAGGACACCCTGCTGTTATTCCCTCGCCACCTCAGGGTAAATTTATACCCGGGTAATATTGACTTTAATTTTATCCGGGTATAAATTGTGGACGTCATCACGGGGAGCCACCATGAGCCCAATCGATCATCTTCCGTCCCATACCGCCTTCGAAGGCCATCGCCGCCTCGCCTCCGGCCCGTTCGGCGTGGTTGCGCTCGCGGTCAGGCGGGCGATGGACGGGCAACCCAGCGGCCCGGTGCTGGTGTTCGACAACGCCACCGGGCGCACCATCGACATCGACACACGCGGCAGCGATGCGGACATCGTCGCCCGTTTTAGCCCGGAGGGTGGGCGTGCCGATGCCGCCGATCAGGAAGACGCCCCGGACGCGCCGCGCGGCAGGGGCCGCCCCAAACTAGGCGTCGTGGCGCGCGAGGTCACGCTATTGCCGCGCCACTGGGACTGGCTCGCCCAGCAGCCGGGCGGCGCCTCCGTGGCGCTGCGCAAGCTCGTGGAAGAGGCACGCCGCGCCAATGCCCATGGCGATAACCGCCGCGTAGCGCGGGAGCGCGCGTATCACTTCATGTCCGCCATCGCCGGGGATCTTCCGGGCTTCGAGGAAGCGTCCCGCGCGCTGTTCGCGGATGACCGGCAACGCATGGACGAACTGATCGCCGGATGGCCGGAGGACGTGCGCGGGCATGTGGTGTGGCTGGGGTTTGGGGGTGGTGCGGAAGCCAGGAGGCAGCCATGAAACCATTGCTCGCTGGCGGATGCTTGTGCGGTGCGGTCCGTTACTCGGTAAATGACGAATTCGCCTACGCGTTGAACTGCCACTGTTCAAATTGTCGGCGCTCGACAGGCTCCGCGTTCAAGCCCTTCGCAGGGATCGAGCGCGAAAAATTGCAGATCACGCAAGGCGAGGACGAGGTATTGATTTTCGGTGACGCAAAGGCGTCTCACGATGTCCGTTGCAAGCGATGCGGAAGCCTGATGTTCTCGGTGGTTCGTGATGGCGCCTTCGTCCACGTCACCTTGGGCACGCTCGCCGACACGCCCAGCATTCGTCCCAGTGCGCATATCTTCGTGGGCTCCAAGGCGCCGTGGTATTCGATTACTGACCAACTGCCACAGTACGATGAATTCGATTAGACGGCCGGCGTCATCTCAGACAAACGCAGCGCAATCGATTACGCTTTACCCTTTCGACAGCGTTGGTGAAGGTGCTCATGACAAGAGACGACAAGCTGCGGCAGATCGCGGCGGAATTCGGATTTGATCCGGACGAGGAAATCAAGATCGGTGGAAAGTACACGCCTGTTTTGGTGGATGGGAACGTAGCCTACGTTGCTGGCCAAATCCCGCGAGTTGGGGAAACGGTGCGCTTCGTTGGCGTAGTGGGCGACTCCATTTCGCTCGACGAAGCGCGTCGTGCGGCAGGGACTTCGACGCTGCGTGCCCTGTCCCTCATCAAAAAAAGCTGCGGAACGCTCGACGCCATACAGGCGGTGCCGCGCATCACCGTATTTGTGCGAAGCGCGCCAGACTTCACGATGCAAAGCGAAGTCGCCGACGGCGCCTCTGACGTCTTGTATGCGGTGCTTGGCGACGTCGGCATACACACTCGCTCGTCTGTTGGTGTATTGCAATTGCCAAAAGGCGCGTCGATAGAAGTGGATTTTATTTTTACGGTGCGGCCTGTGTAGTGGGGCTCTATAGCACCTGCCCCGGCGCAAGCACCCCCGAGGCCGATAGCGCAGAGGCAAGCCAGGCGGGGCTTGTCTCCGCGCCGGATTGGATATTGGCAATCCGTTTGCGTTCTGCTTCCAGCTTATCCGCCGCAAGTTCAAGTATGGTGGCGACTTTCTCGCGTTCGATCACGACCACGCCGTCGGCATCTCCGACAATCAGATCGCCCGGGCGTACGGTCACGCCGCCGCATTGGACCGGGTGATTGATCAGGCCGGGGACAAGCTTGGTCGGGCCATTGGCATTCGTCCCGACGGCGTACATCGGGAAACCCAGTTCGCCAATCTCGTCGCGATCACGCGCGGCCGCGTCCAGAACGACCCCTGCCACGCCCTTGGCCCGGCACTGGTTCGCCATGATCGCGCCCATCAGGGCGCACGTCTGATCCGCCTTGCCATCGACAACGATGACATCGCCGGGCCTTGCCATCGCAATTGCGGCATGAATCATGAGGTTGTCTCCGGGGCGAACCTCGACAGTCAGCGCCGTCCCGCACAAGCGGGATCGAGGATCCAGCGGCGCCACGCGGCCGTGCATGCCGCCGCGGCGGCCATTGACATCCGCCAGCAGCGAGGAGGCGAATTGCGAAGCACGTGCTACGAGGTCCGGTGATACACGCGCGATATCGGTCACGATGGCGCGGAAGTCCTGGCTGTCTTTCATCGGGATTCTCAGTTTGCGGTAACGTTGGCGGCCTTGATCACGCCCGCCCACTTCTGTCTGTCGGCCTTCAGGAATTCTCGGAACTTCTCCGACGAGTTACCCACGACCTCCATGCCATCCTGTTGCAGTCGCTGCGCGATATCGGGCTGCCGCAGTACCTGCTGCACCTCTTTTTGCAGCCGTGCGACCACCGGAGCCGGCGTCCCCTTCGGCGCACACAGGCCGGTCCAGGCCACGGGCTCGAAGTCCTTCACGCCCGCTTCGGCAAACGTCGGCACATCGGGCAACCCGTCCAGCCGATGGGAGGCGGCGACGCCGAGTACCCGCAACTTGCCCGACTTCGCGTACTGCAAGGAGCTGATCGGCTGGTCAAATATGAGGGATACCTGGCCACCGAGCAGGTCGGCCATGGCCTGGCCGGTGCCCTTGTAAGGCACATGCACGATATCAATTCCGGTACGCAGCTTGAGCATCTCGCCCGCGAGGTGGCCCGCCGTGCCATTGCCAGAAGAGGCGTAGTTGAGCTTGCCGGGGTTCGCCTTGGCATAGGCGATCAGCTCCTTGACGTTGTGGATATTCAGCGACGCGTTGACCAGGGCCACGTATGGCGTGTTGGCAATCAGCGACACCGGCACGATGTCCGTCTGGGCGTCATAGCTCATCTTTTGCAGGCTTGGCTGGATCGACAACATGCCTGTGGTGCAGATCATGAGCGTATGGCCATCGGCGGGGGCCTTGAGCATGGTGTCGGCGGCGATGTTGCCACCCGCTCCCGGCCGGTTGTCGATCAGCACTTGCTTCCCCAACGCATCGGCAAGTTTCGGCGCGATCAAGCGGGCGACGATATCGTTCGAGCCCCCCGGCGAGAAGCCGATAAGAATGCGGATCGGCCGGGTTGGCCAGGCTTCCTCCGCCGTCGCAACGCTTGTGGCGGCAAGCGAGACACAGACGGCAAGGAGCTTCAGAAAAGCTGGGCGAATCAGGGGGCTGGGCAGGCTGCGCATGATGTTTCGTTTCGTCGTTGTAGAGGAAGTGTTGCGCTGGCGGAACTGTCGGCGGATCTCTGCGGATCTCTGCATGTTTGTAAGGTGTCTTCGTGGCGGCGCTACGCAAGCAGGGTTTCGGCCGCGTGCGCAATGCGCCGGGTGCCTTCTGCCAGCACTTCCATGCTGGTGGCGAACGAGAGCCGGAAATGGGTATCGACCCCATAGGCAGAGCCAGGCAGGAAGGCGATGTTGGCCGCGTCAAGCGACCAGGCTGCCCATTGGTCACTGTTCCGGATGGCGAGGCCTTCGCTGGTCCGGCGTCCGAAAAGGCCGGCACATGACGCGAAGAGATAGAAGGCACCGGCTGGCGGTTTGCACGCGATGCCCTCGATACGGTTCAGCGCTTCCACCACGAAGTCGCGGCGTTGCCGATAGACGTCGCGGTTCGCCGCGATAAAGGCTTGCGGCCCTTCCAGCGCGGCGAGCGCAGCGGCCTGCGCCACGGCATTGGCGCACGAAGTGCTTTGCGATTGCAGCTTGGTCATGGCCTTGATCAACGCTGCCGGCCCGCCGGCATAGCCAATTCGCCAGCCGGTCATGGCATAGGCTTTCGATACGCCATTGATCGTCAGCGTCCGGTCGGCCAGTTGCGGGCACACCTGCGCGATGGTGAAAAACCCCGTGCCGTCGTACATCAGGTGCTCGTAGATGTCGTCGGTCATGATCCACACATGGGGGTGGCGGCTCAGGACTTCGCCGAGCGCGACCAGTTCGTCACGGCTATAGGCCGCGCCGCTCGGATTGTTCGGCGCGTTCAGCATGAGCCAGCGGGTACGCGGCGTGATGGCGCCCTCCAGCGACTGTGGCGTTAGCTTGAAGCCCATTTCCGGCGAGCCGGGAACGAATACGGGAGTACCGCCCGCGAACAGCGTGATGTCAGGATAGGACACCCAGTACGGCGCGGGAATGATGACTTCATCGCCGGCCTGCACCGTGCATAGCATCGCGTTGAAAATCACTTGCTTTGCGCCAGTGCTGACGATGATCTCGCTGGGCCTGTAGCTCAGCGCGTTTTCGCGTGAGAACTTGCGCGCAACCGCCTCTCGCAGTTCGGACGTTCCGCCCACATCGGTGTAACCGGTTTTGCCCGACTGCATCGCCGCCAGGGCGGCCTCGCAGATGTGCGCGGGCGTGGCAAAGTCCGGCTCTCCGGCCGTCAGGCCGATGACATCACGGCCGGCGGCCCGCAGCTCGCGGACGCGCTGCCCTGCCATGGAACTGGGGGATGGTTTGATGCGGTTGAGTCTGTCGGCAAGCTTCAGCATGGGCGGTTCACTGGTGGATCGATGGACACCAGTATGTGAGCCCTCTCCGCATGCCACAAACGAGTAATAAGATTGCTTTGCTATTCTTTAAATTCCTGGATTGCTTCATAGTGGTGCCTAATCCGTCATTCAATGGGTGAAAAAACCGTGAATGTGACATTAAAGCAACTTGAAGCCTTCTATTTCAGCGTCACGAGCGCGTCATTCACCGTCGCGGCCGCCAAGCTGTTTACGACGCAATCAGCCGTCTCGAAGCGCGTGATCGAACTCGAACAGGCACTGGGCGTGCAACTGGTGCACCGCATGCCCAAGGGTCTCGTCCCTACGCAGGCTGGCGCGCGGCTCATGCCGATTGCCGAAGAGTCGATGGTGCTCAAGGACCGAATTGCGCGAGAGGTCGGCCTGGACAACGAAGTGCGCGGCACGTTCCGCATCGGCGTGACCGAACTCGTGGCGCTGACATGGCTGACACGCCTGTTGCGCGAATTGAAGTTGACGCACCCCGCACTCGAGATCGAGCCCGTGGTCGATGCTGGCCTAAGCCTGTTCGCCGCGCTGGAAGCCAATACGATTGATCTGACCATTTTGCCCGGGACGTACTGGGGCGATGCCTACCGGTGTGTCGAAGTTGGCCGGGTGGAGGATCTCTGGATGGCCAGCCCAAAGCTGGACATCCCCGATCGCCCACTCAAGCCCAATGAGCTTGCCGAATATCCGGTGTTGCAACAGGCGGCCGGCTCTGCAAAGAATGCGTTCTATGGTTCCTGGAACCGTGAGCACGGATTCCAGTTCAAGAAGGTCTTTTCCACCAACAGCCTCACGGTGTTGCGGGAGTTAACGATCGAGGGACTGGGCGTCAGTCAATTAGCGGTCGACTACTTCGCCTCGGATATCAATGACGGCCTGCTGCGCGTAGTCCGGACCGATCCAATGCCTCCTCCCCTCATCTACTCGGCCGTATATCGGCAATCCGGTTTCTCGCGGGCCCTGGATGTCATCTCAGAAACGGCTGGCAATGTATGCAATTTCAAGCGGGGACCCTATGACCTTGCGGAAAGGCGGGTACGCATGATGCGGTAAGACAGCGCACGCGAATCGCTCTTAGCGGAGCGCGATCCACACCCCGTACGCCACAGCAATCCACCCCGCCTCGCGGCTCACGTGTGACAGACTCGTGCTTTCCAACGTCGCCTTGCGAAGACCCCCGTGAACCTCCGAAGATTCCAACCAGGCGATGAACCAGCGTTGTTCCGCGTGTTCTTCACCGCCATCCACGAAATCGCCGCCAGGGACTATTCCCCCGAGCAAATCGCAGCCTGGGCGCCAGCCGACTTTGACATGGCCCTATGGGCACCGCGGGTCCAAAAGCTCCGGCCCTTCGTCGTCGAACTCGAAAATGAGATCGTCGGTTATGCCGACGTTCAGCCCAACGGCTACATCGATCACTTCTATGTGTCGGGTTTCCATCCCCGGCAGGGAATCGGGACCCTGCTGATGACGCGTATTCACGAGGAGGCCGTGAATCTGGGGATAACGGCACTCACCTCAAAACGTGAGCAAGACGGCCGAGCCCTTTTTCGCGCGCCACGGTTTTCACGTGGTCGAACGGAATTTCCCAGTCTGTCGAGGCGTGACGCTGGAAAACGCCCTGATGCGGAAGATGCTTTGACCAAAAAAAAGCCCGCGACGAAGCCGTCGCGGGTGCGGGTACAAATGTCGAGGGGTCAATCACGACAAGCACATTGTCCATGAATGTATGAGACATGGCGTCCCCTCGCACGGAGGGCACGCACTCTGAGTGAAGTGACTATTGAGCCGCTTCTCGCAGCGCCTCCACCAGCGACGTCATCAATTCGTTGTCTTCCAGCCCCCGTCGCCACATGAGGCCCACGGGCGGCAAGTCCCAGCTCAGCGCAAAGGGCAGGGTGGCGGCACCGCCCAGTTCCACCAGTTCGGCGGCCACCGAGCGCGGCACGATGGTGATGGCGTCCGGCTGGCGGCGCAGCAGCGTGGCCATCGGCTTGATCGAGTAGGTTTCGACCGTGGGCAGCGGCGGCGCCACGCCGGCCACCGCGAACATCGTATTGATGGTGCGGCGCACCGGCGTGTGCGGGGGCGGCAGGATCCAGTCCCGCTCCGACAGCCGTTTCCAGTCCAGTCCCGCCCGGGAGAGCCGCGCGGCGGCGTCCGCCGGCACCACCAGCACCGGTTCCTCCCGATACAGCGGCTGCTGGACGATATCCTCGCCCGCCAGGTAGAACGAGCGCGCGATCACGCAATCGAGTTCGTGCTGGCGCAGCGCGTTGACCAGTTCGTCGGTGGTCCCCTCCCGTACCAGCATCGAGATGCGCGGCGTGTGGCGCAGGCCGAAGTCCAGCGCGGCATCGAGCACGCCGCGCGCCACGTAGGGAATCACGCCAATCCGCAGCCGCCCGCGCAGGCCGGCCTCGATCACCGTCAGTTCGCGCCCCAGCGCCTCGGCATCGGCCAGCGCCGTGCGCGCGTGTGCCAGCACGGCCACGCCGGTCGGTGTCGGCTCCAGGCCCTGCCGGGTGCGGGTGAACAGCGGCGTCAGGAAAATGTCCTCGATCTCGCGCAGCGCCTTGGTCACGGCCGGCTGGGAGAGATTGAGTTCGGCGGCCACGCGCGAGACAGAGCGCTGGCGCTCGAGCGCCAGCAGCAGCGGCAGATGGCGCAGGCGCAGGCGCGAGACCACGTTGTGGAGCAGCTTGTCGGACGAAATGGGCATGATGGCGAAGGAGCGATATAACCAAATGGTAATGCAACAATAATTTTTTCGCCGTTTGCAGTTATTTCGGGCTCCTATACTCAAATGCATTCGATACCAGTCATTAGGCCATGTTCACCACCCGTCCGGAAATCGTTGGCACCTTCGGCGTTGCCGCCTCCACCCACTGGCTTGCCACGCAGACCGCGATGGGCGTGCTCGAGCGGGGCGGCAATGCCTACGATGCGGCCGTCGCCGGGGGCTTTGTGCTCCAGGTCGTGGAACCGCACCTGAACGGCCCGGGCGGCGAAGTGCCGATCCTGTATTGGGATGAAAAGACGCGCGCGATGCGCTCGGTCTGCGGCCAGGGCCCCGCGCCCGCGCTGGCGGACCCCGAGGCGCTGCGCGCCCAGGGCATGGAGCTGATGCCCGGCATCGGCCTGATGCCCGCCACCGTGCCCGGCGCGTTCGGCGCGTGGCTGACCATGTTGCGCGACCACGGCACGTGGTCGTTGGCGGACGTGCTCGCGCCCGCCATCGGCTATGCGCGCGATGGCTTCCCGCTGGTGCCGCGTATCTCGCAGGCCATCCTGGCCGTGCAGGCGCTGTTCCGCGACGAATGGCACAGCTCGGCTGATACGTGGCTGCCGGACGGCAAGGTGCCGCGCCCCGGCGCGCTCCACCGGCTGCCGGTGCTGGCCGACACCTATACCCGCATTATCGAGACGGCCCAGTCCGCGAGCGACTCCCGCACGGGCCAGATCGATGCCGCCATGGACTGCTGGTACCGCGGCTTCGTGGCCGAGGCCATCGACGCCTACTGCCGCGACACCCCGGTGCGCGACACCACCGGCGAGAAGCACACCGGCCTGCTGCGCTACGACGACCTCGCCCAGTGGGCGCCCACGGTAGAAGCCCCGGTGACGCTGGACTTCGGCCGCTATACCGTGGCCAAGTGCGATATCTGGAGCCAGGGTCCGATGTTCCTGCAGCAGCTCGGCATGCTGCGCCACGCCGGGCTGGAAGCCCACGCGCCCACGTCCCCCGAATTCGTCCACAAGATTGCCGAGGCCGCCAAGCTGGCGATGGCCGACCGCACCGCCTGGTACGGCGATCCGCGCTTCACGGAAAGCAAGCTCTGCGCGCTGCTCAATCCGCACTACCTGGCCGCGCGCGCGGCGGGCATCGGCGAGCAGGCCGCGCTGACCATGACGGCGGGCACGCTGAAGGGCGAGGCGCCGCGCATGCCGGACCTCGACGTCGCCACGCGCACGCTGGCCACCGCCGACGTCCGCTTCGGCGTGGGCGAGCCCACCTTTGCCGCGCTGCCGCCCGTGACCGAATGGGCCGAGCGCGAGCTGTTCGTGGGCGATACCTGCCACATCGACGTGATCGACCGCCACGGCAACATGGTGGCGGCCACGCCGTCCGGCGGCTGGCTGTCGTCGAGCCCGACGATTCCGTCGCTCGGCTTCGCGCTGAACACGCGCCTGCAGATGACCTGGCTCGAGCCGGGCCTGCCGAACACACTGGCACCGGGCAAGCGCCCGTGCACCACGCTGTCGCCGTCGATGGCGCTGCGCGACGGCGAGCCGTACATGGTCTTCGGCACGCCTGGTGGCGACCAGCAGGACCAGTGGTCCCTGGCATTCTTCCTGCGCCATGCCGTGCATGGCATGAACCTCCAGGAGGCCATCGACGCGCCGGCCTGGCATATCGATCATTTCCCGGGTTCGTTCTGGCCGCGCCAGACCGTGCTCAACCGCATCAGCATCGAGTCGCGCTTTCCGGCGGCCACGCTGGAGGCGCTGCGCGCGCGCGGGCACGAGGTGCGCGTGGGCGACGACTGGTCCGAGGGCCGCATGTCGGCCTGCTCGCGCGAGCGCGATGCCCAGGGCCGGCTGGTGCTGCGCGCGGGCGCCAATGCGCGTGGGATGCAAGGCTATGCCGTGGGCCGCTGACGGGGCGGCAGGCATGGAAGGTATCGCGATAGCGGTATCGCACAAACAGTCGGCCCGCACGGGGCGGTCCGCACGAAGACAGAGGGAGTTGCAGTCATGAGGTCCGTAGTCAAGAGCCTGCTGTGCGGCGCCGCCGCGCTGGCAATGTCGTTCGCCGCCATTTCGGGGGCTGGTGCCGCCGATGCCTATCCGACAAAACCGATCACGCTGATCGTGCCCTGGGCCGCCGGCGGCTCCACGGACATCCTGGCGCGCGTGCTGTCCGAACACCTGACCAAGTCGCTCGGCCAGCCGGTCATCGTCGACAACCGCCCCGGCGCCTCGGGCAATATCGGCTCGGCCACGGTCGCCCGGGCCCAGCCGGACGGCTACACGCTGCTGATCGGCTCGATGAGCACCCACGCGATGAACCCCTCGCTGATGCCCAACATGCCGTTCAAGGGCGTGGAGGACTTCACCCCGCTGGGGCTGCTGGCCTACGTGACGAACACCATGGTGGTGCATCCGTCGGTGCCGGCGAAGAACGTCAAGGAACTGATTGCCTACGCCAAGGCCAATCCGGGCAAGCTGGCCTACGCCAGCGCCGGCTCCGGCTCCACCAACCACCTGAGCGCGGTGCTGTTCGCCAAGATGGCCGGCGTGGACATGCTCCACGTGCCGTACAAGGGCGGCGCCCCGGCCGTGGTGGATCTCGTGGCAGGCCAGACGCAACTGCTGTTCTCCGCCGGCACCCAGACGCTGCCGCACGTGAAGGCCGGCAAGCTGCGCCTGCTGGCGGTGACCGAAGCCAAGCGCTCGCCGCTGCTGCCGGACGTGCCCACGGTGGGCGAGACGCTGCCCGGCTATGAGCTGTCCGTGTGGTACGGCGCCTTCGGCCCGAAGAACATGCCGGCCGAGCTGGTGACGCGCCTGAACAGCGAGATCAACCGGATCATGACGCTGCCGGAAGTGAAGGCCAAGATGGACAGCATCGGCGTGGAGACCACCACGTCCACGCCGCAGGCGTTCGGCAAGATCCTGCGCCGCGACGCGGACCGCTACGGCAAGCTGATCCGCGAACTCGGCATCAAGGCGGAGTAAGCGTCGATGGTAGAACTCGCCAACCTGGCGCGGCTGAATACGCTGTGCGACCAGTTGCGCCACGCGGCGACGCCGGTGGCCGTGATGGATGCGGTGGGGCAGGCCACGCTGGACCTGCTCGGCCCCGGCCTGCTGACGATCAATACGTGGCAGGCCGAGACCGGCGAGATCGGGCGGCTGTGGTCGTCCGATCCGGCCGCCTACCCGGTGGGTGGGAAGAAGGTCAAGGGCGACACGTCCTGGACGCGCCAGTTGCTGGTGCGCGGCGAGGTGTTCGTCGGCGAGGGCGACGCGGCGCTGGCCGCTGTCTTCGACGACATCGCCGTGATCCGTGGCCTGGGTCTGAATGGCGTGGTCAACGTGCCACTTTGCGAGGGGGGCCGGGTGATCGGCACCTTCAACTACCTGACCGCCGTGGAAAGCTGGACCGGTGACCAGATCACCGTGCTGCGGGTGCTCGGCCAGATGGCCCTGCCCGCCGTGGCGGCGCTCGCCGCCGGCCGCTAAAGCCACATAAGCCGCTGAACCCCGGCGCCGGCGCTGCTACTCGGTGGTGCTGGCGCTCCAGAAGGCCTGGCTGACCACGCTCGTGGCGCCCAGCCTGGCCACCATCGCGTCGAGCGCGTCGCCCTCCACCGAGGCGGCTGCCAGCACCGCTTCAATCTCCACATCCTGTTCACCGAACGCCCGCACGTCCAGGTCGCGGGTGGGGAAGTCGGCCGCATCCAGCGCTTCCTCCAGCAGCCGCATGGCGAGCTTCTGGTGCTCGCGCGCGGTAATCACGTGCACGGTATGGGTGACTTCCACGGCGGGCGTGTCGATGGGCTGGCGGTTGATGCGGTCCACCACGGGCCGCAGCAGCGTGTTGGCGGCCAGCACGAACAGCGCGCCGATGGCCGCCTCCATGATCAGGTCCGCCCCGGCGCACGCGCCGACCGCCGCCGAGCCCCACAGCGTGGCCGCCGTGTTGAGGCCGCGCACATTGCCTTCCTCGCGCATGATCACGCCGGCGCCCAGGAAACCGATGCCGGACACCACGTAGGCCACCACGCGCACCGCGCCATCGTGGCCGGCGAGATGGTTGGCCATATCGACGAAGATCGCCGCGCCCACGGCCACCAGCACATTGGTGCGCAGCCCGGCCGTGCGCTGGCGGTACTGGCGCTCGTAGCCGATCATGCCGCCGAGCACGAACGCGGCGGCGAGGCTGATCGCCGTATCGAGCAGCGATTGCGGATTGATGTTTTGCAGCGCTTCCAGGGACATGATCGCGGACTCCGGGGCCAGGCGTCGCGCGATTGTGTCACAGGGCTATGGCCGGGGCAAAGCGTCCGGGGCGTGCCAGACCAGCGGCAGCGCCGCCTCGCGCCAGACTACGCGGTCCGGTATCACGCGCCAGAGGCGCTCGGCGCCTTCCCAGTTGGCGATCTCCGGGGAGTCGGTCAGCACCTCGGCCCGGCCCGAAAGCTGGAGCAGGTTGCCGGTGGTGTAGTCCACGAAGGCCAGTCCGGCAATCGGGTTGGCGGCCAGATTTCCCAGCGTATTGAAGAAGCGGTTGCCCGAGTAGTCGGGAATCGTCAGCCCGCCGTCCGCATCGAGCCGGACGAAGCCGCGCGGCCCGCCCCGGTGCGACACATCCACCTGCCGGCTGCCATCGGCCAGATCCACGTAGGACGCCACGAAGAAGGTATCCGCGCCGGCGATCAGCGCGCGCGCCCGCTCGTCCAGGGCCGGCAGGACCTGCGGCGGCTGGTCGGACGCCACGTCAGGGTCGCGCGTGAAATCGAACGCGCGCTGCTGGATGTACTGCGGGCAGTTGCCGAAGCTCTGGCCCACGGCCAGCCGGAAGCCGTCCGGGCCGGTGCGCTCCACCCGGCCGTTCATGCGATTGCGGCGCCGCGTCATGGGATCGATGCCGAGCAGGCCGAGGGCGTTGCCGTCGTCCATGCCGGCGTCGGCCGGGTCGGCGGGCTCTCGCGCCGCCGACACGTCCAGCACGCGCGGGTCCGGGGAGTGGAGGAAGCCGGGCGCCCCGGCGCGCAACGTCGCCCAGACGCGCCCATCCGGCGCCACCGTGCCGAGCACGACCAGCGGAAGCTGTTGGAAGAAGTCGCGATGCTGGTCGGGCATGTAGTCCCGCACCACGCGCGGGCCGACCTCTGCCATGCGCGCCTGCACGCCGGCGCGCTCCTGCAGCAGGCGTTCGCCGGTATGCCAGGGCAGATCCGGGAGGAGGGCGGCGTGGGAGGACATGTTGGGCTCCGGTAGGGTGGATGGCGGGGGCAGCAATCAGGCGGCGAGCCCGACGGCGGTCTTCTGGAACGGCACGAAGCCGGGCAGCGCTTCCACGCGCGCCAGCCATTGCCGCACGTGGGTGTAGTCGCTCAGGTCGACAAAGCCTTCCGGCGCGCTGGCGGTATAGCTGTACAGCGCCACATCGGCAATCGTCGGCTGATCGGCGGCAATCCACTGGCGGCCCGCCAGCGCGCGGTTCATGCGGCCCAGCACCAGATGCGCCCGGGCAATGACCTGCTCGCTGTTCAGCGGCGCGCCGAACACCGTAATCAGGCGTGCCGAGGCCGGCCCGGCGGCGAGGTCACCGGCCGCCACGGACAGCCAGCGCTGCACGGCGGCGGCGCCGGCGGGGGTCTCGGGCAGCCAGTCGGTCCGGCCCAGCGTTTTGGCCAGATAGACCATGATCGCGTTGGAGTCCGGCAGCACCGTGTCCCCATCCACCAGCACGGGCACCTGGCCGAACGGGTTCAGGGCGAGGAATTCCGGGGCCTTCTGGGCGCCGGCGCGCAGGTCCACGTCGATGAGTTCGACTGGCTGGCCGATCAGGGCGAGGAACAGCCGCACGCGGTGGGAGTGGCCGGAGAGGGGGTAGGCATACAGTTTCATGTCGGATCCTGGTTGGGATGGTCCGACTATAGGTGCCTTTCGGCGCACGAAAAACCGCCGCCGGCAGAAGGCACTCTTGCGCCAACGCGAAGAATGCCCAGTTGCCGCCTGCCGAGCCGCTCTAGCGCAGGGACGGCGCGGCGCGCAACGTCTCGATGGCGAGGTCCAGGAAGGCGCGCACCTTGTGCATCGCGTGGCGGCCCTCGCGATGGATCACGTTGATCGGCAGCGGCGCCGGCTCGAAGTCGGCCAGCACGACCTGCAGGCGGCCGTCGCGCAATTCATCGGCAATCTGGTACGACAGCACGCGCGCCAGCCCGAAGCCGTCCACGGCCGCCGCGATGGCCGAATCGTTGGTGGTGGTGGCCATGCGCGGGGCGAGGCGCGTGGGCGTCATCTCGCCGCCGGCGAGAAAGCGCCATTCCGGCAAGGTGGAGATGCCGGTGGTCTGGATCACGGTGTGCGCCGGCAGGTCCGCCGGCGTCGCCGGCACCCCGTGCTGCGCCAGGTAGGCGGGCGACGCGCAGACCACGCGCCGCACATGGCCCACCGGCACCGCCTGGAGCGAGGAGGCGGGCAGCTCGCAAATGCGGATGCCGACGTCAATCCCCTCGTCGACGAAATTGACGATGCGGTCGATAAACAGGCAGTGGACGTCCACCTCCGGGTAGCGCCGCAGGTATTCGACCACGATCGGCGTGACGAAGCGGCGGCCGAACAGCACCGAGGCCGTGATCGACAGCTGCCCGCGCGGCGCCGCGTGGGCGCCCGTGGTGGCGAGTTCGGCCTCGTCGATTTCGGCCAGGATGCGCCGGCAGTCCTCGTAGTAGGTGGCGCCGGTGTCCGTCGGACGCACCAGCCGCGTGGTCCGCGTGAGCAGCCGCACGCCAAGGTGGGCTTCGAGGTCGGTGACGATGCGGCTCACCACCGACAGCGAAATATCGAGCTTGCGCGCGGCCGCGGTGAAGCCACCGCTTTCCACCACGGTGACAAAGGTCTTCATGGCCTGCAATCGATCCACGCGCGCTCTCCCCGAAACGATGCGGGGAGTATATCGGGAGACGCCGGCCTATAGCATCGCCTTACGACGCCACCTTGATCCCCGACTGGCTGACCAGCGCCTGCCACACCTGCTGGTCGCGCTTGAGCAGGGCGCCGAACTCCGGCGCCGTGGTGCCGCGAGGCAGCATGCCGCTATCGGCCAGCATCCTGGCGCCGGCCGGGGATTTGACGATGGTCGCGATCTCGGCGGACAGCCGCTGCACCAGCGGGGCGGGCGTCTTGGCGGGGGCGAGCATGCCGATCCAGCCGATCGACTCGAAGCCCGTGAAGCCGGCTTCGGCGAAGGTCGGCACGTTCGGCATGGACGGCACCCGCGCCGGCCCCAGCGTGGCGAGCACCTTGATGCGTCCGGCGTCGCCATAGGTCTTGGCCATCACCGTGGAGACGAAGCCGGCGGGCAACTGCTTGGCGAGCAGGTCCGCGATGGCGGCGGTGTCGCCCTTGTACGCCGCGTGCACGATGTTGAGGTTGGCGCGGCGCTTGAGCAGTTCGCCGTACAGATGGCCGGTGGAGCCCACGCCCAGGCTGCCGTAGGCCGAGCCGGGGTTCTGGCGCGCGTACTCGACGTATTCCGCCAGCGTCTTGGCGGGGATGGCATCGCTGGCGACGAAGACCTGCGCGGCGTCGGCCACCAGCGTCAGCGGCTCGAAGTCGGTCATCGGGTTGTAGAGCGGCTGCGGCTGGATCAGCGGACTCTGGATCAGCGCGGTGTTGGTGAACAGCAGCGTGCGGCCGTCCGGCGCCGCCGAGGCCACAGCCGCCGCGCCGATCATGCCGGCGGCGCCGGGGCGGTTGTCCACGATCACGCTGGTCTTCAGCGAGGCACCGAGTTTGTCCGCGATAAAGCGCGTGATGGCGTCCGTGGAGCCGCCGGGCGGGTAGGGCAGCACGATCCGGATCGGACCGGCGGGGGTGGGCTGCTGCGCCCAGGCGGGGCGGCCGAGGGCCAGGCCGCCGAGCGTGGCGGCGGACAGTTTGAGCAGGGTGCGTCGCGGCGTGTTCATCGGGTGTCTCCTCTTTTGTCTTGTTAGTTCTGCTCGAACTGCGCCTGCAGTTCCACCTTGCGGACCTTGCCGGTGGCCGTCATCGGCAGTTCCGCCACCAGGCGGATCTCCGGCACCTTGTAGCTCGCCATATGCTCGCGGCACCAGTGCAGCAGGTCGTCGCCGGAAACGGCGGCATGCTCGGGGCGCAGCCGGATGAAGGCCACGGGCACCTGCCCGCGCTCCACGTCTGGTCGCGGCACCACGGCCGAGCCGAGCACGGCCGGATGCCGGCCCAGCAGCACTTCCAGTTCGGACGGAAACACGCTCATGCCGCGCACCTTGATCATCTCCTTGCGGCGACCGAGGAAGTGGAGATAGCCGGCCTCGTCGTAGGCGCCGATGTCGCCGGTATGGAACCAGCCGTTGCGGAACACCTCGGCGTTGGCTTCCGGGCGGCCCCAGTAGCCCTTGAACAGCGAGGGCGTGCTGACCACGATCTCGCCTTCCTCGCCCACCGGCAGCACCTTGCCGATCTCGAAGTCGCAAATCTTGATGCGCGTGCCGGGCACGGGCAGGCCCACGAAGATCGGGCGGCCGTGCAGGTCCATGTCGTCGGTCTGCATGCCGGTGGTGAAGGTGTCGCTGGTGTGCGTCTCGGTCATGCCCCAGGCACCCTCGGCCAGGATGCCGCCGGTCAGCGCCTGCCACTGGCGGCGCAGGTCCGGCGTGAGCTTGCGGATAAACGACGCCACGCGCGTGTGTTGCAGCGTGCGCAGGTCGTAGCGGGGGAGGTCCGGGTGCTGGAGCAGTTCGACGATGCTGTCCACCACCATGAAGGTCCGGTTCACGCGGTAGCGGTCCACGGCGGCCATCACGGCCGAGGGGTCCCAGCGCGCCAGCAGCACCAGCGTGGCGCCGCTGAAGATCGGGTAGATCAGGCCGAGGTTCTCGCCGGCGATCCAGAACATCGGCAGGAAGTTCAGCATCACGTCCGAAGAGGGCTGGGCCGGGTCGCGACCCGCCTGCCCGCTGGCCACCGCCAGCGAGGCGGCGGCGGTGTAGAGCATGTCCCGCTGCGTGTGCATGCAGCCCTTCGGCATGCCGGTGGTGCCGCCGGTGTAGTTGAGCGCCGCCAGGGCGTCCAGATCCACCTGCGCGTCGCGCACGTTGCCGGTGCACAGGCGCACGGCGGTCATCAGGTCGATGGTGCCGGCGTGCTCGACGGGCGGCGCATCCAGCCCGGCGGGCACCGGCAGCGTCGGCTGGGCCGGCAGGAACTCGCCCGGCGAGGTGCGGAACACCGTGGCCACCGGCGTCTGCGCCTTCACGGCCATCAGCATCGGCACCAGCGAATCGAGCGCGATGACGGTGGTGGCGCCGGCATCGTTCAGCTCGTAGGCCAGCTCGTGTTCCTTGAACAGCGGGTTGACCGGCACGTAGACCGCGCCAATCTTGAGGATCGCGTAGAACACGATATGGAACTGGGGGCAGTTGCCGAGCAGCACGGCCACGCGCTCGCCCGGCCCGGCGCCGTGGCCGCGCAGCAGCTCCGCGCAGCGTTCGCTGAGGTCGTCGAGTTCGGCATAGGTCAGCGTGGTGCCGTAGTAGACCAGCGCCGGGCGGTCTGGCTGCACGCGCGCCCAGGCGCGCAGGGTGTCACCCAGTCCGATCTCGCCGTGCGGGTAGTGCGGGGCGGTAGGCAGGCCAGCCGGCCAGATGCGGGCGTGGCGGGCGTCCAGGTCGGCAAAGAAGGCGGTCTCTTCCATCGTGTCTCCGGGGCGTTGGACGAACAGGGGGTTACCAGGCGTCTACATAGCGGCGCGGCGGGATGTCGCGCGGGGCGGGTTCCAGCCCTGCCAGCAGCCAGCGGCGTGTCTCGGCGGGATCGATCACGGCGTCGATCTCCAGCCCGGCGGCGGCGTTGATCGCGTGGCCGCGCTCGTACATTTGCGCTACCAGCTGTTGATAGAGCGCGTCGCGCTCGGGGCCTTCGGGCAGCGCCTCCAGTTCCTTGCGGAAGCCGAGCCGCACGGCGCCCTCCAGCCCCATGCCGCCGAACTCGCCGGTGGGCCACGAGATGGTGAAGGCCGGCGCGCGGAAGCCGCCGGCTGCCATCGCCATCGCACCGAGTCCGTAGCCCTTGCGCAGCACCACGGCCATGAACGGCACGCGCAGCTTGGCGCCGAGCACGAACAGGCGGGACACGTGCCGCACCTGCGCGCGCGCCTCGATCTCGGGGCCGACCATAAAGCCCGGCGTGTCGATCAGCGAGACGATGGGCAGCCCGTGGGTGTCGCACAGTTGCATGAAGCGCGCGGCCTTGTCGGCGGCGTCCACGTCGATAGCGCCGCCGAGGTGGCGCGGGTTGTTGGCGACGATGCCGACCGGGCGCCCCGCGATGCGCGCGAGCGCCGTATGCACGCCCGTGCCGTAGCCGGCGCGCAGTTCGAGCAGGCTGTCCACGTCCGCAATGCCCTGCATGGCCGCCCGCGTGTCGTAGACGCGCAGGCGGTTCTCGGGCACCACGCCGCGCAGCAGCAGCGGGTCGGGCGCCTGCCAGTCCTGCGTGCGGCCCTGGAACAACGACAGATAGTGCTTGGCGGCCTGCACGGCAGCGGCCTCGTTGTCGACGAGCAGGTCCACCACGCCGTTCTGGAACTGCACGGCAGCGGGGCCGATGTCCTCGGGGCGATACACCCCCAGCCCGCCGCCCTCGATCATCGCCGGGCCGGCCATGCCGATGTTGGCGTCGCGTGTGGCGATGATGACGTCGCAGCAGCCGAGCAGTGCGGCATTGCCGGCAAAGCAGCGGCCCGCCGCGATGCCGATCACCGGCACCTCGCCGCTCAGGCTGGCGAACGCCGCGAACGACGGCTGGTAGAGCCCGGCCACGGTCGGGAAATCGACATCGCCGGGCCGGCCGCCGCCGCCTTCGGCAAAGATCACCGTGGGCAGCTTCTGGTCCGCGGCGACTTGCAGGATGCGGTCGGTCTTGATGTGGTTGCGCTTGCCCTGCGTGCCGGCCAGCACGGTGGCGTCATAGGCCAGCACCGCGCAGCGGGCTGCCTCGGGTGCGAAGCGGGCGCCGTTGACGCGCCCCGTGCCGGTGATCAGGCCATCGGCAGGGGTGTTGGCGATCAGGTCCTCGGCGCTGCGCCGGCTGGCCTGCGCCGCCACCGCGTAGGCGCCGTACTCGACGAAGCTGCCGGCATCGCACAGGTCCGCCACGTTCTCGCGCGCGGTGCGCTGGGCACGGGCATGGCGCTTGGCCACGGCGTCCGGGCGGGCGGCGTCGGCGAGGAAGGCGTCGCGGTCGAACACGCGCTGCAGGTCTGGTCGTACGGCGCGCGGATCGGCGCCTGCGGTGCGGTGCTGCGCTGCACCGGTGGTCTCCATCGGCTCCAGCACCAGCAGGATCTGGTTCTCGGTGGTCTGCGCGCCGGCGCCGAGGCGCACGTCGATCACGCGGCCGGCGGCCTCGGCGACGATGGTGTGCTCCATCTTCATGGCGTCGAGGATGGCCACGGTCTGGCCTGGCTGCACGATGGCGTCCTCGTTGACGCGCATCTCGACCACACGGCCGTTCATCGGCGCGCGGATGGCGATGAGGCCTTCGCCGGGCGCTGCTTCGCTGCCCGCTGCCAGCGCACTGGCCGGTACGCCGGCGGGCTGGCCGCTGGTGGCATCGCGGGTGGCAGCCGTGGCAGCGATGCGCCTCGCGTGCTCCAGCAGTTCTGGCAGGATCGCCTCGAAATGGCGCGTATGCACGTGCTGGGTGGCGAAGTCCTCGCGCGCGACCAGCGCCCGCAACAGGTCGATATTGGTCGGCACGCCGTCGATGCGGAACTCGGCCAGCGCGCGGCGCAGTCGGCGCACGGCGTCGTCGAAGCGCGGCGCGGCGGCGGTGACGATGAGCTTGGCCAGCAGTGAGTCATAGCCCGGCGGCGGGGCATAGCCGGTGTAGCCGTGGGTATCCACGCGCACGTCCGGGCCGCTGGGCGGATCGAAGCGCTCGAGCCGGCCCTGCGCGGGCCGCGCGAGACCCTGGGCGTCGGTGGCCTCGGCGTTGATCCGTAGCTGGATGGCATAGCCGCGCGGGGCGGGCGGCGCCTGCGGATCGAGCCCCGCCTCGCGCAGCGAGCGGCCCTGCGCGAGGGCAAGCTGCGTCGCCACCAGATCCACGCCGGTGACCTGCTCGGTAATCGTGTGCTCGACCTGAAGGCGCGGGTTCGCTTCGATAAAGACGAAGCCGCGCGGCTCGCCGGCTTCCGTGGTCTCCACGAGGAACTCGAACGTGCCGAGGCTGCGATAGCCGACCTCGCGCGCCATCACCGTGGCGGCATGGAGGATGCGCTCGCGCAGGCCCGCCGTGAGCACCGGGCTCGGCGCGATCTCTACAAGCTTCTGGAAGCGCCGCTGCAGCGTGCAGTCGCGCTCGCCCAGCGCCACCACGTCTCGCCCATCGCCCACGATCTGCACTTCGATATGGCGCGCGCGCTCGACCAGCCGCTCCGCGTAGATCTCGTCCACGCCGAAGGCGCTGCGCGCTTCCGAGCGGCAGCGCGCGTAGGCTTCCGCGAGCGCCTCCGCCTCGCGCACGATGCGCATGCCGCGCCCGCCACCGCCGCCCACGGCTTTCAGCACGATCCCGTTGCCTTGCTGGGCGTGGAAGAACGCCGTGATGGCGTCAAGCGTGGCACCACCGGGCGTGGCGGGCATGACCGGCACGTCGCAGCGCGCCGCCAGTGCCAGCGCGCGGCCCTTGTCGCCGAACAGCCCAAGCTGCTCGGGCGTGGGGCCGACGAAGACGATGCCCGCATCGGCGCACGCCTGCGCAAAGTCGGCCCGCTCGCTCAGGAAGCCGTAGCCGGGGTGAATCGCATCGGCGCCGGTGGCGCGCGCGGCGCCGAGCATCGCGTCGATATCGAGGTAGGCCGCCGGGCCGCTGCCCGGTAGCGCCACCGATTCGTCGGCCAGCATGCGGTGGCGGCACTGGGCGTCGTCGGCGGCGTAGACGGCCACCGTGGCGATGCCAAGATCCTGGGCCGCCCGTTGGACACGCAGCGCAATCTCGCCGCGATTTGCAATCAGAAGCTTCTTCACTGGCTGGATTCCCGAGGTTGATGACGTGGGATGCAAGCCAGACTGTAAGGGGCGGCGGCCACCGGTCACAACGTGAATCGGACACGCATGGCGCAAGTTTCATTACGGCCATGCACGGCCTGTATGACCGGTGCTGCGCTGCGGAACGGCGCTAGCCGTCCTGCATCATGCCCCGCGCCACGGTGGTGAAGTGCTGCACGTGGCGGTCATCGGCGCCCTCGCGCGTGGCCAGCGCAATGCCGATGCGCGCGGCGGGCCGGGGGCTCGACAGCCGCAGGAAGCGCACGCGCCGATTGGTGTAGCGGGCCGTCACGCCGGGCACCAGCGCCACGCCCAGGCCGCTTTCCACCAGACTGACCATGGTCTGCACCTGCACCGCCTCCTGCGTCACGCGCGGCACGAATCCGGCCTGCTGGCACAGCAGCATCGCCACGGCCTGCTGGTTGGGCACCTCGGCGCTCGGATGCATGATGAAGGGCTCGTCAGCCAGTGCCTTAAGCGCGATGGACTCCTGCGCGGCGAAGCGGCTGTCGGCCGGCACGGCGGCCACGAAGGTGTCTTCTTCCAGCGGTGTGAGCGTGAAGGGGCCGGCGCTCAGGATCGGGAAGCGCACGAGGCCGGCATCCACCTGCCCGCGTTCGAGCCGGTCCAGGATCGAGGCCGATGTCGACTCATGCAGGATCAGTTCGATGCCGGGATGCGCCGCGCGGAAGGCCGGAATCAGCCGGGGCAGCAGCGCGTAGGTAGCCGAGCCGATAAATCCGACGCGCAGCGCGCCGCGTTCGCCATGTGCGGCGGAGAGCGCAGCCGCACGGGCCTGATCGGCGTGGAACAGCGCGCGCCGGGCATCGGCCAGCGCCGCCTCGCCGGCCTGGGTGAGGCGCACGCCGCGCGTGGTGCGCACGAACAGCGGCGTGCCCAGATCCGCCTCCAGCTTGCGGATGGAGATCGAGAGCGGCGGCTGCGCCATATGCAGGCGCTCGGCCGCCCGGTGGAAGTTGCCGGTTTCGGCGAGCACGACGAATTGCTGGAGCTGGCGCAGGTCCATGGCGAGATGGCGAGATGGCGATATCTAATCGATATCGGTTCCTAAAAAACTAATATTAGACGGAAAGGGTTCGCCAGCGGTAACCTCGTCGCTCAAAGCCAAAAGATATAAGGAGACGCCCATGCTGCCACTGTCAGGCATTCGCGTGGTAGACCTGTCCACGGTTGTGATGGGCCCGTACGCCAGCCAGTGGCTGGCCGACCTGGGCGCCGAGGTCATCAAGGTGGAACCGCCCGAGGGGGATTCCACGCGTCGCACCGGCCCCGCCACCGAAGACGGCATGTCGGCCATCTTCCTGGGCGTGAACCGCAGCAAGAAGAGCGTGGTGCTGAACCTGAAGCTGCCCGCAGCGCAGGCCGCGCTGCACCGGCTGCTGGCCACGGCGGACGTCTTCATGCACAGCATGCGGCCGCAGAAGCTGGGCAAGCTCGATCTGGACCCCGCCAGCGTGATGGCGCGGCATCCGCAACTGGTCTACGTGAGCCTGCTGGGCTTTGCGGAGGATGGCCCCTACGGCGGGCGCCCCGCGTACGACGACATCATCCAGGGCCTGTCCGGCAATGCCGCGCTGATGGCCGCGCAGACCGGCACGGTGCGTTACTTCCCGACCATCGCAGCGGACAAGACCAGCGGGCTGGTGGCGGCGCTGTCGATCTCGGCGGCGCTCACCGGGCGCGCGCGGCAGGGCGGCAAGGGCTCGATGGTGGAAGTGCCGATGTTCGAGTCGATGGTGGCCTTCAATATGGTCGAGCATCTCTACGGCCAGCATTTCGAGCCGCCGCGCGGCACCGCCGGCTATCCGCGCGTACTGGCGCCGCTGCGCCGGCCCTACCAGACCGCCGACGGCCACGTCTGCATGATGCCGTACACCGACGCGCACTGGCGCGACTTCTTCCGCAGCGCCGGTCGCGACGATCTGGCCGCCGACGCGCGCTTCACCGACATCGCGGCGCGTACGCGCCATATCGAAACCCTCTACGAAATCACCGGCGAACTGGTGAGGGAACGCTCCACGGACGACTGGCTCGAGATCTGCGAGGGCCTCCAGATTCCCGTGGCGCGCGTGAACGACCTCGATGAGCTGATCGATGACCCGCACTTGAAAGCCACCGGCTTCTTCGAGCAGGTCAGCGATCCGTCGATGGGCACGCTGCGCTTTCCGGGCGCGCCGGTGCGCTTCGACGGCGAGCGCGCCCGCGCGGCGCTGCCGCCACGGCTCGGCGAACACACGCGCGCCGTGCTCGGCGAGGCTGGGCTGGACGCGCAGGACATCGACGCCCTGACGCGCGACGGCGCGGCGTTCGCGGCCAAGCCGCGCTGATACCCCCATTCCAAACAAGATCCACAAGGAGACGAACATGACCCAAGCACAGCCCAAGCGCCTCGGGCAGGGCTACTACTGGCAGGACATCGAGGTCGGGCAGGCTTTCGAGACCTTCCGCCGCACCGTGACGGAGACCGATCTGGTCAACTTCATCTCCACCACCGGCATGCTGGAGGCCATCTTTATCGAGGCCGGCTACGAGGGCGGTGCGATTCAGGGCCGCCCGGTGCCGGCCGCGCTGACCTATGCGCTGATCGAGGGCTTCATCCTGCAGACCATGATCCAGGGTACCGGGCTGGCGATGCTGGAACTGACGCAGAAGATCCACGGCCCGGTGGTGGTGGGCGACACGATCCGCGCCACCGTGACCGTGACCGGCATCCGCCCGACGTCGAAGAGCGGCCGCGCGGTGGTGGATTCGAGCATCGAGGTCTTCAACCAGCGCAACGAGCTGGTGATGACCTACACCGCGCGCCGCCTGCTGGCAGGGCGCTAGCCCGCCGGCGGCGGCCCCCACGCATACCCAGGAGGAGACAACATGCCAGTTCAGAGCAAAAATGCCAGGCATCACCCCACGCTGCGCCGCATCTGCGCCGTAGCCGCGCTGGTCTGCGCGCCGGCCGCCATGCCGGCGCACGCGGCGGAATTTCCCGATCATCCGATCAAGCTCGTGGTGCCGTTCCCACCGGGCGGCCCGACAGACCTCGTCTCGCGCGTGATCGCCAAGAAGATGTCGGAAGACCTCGGCCAGCAGGTGGTGGTGGACAACCGCCCCGGCGCCAACGGCAATATCGGCGGCGAGATGGTCGCCAAGGCGCCCGCCGATGGCTACACGGTGCTGTACAACACCTCGTCCATCGCACTGAGTCCGGCGCTGTACAAGAAGCTGCCCTACGACGTGAAGCGCGACTTCGCGCCGGTGGCGATGACCGCCATGGTGCCGCTGGTGCTGGAGGTGAACGCGAAGGTGCCCGCGAACACCGTGGCCGAGTTCGTCAGCTGGCTCAAGGCCAACCCCGGCAAGATGACCTACGGGTCGGCCGGCAACGGCAATGTCACGCATCTGGCCGCTTTCCTGTTCCTGCAGGCCAACGGGCTGGACGCGGTCCACGCACCCTACAAGGGCAGCGCGCCGGCCCTGACCGACCTTGCCGGCGGACAGGTGCAGTTCATGACGGACACGATCAACTCGTCGCTGCCATTCATCCGCGACAAGCGCATGAAGGCGCTGGCGGTGACCAGCCTCACGCGCAGCTCGCAACTGCCGGACGTGCCGACCGTGGCCGAAACCGTCATGCCGGGCTTCGAGGTGGGCGCCTGGCAGGGCATGATGGTGCCGGCCAAGACGCCGCCCGAGATCGTCAAGAAGCTCAATGCCGCCACGCTGAAGGCACTGGCCGCGCCCGAGGTGCGCGCCAGCCTGGCCGCGCAGGGCGCCGAGCCGCGCGGGACCAGCCCCGAGGCCTACGGCAAGTACGTGGCCCAGGAGCTGGATCGCTGGCGCAAGGTGGTCAAGGATTCCGGCGTCACGCTGGACTGAAACAGGAGTTCGATGTGAGTGCGCTGTTCGCAACGTTCCAGCTCACGGCGCTGCCGCCGCAGGCTGCGGCCTTCCGTGCCGAGGTCAAGGCCTTTCTCGCCGAACATCTGCCCGCGCTGCCGCCCGATGTGCGCGCGCGCTCGTGGATGGGCTTCGACGCCAGCTTCAGCCGTGCGTTGGCGCGGCGCGGCTGGGTAGGGATCACGCTGCCGGCGGCCTACGGCGGCGCCGGACTCGACGCCTTTTCGCGCTTCGTGCTCGTGGAGGAGCTGCTGGCATGCGGCGCGCCGGTCTCCGCGCACTGGATCGCGGACCGGCAGAGCGGGCCGCTGATCCTGCGCTACGGCAACGATGCCCAACGCGCCTTCTACCTGCCGCGCATCTGCCGGGGCGAGGCGTTCTTCTGCATCGGCATGAGCGAGCCGAACGCCGGCTCCGATCTCGCCAGCGTCAGCACGCGCGCCGTGCCGCTGCCGGAAGGCGGCTGGCGGCTGAACGGCCGCAAGATCTGGACGACCAATGCCGACCGCTGCCAGTACATGCTGGCGCTGGTGCGCACCTCGGGCGAGGTGGGCGACCGCCAGAAGGGCCTGTCGCAGGTCATCGTGGACCTTGCCGCGTCGGGCATCACGATCCGGCCGATCCACGACCTGGCTGGCGACGCGCATTTCTCGGAAGTGAGCTTCGAGGATGTGACCCTGCCGCCCGATGCGCTGGTGGGGCAGGAAGGCGCGGGCTGGGAGCAGGTCAACGCGGAGCTGGCTTTCGAGCGCAGTGGCCCGGAGCGGCTCTATTCGAGCGTGGTGCTGCTCGATGCATGGATTGCCGCGCTGCGCCGGCTGCCGTCGATCCGGCGCGACACGGTCACCGTCGGCCGGCTGGTCGGCCGGCTCGCCACGCTGCGCGCGATGTCGCTGGCGGTGACGGCGCGGCTCGCCGCCGGGGAAAGCCCGCTGGTGGAGGCCGCGCTGGTCAAGGACCTCGGCACCGAGCTGGAGCAGTCGGTGGGCGCGCTGGCCGAAGCGGCGCTCGGGGAGGATCCGGAACTGGCCGCCGACACGGCGCTGTATCGCACGGCGGCCTACGTCAGCCAGATTTCGCCGACCTATTCGCTGCGGGGCGGCACCCGCGAGATCCTGCGCGGCATGATCGCGCGCGGGCTTGGCCTGCGCTGAAGGAGTTTCGAGATGGATAACGCCTATTCCGACGCGCTGACGGCCCTGCTGCGCGACCACTGCACGCCGGCGCATGTGCGCGCCGTGGAAGCGGGGCAGGGCGCGGCGTCGCTGTGGAACGTGCTGCGCGACAGCGGCTTTGCGGACTGCCTGCTGCCGGAGGACGCCGGTGGCGCGGGGCTCTCGCTGGCGGACGTCGCCCCGCTGTTCTTTACGATGGGCTGGCACGCGATGCCGTTGCCGCTCGCGCAGACGATGTTCGCGCGGGCCGTGCTGCACCGGGCCGGCATCGAATTGCCGGAAGGGCCGATCGCGCTGGCGACGTTTGACGGCGCGCCGCGCACCCATGCGCCGTGCGGGGCTGCCGCCGCGTGGTTCCTCGTGCAGGACGGCGGTCAGGGCGCGCTGGTCGCCCGCGAGGCAGCGGACGTATCCGAGACCGGCGTGCACGGCGACCTGACGGTCTCCATCGGCCGCTCCCCGTCAACGACCTTTCCGCTGGCGCCGGGGCTGCTGCGCACGTTGGGCGCCTGCCTGCACGCCGCGCAGATGGCCGGCGCGATGGCGCGCGTCTTCGACATGACCTTGCAGTACGCCAACGACCGCGCGCAGTTCGGCCGGCCCATCGGCAAGTTCCAGGCGATCCAGCATCAGGTCAGCGTGATGGCCGAGCAGGTGGCGGCGGCGCGCGTGGCGGCGCAGATCGCGTGCGCGTCGGACGACGCCTGGCCGGACCGCATGCGCGCAGCGGTGGGCAAGCTCAATGCCAGCGAGGCGGTGACCCCGGTGACCGGCAGCGCCCACGCCGTGCACGGGGCGATGGGCGTGACCGAGGAATACGACCTGCAACTGTTCACGCGCCGCCTGCACGCGTGGCGGCTGGCCGATGGCTCGGAGCGCTACTGGGGCCGGGAGATCGGCGAAGCGGCCTGCGCGGCGGATGCCGGCACGGTCGACCTGATCCGGTCTTGGAGTACCGACGCGGCTTGACGCAGCTACGCCGACGGCACGGTCTCCCGCATCGACACACGCTGGTCGAATGTGGCAAACCACTGTGCCAGCGCTGGCGCCTGTGCGCGCCAGTCAAGTTCCTGAAAGCGGAAGTCGAGATAGCCCAGCGCGCAGCCAATGGCGACATGCCCGAGCGACATGGGCGACTCGCGCAGGATGGCCGCTTCGCCGTCGAGCACCGCCAGCGTCGCCGCCAGCTTGGCGGCCCAGGCGTCAAGGATGGGTGCCGATTGCTGCGCCGTCGGGCGTAGCCGCTCGTTGCGCCACAAGACCAGCAGATCGGTCAGCCCATGGCCGACGCCGTGCCAGCGCAGCGCGCGCAGGCGGGCCGCGCGCTCCTGCGGCACCAGCGCCGAGCCGGCCGCGAGGTATTCGCAGATCAGCGTCGATTCGGACAGCACGCCGCCGTCCTCCAGCACCAGCGTCGGGATCTTGTTGAGCGGGTTCACGCCCATCACGTCTGCGTTGCAGGCGGTCATGGCCACCACGGCGTCCGTGCAGCGGATGCGGTCGGCGATGCCCAGTTCGTGCGCGGTCACCATCACGCGCCGCACGAACGGCGAGCGGGGCGACCAGTACAGTGTCATCGTGCCCATGTCATTCTCCGTGGATGTTGTGTTCCTTGACCACGCGGCCCCACTTGGCGGTGTCGTTGCGGATCAGCGTGGTGAACTCGGCGGCGCTGCCCGGGGCGGGGACCAGACCAAGTTGTTCGAGGTTTGTGCGCACGCCGGGGTTGTCGAGCGTGCGGCGCAGGGCCTCGTTCACGCGCTTCACCACATCAGGCGGCGTGCCGGCTGGCCCCATCATCCCGTACCAGTTGCTGGCCTCGACGTTGGCGATGCCCAGCTCGCCGAGCGTCGGCACATCGGGCAGGAAGCCGAGCCGCTTCGGCGCCGCCACGCCAATCGGCCGCAGCCGCTTGCTGGTGATGAACGGCATCAGCCCGGACGCATCGCCAAAGAACGCATCCACCTGACCGCCGAGCGTGTCGGTGATGGCTGGTGCAGCGCCCTTGTACGCCACGTGCAGGAAGTTCACGCGCGTGGCTGCCTTGAACAGCTCGATGGTCATATGCGGCATGCTGCCGACGCCGGTGGACGCCAGGCTCGGCGGCTTGGCCGCCTGCTGCGCCTGCTTGACGAATGCCGCAGCGTTGGCGGCGGGCGCGTCGGGCTTCACGACCAGCACTTCGGGCGTGTTCACCACCAGCGAGATCGGCGTCAGGTCCTTCTGCGGGTTGTAGGGCAGGCTGGCGTAGAGCGACGGGTTGATGACGATGGCCCCGGCGCTGGTCAGGAACAGCACCGAGCCATCGGTGGGCGACTTCGCCACGAAGCTCGCCGCGATGGCACCGTTGGCGCCGGGGCGGTTGTCGATGACAACGGTCTGCTTGAGTTCGAGTTCCAGCTGGCGCGAGATGGCGCGCGCCAGCGAATCAGCAGGGCCGCCGGCCGGGAATGCGACAACGAGCCGCGTGATGGGCGCCGCGTGGGCGACGGGTGCAGTGGCAAGGGTGGCCAGCGTGGCCAGGGCCGCGAGCGCGAACGCCGGGGCAAGCATGCGGATGCGCATGGGGGTCTCCTCCAGATTGACAGGGTCAGTGGCGCGCGGGTCTAGCCGCCCACGGCGCCTTGCGTGTTGACGTACAGCGAATAGATCGACGTGCAGGACGCCATGAACAGCCGGTTGCGATGCCGCCCGCCGAAGCAGAGGTTGGCGCAGCGCTCGGGCAGCGAGATATGGCCGATGGCCTCGCCCTGCGGCGAGAACACGCGCACGCCGTCCAGTTCCGGCGTGCCCATGCCCCAGCCGCACCAGAGGTTGCCGTCCACGTCCACGCGGAAGCCGTCCGGCGTGCCCGGGCCTGCATCGACCAGCACGCGCGATTCGCCGAGCCGGCTGCCTTCGCCGCTGACCTGGAAGGCGCGGATGCGGCGCGGGCGGGCGCGCGATTCGATCACGTACAGCGTGGATTCGTCGGGCGAGAAGGCCAGGCCGTTCGGTCCGCTGATGTCGTCGGCCATCACGGCGGCGGTGCCGGTGGCGGGGTCGAAGCGGTAGACGCGCTCGGGCTGCTCGGCTTGCGCGCGCTCGCCCTGGTAGTAGCCGGCGATGCCGAACGGCGGATCGGTGAACCAGATCGAGCCGTCGGACTTCACCACCACGTCATTGGGCGAGTTGAGCGGCTTGCCGTCGACGCTGTCAATCAGCACCGTGATGCGCCCGTCGTACTCGGTGCGCGTGATGCGGCGGCCACCGTGCTCGCAGGTGATCAGGCGGCCCTGGCGGTCACGCGTGTTGCCGTTCGCATGGCCGGAGGGCGCGCGGAACACGCTGACCGCGCCGGTCTCCTCCTCCCACTTCATGATGCGGTTGTTCGGGATGTCGCTCCAGAGCAGGTAGCGGCCATCGCCGAACCAGACCGGGCCTTCGTTCCAGCGCCCGCCGGTGGCAATACGCTCCACGGCGGCCAGCACCAGGCGGTAGTGCTCGAAGGCGGGCTGCAGGACCTGGACGGCGGCGTCCGGATAGCGGCCGATCGGCATGCGGTCGTTGTCGTGCATGGGGGTTCCTGTTTCAGGCATAGAGCCGGGCGGGGTTGTGGCGCAGCACGGCGTCGGCGGTGGCGGCGTCGCCGCACAGCGCGCGAATCCAGTCCAGCAGTTGCGCCTCGTCGGGCCGGGGATAGCGGATGTTCGGGTGCGGCCAGTCGGTGCCCCAGATCGCGCGGTCCGGCGCGGTGTCCAGCAGGGCGCGCGCCACGCGCACGGCATCGAGATAGGGCGCGATGCCATCGGTGATGCGGTCAGGCCCGGAGAGCTTGATCCACAGGTGGGGCAGGGCGAGGGTCTCCTGGAGCCGCGCGAAGCCGGCATAGGCCACGCCGTCGCGCGCCTGCACGCGTGCCATGTGGTCGATCACGAGCGGTACGCCCAGCGGGGCCAGCACCGCGAGCGCGCCCAGTACATCGTCGATCTGGCCGTGTAGCAGCGCGTGCCAGCCGTACGGGCGAATCCGCTCCAGCACGGCGCGCATCTGGCCCATGTCCGGCGCGCCGCCGAGGTGGGACATCAGGCCGAGGCGGATACCCCGCACGCCGCGCGCCGCCATGTCGGCTAGCTGGGCTTCGTCGATATCGGGATCGATGGTCGCGATGCCGCGATAGGTGCCATCGGCCGTATCCAGCGCGGCAAGCAGCGCGCTGTGATCGTTGCCATAGCAGGCGCCCTGCACGATCACGCCATGGGCGATGCCCAGCGCGGCGTGGATCGCCCGGATCTCGGCAAACGGCGCGGGCGGCGGCGTGTAGATGGGGTTGGGTGGCAGCGGATGGGCGTCGTAGGGGCCAAAGATATGGAAGTGGCAGTCCCAGATGCCCGAGGTGCTGGCGGCAGAAGTCGGCATATTGGTGTCAGTCGGAGCGCGCGCCGGTTTCCTTGACCACGCGGGTCCAGCGCGCATATTCGTTGCGGATCAGCGCGCCGTACTGCTCTGGCGTGCCGCCGGTGGCTTCGGCGCCCTGCGCGTGCAGCGCGGCGAGCGTGTCGGGGTCCTTCAATACGGCGGCCACCTCGCGGTGAATCCGTGTAACGACGGTAGTGGGCAGGCCGCGCGGCGCCACGATGCCCTGCCACGTGCCGGAGTCGAACCCGGGCGCGATGGTTTCGGCCAGCGTGGGCACATCGGGCAGCACGGAGACGCGCCGCGCCGTGGTGGCTGCAATCGCGCGCAGCCTGCCGTTTTGGATGAACGGCAGCGCGGCGTTGAGGCTGCCGGACATCATGAAGTCCAGCCGGCCGGAAAGCAGGTCTGGCAGTGCGGCGGCGTTGCCCTTGTAGGGGATATGGTTGAACTGCGTGCCCGTGCGCGCGGCAAACAGCACGCTGGTCAGGTGGTCGATGGTGCCGTTGCCGGACGAGCCGAAGCTCATCTGCCCGGGCCGCGCCTTCAGTTGCGCGAGGAAGTCCTTGGGCGTGCGGATCGGCGAGGCGGCGTTGACGATCACCACCAGCGGCACCGTGGCCACGTACGCCACCGGCGTGAAGATCTCGGTCGGATTCAGCGCGGGCTTCTGGAACAGCGCCGGCGAGATGGCGATCGACGAGCTGTTGTAGAGCAGCGTGTAGCCGTCCGCGGCGGACTTGGCGACCTGCTCCGCCGCGATATTGCCGCCCGCGCCGGGCCGGTTCTCGACCACGACCTGCTGGCCCAGCCGTTCCCCAAGCTTGCGCGCGATCACGCGGGCGATGATGTCGGTGGGGCCGCCCGGCGAGAACGCCACGACCATGCGGATCGGCTTGTCGGGGTAGGTGTCGGCCTGGACGGCCTGCGTGAAAGAGGGAAGGCCGAGGCTGGCCGCCAGGAACGTGGCCAGCAGGATGCGTCGCCGGGAAGCGGCGGCGCGCGGTGTCGATGCCATGAGCGGGTGTCTCCTCTATCTGTTTTTATATGCTGCTCAGTCGCAGCGCACGCTCATCCCGCCATCGACAACGATCTCGGTGCCGGTGACGAAGCGTGCTTCGTCCGAGGCGAGGAACAGGGCTGCGTTGGCGGTGTCGCGCCCGTCGCCCATGAAACCGAGCGGGATGCGGGCCTGGCGTTGGGCCAGCAGCGCGTCCACGTTGCCGCCGGCGCGCTGGCCGGCCAGGCGGGCTTCGACCATCGGCGTATGCATCTGGCCGGGAATCACGGTGTTCACGCGTACGCGTTTCGGGGCGTACTGCACGGCCACCACGCGCGAAAACTGGATCACGGCGGCCTTGGCCGAGGCGTAGCCCACCTGCGCGGCGCCAGTCCAGCGGATGCCGGAGGTGGACGCGGTGTTGACGATGGCGCCGCCGCCCTGTGCCTCCATGTGCGGCAGCACGGCCTTGCAGGTCAGGAACACGCTCTTCAGGTTGAAGTCGAGCTGGGCGTCCCAGGTCTCCTCGCTCAGTTCCACGGGGCCGCCCTTGGCCGAGCCGCCCACGTTGTTGACCAGCACGTCCACCCGGCCGAAGCGGGCGATACAGGCATCGACCATGGCGTTGACCGCGGCGGCGTCGGTCACGTCGCAGCAATGGGCTTCCACGTCGCCGTCGATGGCGCGCACGCGCTCCAGGGTTTCGGCCATGGCGTCGGCGCTCTTGTCGACGGCGAAGATGCGCGCGCCTTCCTCGGCAAACCGCACGGCAACGGCGCGGCCGTTGCCCCAGCCCGGGCCGACGCAGCCCGCGCCGGTCACGATGACGACTTTGCCTTCGAGTCTCTTGGACGATGTGGATGACATGTTTCGGGATTCCTGTTCAGAGCGGATCGAGTTCGCTGGGCGTGCCTTCGGGCGGCACCACCTCGAACGCGTTGATGGTCATCGAGATCAGCGTGTAGTAGCCGGCGAGGCCGACGAGGTCCACCACGCCGTCCTGGCCAAGCACGTCGATGGCGTGCTTGTAGAGCGTGTCGGGAATGCGGCGCGTCTCGTCGAGGCTCTGCATCACGGCATGGACCACGGCCTCGTCCTCGTTGGCGAAAGCCGGGGTGCGGCCGGTGCGGATGGCTTCGACCACCTCAGGCTGCACGCCGGCCTTCAGCGCCAACGGCTTGTGGGCGTACCACTCGTACTCGGCGCGCCAGGCGCGGGCCATGCAGAGGATGGCCAGCTCGGACAGGCGCGGCGGCAGGGAGGAGTCGTAGCGGCAGTACTGGCCCAGCGCCTGGGCGGTGGCGGCGAGCTGGGGGCGTTGCAGCCAGACCGCCAGCGGTCCGCGGACGCCACCGCGCGGGCCGCCGGCAATGGTGTCGTGCACGGCGCGCTGGGCAGGGGTCATGGCGTCCAGCGCCAGGGTGGGGATGCGGGGCATTGCGCCTGTCTCCGGAATTGTAGGGTTGTCTTGGAATCCGGCCATTGTGCAAATGGCGTTTGGATGCGTCCAATATATTTTTGGGAACAGACTGATTCCAAAATAGAATGACTGGCGCCGCTGTCCGGTGGCGCACGCAAGGGGGCGGGAAGCATGAAAGCGACGATGGAGATTCGGGACCTGCGCATGTTCATGGCGCTGGCGGAGGAACTGCATTTCGGCCGCGCGGCGGAGCGGCTGCGCATCTCGCAGCCGCCGCTGACCAAGCACATCCAGCAGCTCGAGGAACAGCTCGGCGTGATGCTGTTCGACCGCAACAAGCGCAGTGTGCGGCTGACGCCGGCCGGCGCGGCGCTGGTGCAGGAGGCGCGGCGCATCCTGAATCAGGCCGAGGTGGCCTTGCAGGTGGTGCGGCGCGCACAGCAGGGCGAGACCGGCACGCTGCGCATCGGCTTCGTGGCGGCAGTGGTCTACATCGGCATCGAGGCGCTGTTCGCCCGGCTGCATCGCGAACTGGCGGGCGTGGAAACGGTGTGGGAGGAGATGGGCTCGTCAGAGCAGGTGGAGGCGCTGCGCAAGGACCGCATCGACCTGGGCTTCGCGCAGGTGCCGATGGGGGTGGGCGAGATGGCGGCGCACCTCGTGGCCAGTGTGCCGCTGGCGGCGGCGCTGCCCGCCACGCACCGGCTGGCCGGTCGGGCGAAGATCGACGTGGCGGCGCTGGCCGACGAGCCGTTCATCGTGATTCCCCGGGAGAGCGCGCCGGGCTACTTCGACCTGACGGCGGCCACCTGCCTGGCCGGCGGCTTCAGCCCGAACTTCCGCCACTACGCCAAGCACCTGCTGTCCGTCATCAGCCTGGTGGCGCTGGGCCGGGGCGTGGCGCTGGTGCCGCGCACGCTCGGCACGGCGGCGGTGCCCGGTGTGGTGCTCAAGCCGCTCACCGGGGCGCCGGCGCACGCGCAGTACTCGGCGATCTGGCATCCGGGGAACCCGTCGCCGGTGCTGGCGCGTGCGGTGGAATTGCTGGGGGCGGGCGGCCTCAGATGATCGTATCGACCACGCCGCCATCCACCCGCAGCGCCGCGCCGGTCGTGGCCGATGCCTGCTTCGAGCACGCGTAGACGACGATATTGGCCACTTCCTCCACCGTGGCCGCGCGCTGGATCAGCGACGAGCTGCGGTGCGCCTTGACGAAGTCGGCCGCCACTTCCTCGGCGCTCTTGCCGGTCTTGGCAATCTCGTCCTTGAGCATTGCCTCCACCCCTTCGGACAGCGTCGGCCCCGGCAGCACCGCGTTGACCGTCACGCCGGTGCCCGCCAGCCGCTTGGCCAGCCCACGCGAGATGGCCAGCTGGGCGGTCTTGGTGACCCCATAGTGGATCATTTCCACCGGGATATTGATCCCGGACTCCGACGCGATGAACACGATCCGGCCCCATTTCCGGGCAGCCATGCCTTGGGCGTAGGCGCGCGAGAGCCGCACGCCGGTCAGCACGTTGACGTCGAAGAAGCGCGTCCATTCGCTGTCGGGGATGTCGAAGAAGTCCTGCGGCTGGAAGATGCCGAGGTTGTTCACGAGGATGTCGAGGTCGGGATGGGTGCCGACGAGCTTGTCGCACACCGCCGCATCGACCAGATCGCCGGCAAAGCCTACCGCCTGGGCGTCTGGCACGGCGGCTTTCAGCTTGGCCAGCGCCTGTTCCACGCTGGCGCTGCTGCGGCCGTTGACGATGACGCGCGCGCCGGCCTCGGCGAGCCCCTTGGCCGTGGCAAATCCGATGCCGGCCGTGGAACCCGTGACGAGGGCGGTCTTGCCCGATAGATCGATCTTCATGGCGACTCCATTCAACTGGGTGGAAAGAAAGGAACGGGCCCCGCGCGGGGCAACCCGACAAGTGTAGGAGGAAATGAAAAGGGCCGCGTTGCCGCGGCCCTTCCGTCACTGAGTCACTGGCTGTCCGGTATTAGTGGAACAGCTTCAGCGCCTGGGTGATGGTGTTGGACACCCCCCAGACCAGCGGCACCAGCACATAGAGCCAGAACACCGCCAGCAGACCCGTATTGGTCGGTTGCGCGTTGAGAGATTGGTTTTCCATGGATGACTCCGTTCTAGATACTTAGTGCGCGCCGCCCGCCACACCGGCCATGCCGGCCACGTCGGCGTCGCTCATGTGGTGCTTCTCGCTGACGCGCGAGACCAGCAGGTTGGCCAGGAAGCCGATAACCAGCAGGGCGGCCATGATGTGCAGCGTCATGGTGTACGCCGCGCCACCGGTCACGCCGTGCGCCACCTGGTATTCGCGGATGTAGTTCACCAGCACCGGACCGGCGATGCCGGCGGCGGCCCAGGCCGTCAGCAGACGGCCATGGATGCCGCCCACGTAGGCCGTGCCGAACATGTCCGCCAGGTAGGCCGGGATGGTGGCGAAGCCGCCGCCGTACATCGACATGATGACGCAGTAGGCCAGCACGAACAGCGCGATGCTGCCGGCGCCACCCAGTTGCGGCACCAGCCAGTACAGCACGGCACCCAGCGCGAAGAACACGAAATAGGTGTTCTTGCGGCCGATCCAGTCCGACGACGAGGCCCAGAAGAAGCGGCCGCCCATGTTGAACAGCGACAGCAGGCCCACGAAGCCCGCGGCGGCAGCCGGGGTGACCGAGCCCTTGAAGCTTTCCTGGATCATCAGCGAAGCCTGGCCGAGCACGCCGATGCCGGCGGTCACGTTCAGGAACAGCACCACCCACAGCAGGTAGAACTGGGGCGTCTTCAGCGCCTGGTCGATGTGCACGTGGTTACGCGTGATCATCTTGTTGGTGGTGACCGGCGGGGTCCAGCCAGCGGGCTTCCAGCCGGGCGGCGGGACGCGGATGGCCAGCGAGCCGATGGTCATCGAGATGAAGTAGCCCACGCCCATGACCAGGAAGGTCTGGGTCACGCCGACCGAGGTGGCGCTCTTGAAGGTGTTCATCAGCGCCACGGACAGCGGCGCGGCGATCATCGCGCCGCCGCCGAAGCCCATGATGGCCATGCCGGTGGCCATGCCGCGGCGGTCCGGGAACCAGCGGATCAGCGTGGAGACCGGCGAGACATAGCCGAGGCCGAGGCCGATCCCCCCGAGCACGCCGTAGCCGAGGTAGAGCAGCACGATCTGGTGCGTATAGACCCCGAGGGCCGAAATCAGGAAACCGCCGCCGAAGCAGCAGGCCGCCGTGAACATGGTCTTGCGCGGGCCCACGCGTTCCAGCCATTTGCCGGCGAAGGCGGCGGAAATGCCGAGGAAGAAAATGGCCAGCGAGAAAATCCAACCCAGCGTGGTCAGTTTCCAGTCGTCAGCCGCGGATTCGGTAATACCGATGACCTTGGAAAGGGGGGCATTGAATACCGAGAAAGCATAGGCCTGGCCAATGCAGAGGTGCACCGCCAGCGCGGCGGGCGGGACCATCCAACGGGAAAATCCCGGTTTGGCGTAGGTCGCTTCCTTGGAAAAGAACGGCGCTCGCCCGTAGGACGGGCTGCCACCATCGTTGATCACGCTGCTCATGTTGAACATTCTCCGGGACATGGGAATACCGGGTAGTTCGTCCCCACTGGCCTGGCGCGCCCGGCTGCTCTGGCGGCAGCGCGGTTGACCCCGTCACGCCCTGGACGAATTACCCCCAGAAATGTCGGTGCCCCCGGGCTTTGAGAGGGTTTGTGGCCCCGGGGCGGTCCGACAATTACTACACGGTGGAAACGGGGGCCGCACACACCGGACGTGCGTGCGCAACGGACCTGGGGGGGCCGGCATCGAGGGCGAAGGAAGGCGTGCTGCGTCCCGTTTCGAAATGACTCATTTGGATTTCCAGATTGGGGCGTGCAATATATGTCGCGAATAACATATATCACCGTGGAAAATATTATTCGCCGAACCTTATCCGCCCTTATTCAGGACTTCAATAGGCTAAAGATGACATATTCCCGTTGCGCGTGAATTGCGGGCGTTGATCGGGAATTGGACTGGATGGTGCCCTGGGGGCGTGGGATTTTTGCCACATGACCGGGCCACCCGGCAGTGCGGATGGCCCGGGTACATCAGGACATCAACCCAGCTTGACGCTGGTGGCATCCGCGGTCAGGTAACCGACGGCGGAGCCGAACTTGTCCTTGTAGTTGGCACGCACGAGCGGATCGAGCGTGGTCTTCACGCCGGCGGGCATGGTGCTGATGAATTCACCCGCGTGCTGGAAGTTGCTCATGATGTAGGTCCAGCCGTTGAGTTCGTCCACGGCGTGCAGGCCCGTCGACTCGCCGCCAGACGGCACCGACATCAGGCGGCTCAGCTTCTTCGTATCGATGTTGTACGCCCACAGGAAGTTGTTGGCGTGCTGGCCGCTGTCTTCGCCGATGAACAGCGTGCGCAGCTTTTCCGAGAACTTCAGGTTGTCCGGGTTGCCGATCGTTTCCGGATCCGCCGTGTTGCCCAGCGCGTCAGCGGCGATGTCCTTGCCGGCGATCAGCGCCTTGGTGTGCACCGGCACCCATTCGCTGCTGATGGCAGCGCCGCTGGTGTCGGTCTGGCCACCGGTCAGGTTGTGCTGCATCACCACGCCGGCCTTCAGCGCGGCCGGCACGCTGATGTTGCTGGCGGCGTTCCAGCCCTTGGCGTTGTTCAGCACCATCGAGTCCTGAACGTTCTGCAGGGCGGAATAGGCGATCTTGTCCTTGATGTTGACCGTGGTGCCTTCCATCTTGGTGAAGCCCATGCTGCCGCCGGCCAGGTAGGCGTAGCGGTGGGTTTCCAGGAACGCGGCGACGTGCTCCTTGCCCGGCACGACCTTGACCCACTGGGCAATGCCGTTCGCGAAGATCTTGGTGTAGCTGGCGTCCACCGGATCCGCCCACTTCACGTCCATGATGTCCTGCGGACGGTGCGACTTGGCCATGGCTTCCACTTCGGCGCTGGTGGCGTGGCCGAGCTTGATCCAGGTCAGCGCGGCGCCAGCGGCGGCCGGATCGACCGAGAAGCCCGAACCCACCTTCGCCACGTACAGCGTACCGGCGGACAGGTCCTTCTCCTTGTCGGCGATGAACATGAACATGGCGCTGTTGGTGGCGTCATCGCCCATCAGCACGGTGCGGTTGTCCGGCATCACCTGCACGAGTTCGTGCGAGATGCGGCCCAGGCAGTAGTGCTTCTTGATCGAGCCCGTGCCGTCCGCGTTCACCGTGACTTCCGGCAGGTGGCCGTACAGGTACGGGTTCAGCGGAATGCTCGCGTTGCCGTACAGGTTGGTGGAGTACTTGGCGTACTGCGCGATCAGGGCGGCGTCCGTGGTCCACGGGTCCGGCTCGTACTCTTCGCTGGAAAGGTGGGTGTTCCACGGCGACAGGCTCGCGCCGCAGGTAATCCACAGGCCGTTGGCGCTGGAGGTGTCGACGTTGTGGTACTTGACCAGCGACAGCTTGCCGGTGGTCGGGTTCTGGTCGAGCGTGAGGATGGCGATCGGCGACGGCAGGCAGCCGTAGGTGCTCACGCCGGCCTGGTCGGCCGTGTTGTATTCGAACTGGACCACGGCGAACACGGTGTTGCCGGTCACGCCGGCCACCTTGGCGCCATCGATCTTCAGCAGCGACGTGCCGTCCGGCGAGTCGGAGAAGAACTGGCGTTCCTTGCCGGCCACCGAGACGTCCGTGATCGGTTGGTTATTGATGTTGACGTAGCCGCCGGCCAGGATCTTGCCGCCGTTGCCGTCAGGCACCTGGTCGCCGGTGATGAAGAACGGCTGGTAGGCCAGCTTGTAGGTCTGGCTGGTGCCGTCGCTCATGGTCACCTTGAGCGACGAGCCCACCGTGGTGGTGGACATCGCGGCCGGATCGGCCAGCGTCGGCGCGGCCATGCCCGTGAATTCGGCGGAGGCGAACGTCGCGGGGGTGGCGCCCGGCGTGGCGGGCGTGTTCGGCGTACCCGGCGTGGCAGCGTCGCTGTCGCCGCCGCAACCGGCCAGCAGGGAAATGGAACCCATGCCCAGCGGCAGCATCGGCGCGCCGGCGAGGAGTTTCAGGGCCTTGCGGCGCGATGCGTTGAGTTTGTCCAGCATTTTCTCGTCCTTTTTTGTGTGGTCGGCAACCCGATGGCAAGGCTCGCCATGTCGCCGAGTGGGAACGACCTCTAATCGTTCAGGCCGGACGCCATGCTATGAACGGAGTGTGACAAGGTGTTGAAAGCGCAATAACCATCACTTGAATGCGCACCCTGGGCGTCGCAAAAGTGCAAAAAAGGTGGGCGATCATGGTCGCCCCAAATGTCTCTCAATCTGGAGTGCCGGGTATGCATTGATGTACAGACATGATGTAACGAAACCGTCATTTGTGATCGCTAGTATCTGCCCCGGCAAGTCGCCGCCGGGACAACAGAAGCCCGGCGGTCTCCCTGACAACTGGAGGTCTCTACTCATGTCGTACATCACCGATAAGTTCCGCGCCCCGCGCCGCGAAGCCCAGGGCTCGGTCACCGTGCCTGGCCAGACGCTGGAGGAAATCGTTGCCGCCAACCCCGAGCGCCGCAAGGTGCTGCGTGGCGGGCTGGGCCTGTCGCTGCTGTCGGCATTCGGCAGCGGCAGCCTGCTGGCGGCCTGTGGTGGCGATGATGATCCCGCTCCGGCTCCCGCGCCGGCGCCGGCTCCTGGACCCGGCGCGGCCCCAACGCCGACCCCGGTGCAGCCGCTGGACTACAGCATCAACTTCACGCCGGTGGCCGACAAGGTGACCGCCGACACCGTGACGCTGCCGACCAACTATTCATATACCGTGCTGTTCTCGGCGGGCGACCCGGTGGAAGCGGGCTCGCTGGGCTACACGGGCGCGTTCCAGTCGTCGGCCGAAACCGAGCGCCAGGCCGGCGGCAACCACGACGGTATGCACTACTTCGAGATCCCGGGCACGGACCCGCAGAAGGGCGGCCTGCTCGTGATGAATCACGAAGCCATGGATAGCGCCATCCTGTTCCCGGGCTCGTACAACGCCGGCACCGCCACGCCCGAGCAGAAGCGCCTGGCGCTGTCGTCCGTTGGCGTGTCCGTGATCGAGGTCGAATTCGTCGCCAATGCCTGGCAGGTCAAGAAGAACTCGACGTACAACAAGCGCTACACCGGCAACTCGCTGTATCGCGTCTCCGGCCCGGCCGCCAGCGTGGTGGGCGGTACCGTGGTCGGTACGCTGAACAACTGCTCCAGCGGCCACACGCCGTGGGGCACCTACCTGACCTGCGAAGAAACCACCGATAACTACCTGGACCCGACGCAAGCCGAGGAAGGCTACGGCTGGGTGGTGGAGATCGATCCGCTGCAGCAGATCTCGGGCATGCCGGTCAAGCGCACCGCCATGGGCCGCTTCGACCATGAGAACACCGCGTTCATGACCGATTCGAGCAATCGCGTGGCGTTCTACATGGGCGACGATGGCACGCCGGGCTGCATCTACAAGTTCATCCCGAGCGCCGCTTTCGACGCGACCAATCGCCTGAACAACGCCAGCCTGCTCGACAACGGCACGCTGTACGTGGCCAAGTTCAATGCCGACGGGTCGGGCGACTGGATCGAACTGACGCAGGGCAAGAATGGCCTCGTGGCGGGTGCCTCGGACCCCGGCAATTTCACGCAGTCGGTCGTGCCGCCGGCGCCGGTGGCAATCGACTTCAACACCCAGGCCGACGTGCTGATCAACACCAAGGCCGCCGCGCGCGTGGCCGGCGGCACGCTGATGGACCGCCCGGAGTGGATCACGGTGGGTCTGGACCGGACGATCTACTGCACGCTGACCAACAACGGCGGCCGTCAGGTGACCGACGCGGCCAACCCGCGCGTGACCAACTCGCACGGCCACATCGTCCGCTGGAAGGAAACCGGCGATTCGCCGCTGGCGGTCAAGTTCACGTGGGAAATCCTGCTGCTGGCCGGCGACCCGTCCATCGCGGCGGCGAACCTGAAGGGCAACATGGTGGGCGACACGTTCTCGAGCCCGGACGGCATCCGCGTGGACCCGAAGGGCCGCCTGTGGGTGCAGACCGATGCGGGCACGGGGACCAGCGTGACCAACATCTTCGGCGCCAATTCGATGCACTACGTGGATCAGGCCACGCGCGAGGTGAAGCGCTTCCTGGTCGGCCCGCACGGCTGTGAAATCACCGGTCTCGCGTACACGCCGGATCTGACGACGTTCTTCGTGAACATCCAGCATCCGAACGACAAATGGCCGAGCGCCAGCCTCCCGGCACGCTCGTCCACGGTCGTCATCCGGCACAACGAAGGCAAGCCGGTCGGCGCCTGATACAGGCGCACGGGCGGCATAGTGGGTGCCGCCCGATCGGCACATTGACACGCCGCGGTCCGCAGGGATCGCGGCGTTTTTTTAGGTTCGGCACGCTTAGAACTTGTGGCGAACCCCCACACGCGCCACCACCTGTCGCGTCGTGGACGACTGGCTTCCCGTTGCGCCGTCATAGACATCGGCCCGGGCACCACCTGCGGATTGCTGATAAATGCCCATCAGATAGACGTCGGTGCGCTTCGAGAAGTAGTAGTCCAGCAGTGCGTTGAGCTGATGGTACTTAGGGCTCCCGCCCGTGGCGTCGACCTTGGCCCGTGTAAAGGTGTATCCGAGCGTCGTCTGCAGGACTGGCGTGAAATAGTATCGACCCCAGATTTCGTAGTTGTCGAACTTCACGGTATTGCCGGTGACGCCGTTGGCATCGTCAAAGCTGACATGCGAGAAGTCCATGCCGATAAGGCCGGCCTGGCCGAACGAATAGGTGCCGCCGGCCGCGTACGTTTCCATGTTCGAGGGATTGCCGACATAGCCGAACGGCCCACGACCCGATACGCCAGGATTCGTCGTGTTGGGGGCCCAGTTGCCATCGGGAAACTGGGTCGCCGGGTTGCGTGCGTAGAAGTATGCGGCGCCAAGATAGACGGGGCCGCTGCCATAGCTGGCGCCCGCGCCGACCGTGCTGTTGCCGCGATAGTTGCCCGCCTGCTCGCCGAATGCGTAGAGTGCCTCGAAGGTAAGCCCGCCCAGCGGCGCGGTGACGTACTTGACGGCGTTACTGACGCGGAAACCGTTGTTGCTGTTGTCGATGTCACCCGCATGGGAGAAGAAGGCGCCGCTCGAGCCGTTCATCACAGCCGGCTGCACCAGGTCGGCAACGGGATCGTACTGGCGGCCGACAGTGACGGTACCGTATTTGCTGTCGGATAGCCCGACATACGCCTGCCGGCCGAAGATCAGGCCACCTTGTCCAAGCTTGCCGGTATCGACATTGAAGCCGCTTTCGAGTTGAAAGATCGCCCTGACGCCCTGGCCGAGATCTTCCGCGCCCTTTATCCCCCAGCGACTCCCCTGGGCCACGCCGCTCTGTACCTGCCAGAACTGGTGCCCGCCTGCATTGTTGGTAAAGGTGATGCCTGCGTCGATAATGCCATACAACGTCATGGCATTTTGCGCCGACACGGGGCTCGCCGCTGCACTCATTAATCCCAGTGCGATAAGCGACTTCTTCATATTATGGTCCTCCGAGATACTAGTGGAAAGGTATGCGCGCAAGCATCCGGGAGAGATGTACCATTATGGAGTGCTGTTCCATAATGGTGCAGGTGTTGTGGGCGGATGCACCGGATTTGAGCTTCTCTTTTCTCTTGAGCCTTGTCCGGAGAACGGTTATCCAGAAAATCTCGATGCCGTCTTGTGCGTGGCCGGATTTTTCACGTCCCCATATTCGCAGTCCACTCATTTACCTTCTTGATACAGAAGCGGAGCTTATAGGTGTATATCAGGGAAATTGAGGCATTTCGGGCGGTCATCACGTCGGGATCGACCGGCAAAGCGGCCCGGTTGCTTGGGGTGTCCCAGCCGGCAGTGAGCCAGGCCATCCGCAAGCTTGAGGAGTTGGCCGAATTGCGTCTGTTCGACCGGATTGGCGGCCGCCTGCAGCCGACCCAGGAAGCGCACGCGCTGATGACGGAGGTGGACAAGTTCTTCGTCGGCTACGAGGCCATCGAACACCGCATCCGAAGCCTGAGAATGTTCGGCGTCGGGCGGCTATCGGTGGCCTCGTACCCAGCCTTCGGCGTTTCCTTCGTGAGCCGGGCAATCGCCGCCTTCGCGCCGCAAAAGCGAGATGTGCGAATGTCTCTGCAGGTCGGCAGTTCGAAGGAGGTCTTCCAGCTCGTCTCCGCTGGCCTGGTTGATTTCGGGCTCATGAATGATGAGGTGGCGACCCAGAGTGTCGAACATTCGGTGTTTTCGACGTTTTCCGGCGTGGTTGCCATGTCGCCTGAACACCCGCTGCGCGCGCGGCGGGTGATTCAACTGGGCGACCTCGCTTCGGACGCCTTCATCGACATGAACCCGGAGGATCTGGGTAGGACTCGCCTCGAGAGCGCGCTGGTCGAACATGGCGTGACGCTCCGCCGTGTCATCGAGACGCCGCTCTCGGCGACTGCCTGTGAGTTGGCACTGGCGGGAGTTGGCCTGGCGCTGGTCAATCCGATTGCGGCGCTGGACTATATGGCGCGCGGACTTGTGGTCCGCCGCCTGGCAGTGGCGATCGATGCGCGCACGCTGCTCATCATGCGACCGGGGCGGCCGGTTTCCACGAACGGGCAGGAGTTCCTGAGGTACCTGCGCCTGCAACTTCAGTCTGAGACCGACAAAATCAACAGATATCTGGATGCCTAATCCCGCCCACCGCCGGAAAGCTTATCCAATACCCTGATGGGGATTCCACTGATTGCGATATTCCAGATAGCGAATATCTGGATTTTCCCGGGCGCAAGGCAAGGTGATATGGCTCATTGGCCAATAAGCCAGGCTTCTCGATTGAAAAGTCCCGCAGGTGGATGGATTTGAAATCGTGGTCAAAAATGCTGGCACATATTCACTGGCATTGAAAAATGAGCACGCCACCGGCCGACTACCGTAACCAACCTTTTGAGAGTCTTTCTCCTGGTGTATTCAGGGCGTCCACGATCGTATTCGATTCGTATGAAGATTTCGTTGCGCGAAAATCACGCCAGCCAGATGGATTCAGCTACGGGGTGACTGGTACCCCGACCCACCGCGAGCTGGAGGGCAGGATCGCGGCGCTGGAAGGCGCCAGCCACTGCGTCGTCGTTCCGTCTGGGCAGGCCGCGCTGGTCAGCGCGATCATGCCATTCGTCAAAAGCGGCGACCACATCCTGATTTCCGACGCGTGCTATGGCGGCCTGAAGGCCTTCGCGGGCGACTGGCTGGCCCGTCTTGGTGTGGATGTCGATGTCTATCCGGCCGACATCGGCAGCGACATCGCTTCCTACATCCTGCCGTCGACACGGATGATCTGCCTCGAGTCTCCGGGGACGGTGTCGATGGAAATGCCCGATGTACCGAAAATTGCCGCCGAGGCCCGGCGGCGCGGCATCCTCACCATGATGGACAACACCTGGGCGAGTCCGCTTGGGTTCCAGCCGCTCCTGCATGGTGTGGACATGAGTATCGAGGCCGCCACGAAGTTCTTCGGCGGGCATTCCGACCTGCTGATGGGTGCGATCAGCACGAACGACTTCACGCTGTACGAAAAACTGCGCGAGGCGCAAGCCACCCTGGGCCTTGCCGTGAGTGCGGACGACTGCTTTTTGGTGTTGCGCGGTCTGGAGACGTTCCCCTTGCGCTTCGCCGAGCAGGGCAGGCGCGCACTGGAGGTGGCGCAATGGATGCGGCACCACCCAGTTGTCGATCGCGTGCTGTTCGCTGCCTTGCCAGACGACCCCGGGCATACGATCTGGAAGCGGGACTTCACGGCTGCCGGGTGCCTATTCTCATTCGTGCTCAAACCTGCCCCGGAACAGGCGGTCGCAGCGTTCTTCAACGCGCTCAAGGTGTTTTCGATCGGTGCAAGCTGGGGCGGGACGCATAGTCTGATCGCGTTCTACCCGGCAGGGATCCAGAAGGCTCGCAGATTCCCACCCACCGACCAGCCGATCTTCCGCGTGTCCATTGGTCTTGAGGACACGCAGCGACTCATCGCCGACCTTGAGCACGGCTTCGAACAGTATGCCGGCCATCGGCCGGTCTGATTTCTCCCCCCCCACACACACTCACAGCAACAGGATAAAAAATGAAACGTTGGCCTCTGACAATGCGACTCAGGCAGGCACTCTTGGTGGGTGTGATGATGGGCCTATGGCCGGCCGCTCACGCTACCGATCTCCTTCCGAAGATCAAGGCAGACAACGTGCTGCGTGTGGCCAACACCCAAAGCAGCCCGCCGTGGAGCATGCTCGACGAGAAGAACCAGCCTGCCGGCTACGACGTCGAGATCGCCAAGGAAGTGGCACGGCGCATGGGTGTACAGAAGGTCGTGTTCATCGCCGACTCGGGAAAGAACTTCATCGAAGGCCTGAAGGCGGGTAAGTACGACGTGGTCATGAACGACCTGACCCCGACGGTCGAGCGCAGCAAGCAAGTGGACTTCGGCACGCCGTACGGTGCGGAGGACTTCCGGATTTTTGTGCGTGCCGACACTACGACCATCAAGGGACGTGGCGATCTCGGCGCGAAACGCGTCGGCGTGACAACGGGCTCCAGCAACGAATCCTGGGCACGCAAGCATCTCACGTCTTCCGAGCTGCGCTCCTACGACAACGGCGGACTGCTGTTCAGCGATCTCGCCAACGGGCGCATCGATGCGGTGATCGTGTCGCATTTTGGCGGGCTGCGATACGCGACGGTCAACAAGCTTCCCCTGAAGGAGGTCGGCGAACCGCTGACCTACCAGCTCTCGGCGCCTGCGCTCGCGAAGAACCAGCCAGCCCTGGCGGCGGCGATCAACAAGGCAATTGGCGAGATGCTGGCGGATGGCACGGTCGACCGGCTGGCGAAGCGGTGGGTAAGTGGTGACTATGACATGCGTGGTGCCATTGCCAGGGCAAACGAAGACAAGGAGTAAGTGATGGGCGAGCTATTCCTCCGTTCGCTGCCACTGCTCAAGGACGCCGTCCTGATGACGCTGTTCCTGGGGCTCGGCGCGTTCACGCTCGGGTCGATCCTCGGCCTGCTGCTGGCCCTCGCCCGGCTCTCCCGCTTCGTTGCGCTGCGGGCGTTGGCCTTCGCTTACGTGTCGGTTTTCCGGGGCACGCCGCTGCTCGTACAGATCCTGCTGCTCTATTTCGGATTGCCGCACTACGGTGTGACGCTCGACCCGATTCCCGCTGCACTGCTTGCACTCACGCTGTTTGCCGCGGCCTATCTGAGCGAGAACTTCCGGGCGGGTATCGGCGCGGTGGACAAGGGCCAATGGGAAGCCGCGATGTCGCTCGGCATGGGGTACTGGAAGGCCATGTCGCGCGTGATCCTGCCGCAGGGGCTTCGCATTGCCATTCCGCCCGTGGGCAGCCGCATGATCGCCCTGATCAAGGATACCTCGCTGGCGTCGACGATCACGGTGGTGGAATTGACCCGGGTCGCCGAGCAGGTCGGCGCGACCACCTTCCGGTACATGGAAATGTTCCTGATGGTCGGGCTTATCTATTGGGTAGTGAACCAGATCCTGACGATCCTGCAGACAGTGCTGGAAAGCAGGGCGTCGAAGCGTTATCTATGAACAATACGGAAGCAACAATCTGCGTACGTGGCCTGACCAAATCATTCGGTGGAACGCCGGTACTCCTTGGCGTCGACTTCAGCGTCGCCAAGGGCGAGGTCGTCGTGATCATGGGACCCTCCGGGTCTGGCAAGACCACGCTGTTGCGATCGCTGAACTTTCTCGAGCAGCCCGACGCCGGATCCATACGGGTCTGCGGCACGGAAGTCGAGTGCTTTCCGAATCGGGAGCTCTCGCGCGAGAACAGGAAGCGGATCGCTGCGATCCGCCAGCGATCCGCGATGGTGTTTCAGTCGTTCAACCTCTTCCCGCATCGCACGGTTATCGAGAACGTGATCGAAGGCCCGGTGAGTGTCAAGAAGGTCGACCGCAAGGTGGCCATGGCACGGGGAATGGCGCTGCTGGAGCGTGTAGGGTTGAGTGCCAAGGCCAATGAGTATCCGTCACGCCTGTCCGGTGGCCAGAAGCAGCGCGTGGCCATTGCACGCGGCCTGGCCATGGATCCCGATGTGATCCTGTTCGATGAGCCAACGTCCGCACTCGACCCCGTGCTCCGCGAGGATGTGCTCGTGGTCATGCGCGAACTGGCGCGGGAAGGCATGACGATGCTGGTGGTGACACACGAGGTGCGTTTCGCTCAGGACGTGGCTGACCGCGTCGTATTCATGGAAGGTGGCGTGGTAGTGGAAGATGCGCCTCCGCAGCAGTTCTTCCGCGGCAACGACAATCCTGGCGTGCAACGGTTTCTGAATCTCATTGCGAGTTGAGCCTGCGCTGGCCGCGACACGCGGGAAGAGATCGACCCGCCAGGCGCCGCCAGCTCAGGGCTTTCTCCCCTTGACCGCCCCCGCCTTCACCTTCCACCCCGAAAACACCACATCCAGACACTCCAAAGACGTACACGCATCCCGCTGCTTGCGGAACGCCGCCACATCCGCGTCCGTAATCTTCTGCTCCCGCAGCAACCGCTGCTGGTCCGCGAAGATCCGGCGGTAGCCCATGGATAGCAGCGCGTGGTCGCAGATCAGGCGGTGGGCGGGGAGGGCGGTGGCGGCCAGGGCGGGGTCGCAGTCGAGGTCGATGCCTTCGGCGTGGGCGGCGAGGGTGCCGGTGGCGAAGCTCAGGAAAATGGTCAGCCGGATCAGCGATCTACGGAAAATTCGATGCATATGACGATGGCGGCGCGTGCGTGCGCCGGCGCGCTGCGGGTTCCAAAGCGGCGATCGTAGCACCGCTGCTGGGGATGACCGCGGGCATCGGGGCGACCGTCTTAGGGGAACTACTACCCCGTCTGACCAGTCAATTGTTGCGTTCGGTTACAATGCTGTACCGCAGCAACGCCGGTACTGGTGCGTGTTCTGCAAGAACCCCAGCGCCGTCCCGGTGAGTGCCCCCAATCGCCCCAACGCCCATCGCGCCCCCGTTTTGAGACGTTTCATCCTCTTCGTGCTGACTGCCCTGTGCTTGTCCGCGCTGTCCTTTACGGCAGCGGCGGGTGCGCTCGCGGGCACGCCGAAGGTGGAGGCGGCCATGCCGGACTATGACGCGATGCTGGCAACCGGTGACGACCTCGCCCAGATCGTCCTGCCCGGCGATGCCGCGCTGGAGGCCGAGGCGCTGTTCGACAACGCGCCGCCGCCCGGCTACTGCAATATCTGGTCGGCCGATCTGCTCGACCCGCTGGACCTGCTCGATGAAATCGAGGAATCCAGCGCGCTGTTCGATCTCCCTGACATGAAACTGGCCCAGTCGATCGACGACGTGGCGCCCATCCTGCCGGGACGCTCCGCGTCCCAACCGGACGGCCTGTTCCGGCCGCCCAATCTCCTCGCCTGATCTCCCGGGCCACCCCGCGCGCTGTCTCTGACACGGTCGCCTCTGTCTTCATGGCATTGAGCGACTACTCTTAACCAGCCGTCCGTCGTCCCGTCCATTGCCCCTGAGCGCCCCCAAGCGTCCGTGATCCGAGCCGTCACGGCGTGATGCCATGCAGGTCCTCTCGCGCCCGCCGCAGCCGAGGACGCGCCTGGCCATCGTGGCGGCGTCGGGCAGTTGTATCGCTCGATTGATTCCGACATGACTATCAATAAAACGCTGACCTGGGTCGCGTCGCTATCGCTGGTAGCGGCGCCGGCAATGGCCGCGCAGCCTGTGCCCGGTGGCTCCGCCGCCGCGCCCAAGGTGGCGCAGTCCGCCACCACCAAGCCTGCCGCGCCGTCCGGCCCCGTGACGCTGCCGCGCGCCGCCTCACCGGCCACGATGGCCGCTGCCGACAGCTTCGACCTGCCTTACCTGCTCTCGCTGGCCCAGTCCACCAACAAGGGCGTGGAGGCCGCGCAGGCCAATGTCGATGCCGCGTCCGCGGCCATCAGCACCGCGCGGGCCTATCCGAATCCGCAGGTGGAAGTGATGTACGGTCGACTTCACGGCAAGGAGGCCGGTGTCGCCAGCGGCAACGCGCCGTCCTATGCCTTCGTCCAGAAGTTCGACTATCCGCAGCAGCGCAGCCTGCGCCAGGAGATGGCCGGACGCGGGTTCGAAGCCTCGCAGGCCGTGCGCCAGGGGTTCCGCAGCGACCTCTCCGCGCGCGTGAAGACCTCGTACTACCAGGTGCTGCGCCGCGAGACCGAGCTGGCCGCCGCGCAGGAAGACCTGTCCCTGATGCGCCAGATCCATTCCCGCGCCAAGGTGCGTGTGGACGTGGGCGAAGCGCCGCGCTACGAGCTGATCAAGGCCGAGACCGAACTGCTGGCCGCCCAGAAGACGCTCCAGACCACCGAGCTGCGCGTCGAGCAGGCCAAGACCGCGCTGCGCCAGCAGGTGGGCGGGGCGCTGCCGTCGAACTTCCGCCTGACCGGCACCCTGGGCAACGCGCCGGATGTGCCGAACCTGCCCGTGCTGCGCGACACCATGCAGGCCGGCAACGCGGAACTGGCCCAGCGCCGCATGGAACTGGAGCGCGCCCGGCTGGGTGTGGACTACCAGCGCTCGCTGCGCTGGCCCGAAGTGGCAGTGCGCGCCAGCACGGACCGCCAGCCCGACAACAACGTGTCGCAGATCGGCCTGGTCATGACGATTCCCCTGTGGGATCGCCGCAGCGGCCCGGTGGGCGAGGCGGCGGCGCAGGCCACCCAGGCCCGCACCGCGCTGGAGGCGCGCGAGTTCGAGCTGAACCAGGAACTGGAAACCGCCTACCGCCAGTACGAGATCACCCAGGCGCAGGTCACGGCGCTGGAGTCCGGCATCGTGCGCGAGGCCGAGTCCGCGCTGGGCGTGGCCGAGGCCGCCTACCGCTTCGGCGAGCGGGGCATTCTCGACTACCTGGACGCGCAGCGCGTGCTGCGCAACGCCCGCAGCGAACTGATTTCCGCGCAGTACGAACTCCAGGTTGCCGCCATCCAGATTGAAAAGCTTATGTCGACCGCCCCCGGCACCGCTGCCGGTGTCGCACCCGGTGCGCCCGGTGCACCCGCTGCGCCGTCGATGTCCGACTCCCCGAATCCGCCGACTCCGAACTGATCATGCGCCCCCATCATCCCTATCGTCCACGTGGCCTGCTTTCCCTGATCGCCGCCGCGGTCATGCTGATGGCCGTGGCCGGCTGCTCCGATAAACCCGAGCCGACCGCCGAGGCGCCCAAGTTGCCGCCCGGCATCGTCAAGCCCGAAGAGAACCTCCAGAAAACGCTGAAGGTGGCGCCCGTCGCCACGTCCCCGTTCAGCGAGATGCTGCGCGTGTCCGGCCGCATCGATTTCGACGAACAGCGCGTGTCCCGCATCGGCGCCAGCGTGACCGGCCGGGTGACGGACCTGTACGGCATCCTCGGCCAGGAGGTCAAGGCCGGCCAGGTGCTCGCCCGCCTGCACAGCAGCGAGCTGGGCGCCGCCCAGATGGCCTTCCTGAAGGCCGAAGCGCAGAGCACGCTGCAGTCGCGCAATGCCGAACGCGCGCGCCAGCTGTTTGCCGCCGACGTGATCGGCCGCGCCGAACTGCAACGCCGCGAGAGCGAATACGCCATCGCCGCCGCCGAGATGCGCGCCTACCGCGACCAGCTGCGCGTGCTCGGCATGTCCGCGGCGTCGATCGCCACGCTGGCCAAGAGCGGCAGCATCGACTCGTACTCGCCGGTCTACTCCAGCATCCAGGGCACCGTGGTGGAGCGCAACGTGGCCCAGGGCCAGGTGGTGCAGCCCGCCGACGCGCTCTACACCGTGGCCGACCTCTCGCACGTCTGGGTAGTCGCCGAGGTGCCCGAGCAGCAGGCCGCCCAGGTGGCCGAGGGCCAGAGTGTCGATATCGATGTGCCGTCGGTGGCCAATGGTGCCGGCCGCATCACGGGCAAGCTGATCTACGTCGGCCGCACCGTGAACCCGCAGTCGCGCACGGTGCTGGTGCGCACGGAACTCGAGAACAAGGAAGGGCGCCTGAAGCCCGCCATGCTGGCCAGCATGCTGATTGCAGGCAAGCCGGTGGACCAGCTCGTGGTGCCGGAGTCCGCCGTGGTGCGCGATGGCAACGACGAGCAGGTCTACGTGGAGACCTCCCCGGGCCAGTACCGCATCACCAAGGTCAAGCTCGGCGCCGAGAGCGACGGCATGCGCGTGGTGCAGGGCGGCATCAAGCCGGGCGACCGCGTGGTCGTGGAGGGCGCGTTCCATCTGGACAATGAACGCAAGCGCCTGGAACAGGGGTAAGCGGCCATGATGACATCCCTAGTTGAAGCCGCTATCAAACAGCGGCTGGTGGTGTGCGTGATTGCCGTGGTGTTGTTCTTCTTCGGCCTGCGCGCTGCCAGCAAGCTGTCGGTCGATGCGTTCCCGGACGTGACCAACGTCCAGGTGCAGATCGCCACCGAAGCCACCGGGCGCTCGCCAGAGGAGGTGGAGCGCTTTGTCACGGTGCCCATCGAAATGTCGATGACCGGCCTGCCCGGCCTCGAGGAAATGCGCTCGCTGAACAAGGCGGGCCTGTCGCTGATCACGCTGGTGTTCACGGAGAAGACCGACGTCTACTTCGCGCGCCAGTTGGTGATGGAACGGCTGATCGAGGTGGGCGGGCGCATGCCGGCAGACGTGACGCCGGTGCTCGGCCCCGTTTCCACGGGCCTGGGCGAGGTCTACCAGTACACGCTGGATCGCGCCGACGATGGCAACCGCGAACTGACGCAGGAGGAGCTGGCCGAGCGCCGCATCGCCCAGGACTGGGTGGTGCGGCCGCTGCTGCGCTCGATCCCCGGCGTGGCGGAAATCAACTCGCAGGGCGGCTACGTGCGGCAGTACCAGGCACTGGTCAACCCGGAGCGGATGCGCCACTACGGGGTCAACATCCAGCAGGTCTACCAGGCGCTGGCGCGCAACAACGCCAACTCGGGCGGCGGCGTGCTGCCGCACTATGCCGAGCAGTACCTGATTCGCGGCGTGGGCCTTGCCAAGGGCGTGGACGACATCGGCAGTATCGTGCTGAAGGAGGTCAACGGCACGCCGGTCTACCTGCGCGACGTGGCGCAGGTGACCATCGGCCACGAGGTGCGACAGGGCGCGCTGGTCAAGAACGGCCAGACTGAGGCCGTGGGCGGCATCGTGATGATGATGCGCGGCGGCAACGCCAAGGAAGTGGTCAGCCGCGTGAAGGCCCGCGTGGCCGAGATCAACGAGCGCGGCATGCTGCCCGGCAAGCTGCAGATCGTGCCGTACTACGACCGCAGCGAACTGGTGGACGCCGCGCTCTGGACCGTGACCAAGGTGCTGCTCGAAGGCGTGGTGCTGGTGGTGATCGTGCTGTTCCTGTTCCTTGGGGACGTGCGCTCGTCGGTGATTGTGCTGGCCACGCTGGTGCTCACGCCACTGATGACGTTCATCGTCATGAACAAGGTGGGGCTGTCGGCCAACCTGATGTCGCTCGGGGGGCTGGCCATCGCCATCGGCCTGATGGTGGATGGCTCCGTGGTGGTGGTGGAGAACGCGTTCGAGCGGCTGGGCCACGCCGAGAAATCGGGGCTGACCCGCACCGAGATCCTCGTCAAGGCGGTGCAGGAGGTGGCCACGCCGGTGATCGTGGGGGTAGGCATCATCATCCTGGTGTTCCTGCCGCTGATGACGCTGTCCGGCATGGAAGGCAAGATGTTCGCGCCGCTGGCTTTCACGATCTCGATTGCGTTGGCGATCTCGCTGTTCCTGTCGCTGACGCTGTCGCCGGTGCTGTCCGCCTACCTGCTCAAGGGCGGCGCCGAGCATGACACCAAGCTCATCGCGTTCATGAAGCGCAACTACCTGCGCATGCTGCACTGGGCGCTGCAGAACAGCAAGACCACCGTGCTGTCGGCGGTGGGGCTGTTCGTCGCGACGATCCTGATCGTGCCGCTGCTGGGTACCTCGTTCATCCCCGAGATGAAGGAGGGCTCCATCGTGCCCGCCATCGACCGTGTGCCGAACATCTCGCTGGAGGAGTCGATCAAGCTCGAGAAGATGGCCAACAAGCTGGTGCTGGAGGTGCCGGGCGTGAAGTCCGTGGTGTCCGGCGTGGGTCGGGGCGAGAGCCCGGCGGACCCGCAGGGCCAGAACGAGTCCACCCCCATCGCCAGCTTGAAGCCGCGCGACGAGTGGCCGGACGGCTGGACTCAGGACGACATCGCCAACGCCATCCGCGAGAAGCTCAAGGCCATTCCGGGCGTGCAGGTCGTGATGGCGCAGCCGATCTCGGACCGCGTGGACGAGATGGTCAGCGGCGTGCGTTCCGACGTGGCGGTAAAGATCTTCGGCGATGACCTCGACAAGCTGCGCGAGCTGGCCGGCGAGATCGCGCGCGTGGCGGGCGGCATCCAGGGCTCGCAGGACGTGCGGATCGAACGGATCTCGGGCCAGCAATACCTGTCGATCGAGATCGACCGGCAGGCGATTGCGCGCTACGGGCTGAACGTGTCGGACATCCACGACATCATCGAGATTGCCATCGGCGGCAAGCGCGCCACGGACATCTTCGAGGGCGAGCGCCGCTTCGCGGCGGCGGTGCGCCTGCCCGAGGACTTCCGTGACAACGTGCAGGCCATTCGCCAGCTATTGGTGCCGGCGCCGGGCGGCGTGCAGGTGCCGCTGGAGTCCGTGGCCAAGATCGAGGTCAGCGACGGCCCGGCGCAGATCAGCCGCGAAATGGCCAAGCGCCGCGTGGTGGTGATGATCAACGTGAAGGACCGCGACCTGGGCGGCTTCGTGGCCGAACTCCAGAGCGCGGCCGAGAGCAAGGTCAAGCTGCCCGAGGGCTACTACTTCGAGTGGGGCGGCCAGTTCCAGAACATGGAGCGCGCCATGGGCCACCTGAAGATCATCGTGCCGATTACCATCGCCGCGATCTTCTTCCTGCTGTTCCTGCTGTTCAACTCGCTGCGCTTTGCCACGCTGATCATCACGGTGCTGCCGTTCGCGTCAATCGGCGGGATCATCGGGCTGTTCGTGACGGGCGAGTACCTGTCCGTGCCGGCGTCCGTGGGCTTTATCGCGCTGTGGGGCATGGCGGTGCTGAACGGGGTGGTACTGGTGTCGTACATCCGCACGCTGCGCGAGTCGGGCATGTCGCTGCGCAACGCGGTGGTGCGCGGCGCCACGCAGCGTTTCCGCCCGGTGATGATGACCGCGACTATCGCCATGCTGGGCCTGGTGCCGTTCCTGTTCTCGACCGGACCGGGCTCCGAGGTGCAGCGGCCGCTGGCCGTGGTGGTGATTGGCGGCCTGATCACCTCCACGCTGCTGACGCTGGTGATGGTGCCGGTGCTGTACCGCTGGTTCGACGACAGCAAGCCGGAGCCGCGCGACATGTCGGTGTAGGCGCGGTATGACGTTGGCCCTGACGTTGACCCCTGACGTCGCAGTACAATGACGGCCGGCCGGCACGCCACGCGTGTCGGCCGTTTTTCGTTTTTCGGAGGGATTCCATGACGTTGCCGGTTTCACGGCAGGGGCGCCGCATGCTGGTGGCGCTGGCTGCTGCCACGCTCTCGACCTTCGCCTTCGCTACGGAGGCGCCCGTCAATATCGAACTGGGCCAGCGTGGCGGACGCCCCGAGGCACCCGAGGCACCCGTGGCCTGCATGGAGGCCGTCAAGGCCAGGCTGCCGAACCCCGACCGCTTCCGCTGGGTGCGCGGCACCACGCGGCGCGTGGCGGAGGACTTCTACAGCGTGGTCGGCAACGTCGAGTTCGTGAACCAGGCCGGCGAGACGCGCAAGGGCGACGCCCAGTGTGATGTCATGCGCGCGCCCGGCAACCAGTTCATCGTGCCGAAGGTACGGCTGCCCCAGTAAATACAAGGGTTTGCGAGCCGCCAAGATGACAATGCTGTCATCTTGGCGGCTTTTTCATTGGCGCGTCTTTACACGTACGGGACCATCTCCTAAGCTATTGTGTACGCTGTACACAAATAGGCAGCGACATCATCGACTGAATCAAACCGATCAACAGGAGACCGTTGCAATGCAGACCGAAACGACCAACGAACACCGCTGGCTGCAGAAGCTGGTGGGCAAATGGATGGCCGAAGGCGAGGCGGTGATGGGGCCGGACACCCCGCCGCAGAAGTGGAAGATTCCCGAACAGGTGGGCGCCGTGGGCGACCTCTGGGTGCAGGGCCGCTCCGAGGGCGAGATGCCCGGCTGCGGGCAGGCCGTCACGGTGATGACGCTGGGCTATGACCCCACGCGCAAGCACTTCGTGGGCACCTTCATCGGGTCGATGATGACCCACATGTGGATCTACGAGGGTGACCTCGAGGCCGATGGCCGCACGCTGACGCTGCGCGCCGATGGCCCGACCTTCACGCCGGAAGGCAAGCTGGTGCCGGGCAAGACTTCGAAATTCCGCGACGTGATCGCCTTCCAGGACGATGACAACCGCACGCTGACCTCATTCATGCAGGGCGATGACGGCGAATGGATGCAGATCATGCAGGCGCGGTATCGGCGGGAGAAGTAGGGCGCGGGGAGGGGCGTCGAAGCCGGACGCCTCAGACCCGGTCCAGTTCGTCGCTGTTCCACCAGGCGTCCAGCAGGGGCTGGAAGCGGTTGTCGGGCGCGGGCGGTATGCGCGTGCTCTTGCGCGCGGGCGGCAGTTCGCGCCCCGTCAACTGGTAGTAGACGGCAGCCGGCAGGGTGCCCGGGCCGTAGGGCACATGGTCGATCACGCTCATCTGCCGCGCGGCCTTCAGCGCCCGGGTGGTCTCCTCCGGGGACAAGCCGCAGGCGTCGGCCAGCGCGTCGCGGCGCAGCGGACCCTCGCGCTGCAAACCGGCGATCAGCAGATGCACACATTGACGTGTATTCCGTTTCATAGGGGCGCATTTTTCCGCACCTGCCCCGCGCTGCACAATCCGGATTGACATTTGTTTGCAATCCGCCACGTCGTTTCGTGGCAGTTGCCCCACTGTAGTGGGAGATGTGGGGCCTTTTGGGCCACTTTTCGCCCAACGAGGCGGCGCGCGTTCCACTTCGGCCATGCCCCTCTTGCGCCAGCGTCGATACTGTATAAATATACAGTAATCGTCAATCTTCCGATGGGGCACGCCCGCCGCGTGTGCCGAATTCATCACCATGACTGCGCCCCCGCACATCCTGCCTGCCGAGGAGGATGGTGCGTCTCCACTGCCTTCGCCTCCCGAGCCCGTGCCCGATCACCGGGCCTCGGTGGCCGAACTCGAGCATCGCTACCCCGGCCTGTGGCGCGCCGGGCAACTGGGCCATGCCGGCCGGCTGCCCGTGTGCCCGAGCGGCTATGACGCGCTGGCGCAGGAGCTGCCCGGCGGGGGCTGGCCCGCTGGCGCGGTTACGGAGCTGCTGCTCGCGCACGATGGCGTGGGCGAACTGCGCCTGCTGATGCCGGCGTTGCGCACGCTGGTCGCGGCGGGGCGGCGGGTGGCGTTCGTCAATCCGCCTTATCTGCCGAATGCCGCCGGGCTGGCGGCGGGGCTGGCCGGCCTGCCGGCGCGCCAGCTCTACTGGGTACGGCCGCCGGCGGCCACCCCGCCGGCCTCGCGCCGCACGGACATGCTCTGGGCGGCCGAGCAGATGCTGCGCAGCCAGGCGTTCGGCGCGGTGCTGGTGTGGCTCGGCGCCGCGCGGCCCGAGGCGCTGCGCCGGCTTCAGGTGCTGGCCCAGGCCGGCGATACCGTGGTCTGGGTGCTGCGGCCCCTGCGCGTGCTCCAGGAATCGTCGCCGGCCGTGCTGCGGCTGGCGCTGTCGCCGTTGCCCGGCAACATGCTGTCGATTGCCTTCCACAAGCGCCGTGGCCCCGTGCGGGACGCGCCGCTGCAACTGTCGCTGGGCGGCATGGCGCACGTGCCCGCACGCATCGCCACGCCCGTCATTCCCACCGCTCCTGTCACCTCCACCGCGCCTTCCGTGGTGCCCCCTCATCATGCTGCCGACGTTCTGGATCGCGGTGCATCTGCCGCGCCTGCCGCTGGACGCGCTGCAACCGAGCTGGCCTGAGGCCGCCGGTGCGCCGTCCGTCCCCGCCTCCGGCACGCTGCAACAGGCGCTGCCCGTGGCGGTGATGGCGCACGAGCGCGTGGTGCTGGCCAACGGCCCGGCCGTGGCCCTCGGTGTGGCGTACGGCATGCGGCGCGGCGGCGTGCAGGCGCTGTCGGCGGAGGTCGTGCAACTGGAGCGCAGCCTCCCGGCCGAAGAGGCGTTGATGACCGACGTGGCGCTGACGCTGCTCCACTTCACGCCGGCCGTGACGATCGACCCGGATGCCGAATCGGCCACCGTGATGCTCGACGTCACCGCCAGCCTGCGCCTGTTCGGCGGGCACCGCGCGCTGTGCCGTGCCATCCGCGCGCGGGTGCGGCAGCTCGGCACGTTCGCGCAACTGGGCTGCGGCACCACGGCGCAGGGCGCGGCCTGGCTCGCCCGGCAGCCGCTGCGCCGGACGCGGCGCGGGATCGTGCGGCCCGCGCGCCGCGCCATCCAGCCTGCCCGCATGACGCGCCTGCTCGATGCCCTGCCCGTGGCGTGCCTGCAGACGCTGGCCGATCCGGGCTGGCTCGAGGGCGTGGGCTGCCGCACGCTGGGGCAGGTGAGGCAGTTGCCGCGCGCGGGACTGTCGCGCCGCATCGGCACGGCACTGCTGGCGCGGCTCGATCAGGCTTACGATCAGGCGCCGGCCGGGTTTGCATGGTTCGAGGCGCCGCCCGCCTTCGCGCAGCGGATGGAGCTGCCGGGGCGCATCGAAGCGGCCGACGGGGTGCTGGCCGGCGCGCAGCGGCTGCTGCTGGCGCTGTCCGGCTGGCTGGCGGCGCAGCAGGCCGGCGTTACGCGCTGCGTGCTGGTGCTGGAGCACGAGCGCTACCGGCTGGGCGAGGACATGGACAGCACGCTCGTGCCGCTGGGCCTGGCGCAGCCCAGCCGTGACCCGGTGCACCTGTCGAAGCTGCTGCGCGAGAAGCTCGACAAGGTGCGCTTCCACGCGCCCGTGGGCGGCCTGGCGCTGCGCGTGGAGGCGATGGAAACCTGCCTGCCGCAGAGCGATTCGCTGTTCCCGGAGCCCGGCGCGGCGCCGGCCGAACTGGGCCGGCTGATCGATACGCTGATGGCCCGCCTCGGCCGCGACAACGTGCTGCAGCCTCGCCCGCTGGCCGACCATCGCCCCGAATGTGCCAACCAGTGGGGCCCGGTGGACGAGCCGCCGCCCCGCGCGCCCGCCACCGGCACGCTGCCGCCCGAACGGCCGCTGTGGCTGCTGGAGGCGCCCCGGCCGCTGCGCGTGCAGCGGCACCGGCCCGTCTACGAAGGCCCGCTGGTCATGCTCACCCGCCCCGAGCGCATCGAAGCCGGCTGGTGGGATGGCGGACTGGCCACGCGCGACTATTTCATCGCCGAACGGGCGGACGGGCTGCGCTGCTGGGTCTATCGCGAGCGCCCCGGCCATCCCACCCGCAGCGGGCAGGAAGAGGGCGGCGAATACCGCTGGTTCCTGCACGGGCTGTTCGCCTGATTTCGCCTGAATATTCCTGACGTTTTCCACATGCTGTCGTCGCTTCCCGGCCTCTCCTCGCTGCTGCCCTCGCTGCCCGATTACGCGGAGCTGCACTGTGTGTCGAACTTCACGTTCCTCACCGGCGCCTCGCATCCGCAGGAACTGATCGCGCGCGCATTCCAGCTCGGCTACAGCGGGCTGGCGCTGACCGACGAGTGCTCGGTGGCGGGCACGGCGCGCGCGCATCACGCCATCAAGGTGCTGCGCGAGGAGATGTGGGAGGCCGTGGCGCGCAGCGCCCGCCGGCTGGCGGCGGGGCAGGCGGACGGCGAGTTCGATGATGCCGAGCTGGTCCATGCCTTCACACCCGATGGAATGGAGGGGATGGACGATGTGGACGACATGGAGGAGGGCGACCCCGACGCCTTGCCGCTCATCGGCGACCACCCGGACGACCACCCGGGCGACCACCCGGACGACGACCCCGATGCCGCCGCGCACCGCCACCGCGTGCTGGAGGCGCGCGCCGCCGCCGCCGATGCGTTCAACGTGATCCTCGGCAGCCGCTTCACGCTGACGGCCTCCCCCGGGCAGCCCCCCGAGCCCTATGCCATGCCCATGCCGCCCCCGCGCCTGCTGCTGCTGGCGCAGAACCGCGAGGGCTTCGGCAATCTCTGCGAGTTCATCACGCTGGGGCGCACGCGGGCCGAGAAGGGCAGCTATCTGCTGTATCCGTCCGACCTCGCCAGCCCCGAGCCGGATCAGGCGCACCTGCGCGGCATGCCCGATTGCCTCGCCATCCTGCTGCCCGACTACTGCGCCGATCCCGATGTGCTGCGCGCGCAGGCGTTGTGGTGTCGGGAGACGTTCGGGGCGCGCGTGTGGATCGCGCTGGAACTGCTGCAGGGCCATGCCGAGGCGCTGCATCGCACCCGGCTCCAGGCCGTGTCGGCGGAAACCGGCGTGCCGCTGGTAGCGGCGGGCGCCGTGACCATGCACGTGCGCTCGCGCAAGCCGCTGGCCGATGTGCTGACCGCCATCCGGCTCGGCCAGCCGCTGCCCGCCTGCGGCATGGCGCTGGCGCCCAATGCCGAGGCGCACCTGCGCATGCGGCAGGTGGTGTCGCGGCTCTATCCGCGCGAGGCGCTGGCGCAGACGCTGAAGATCGCCGATCAGTGCCGGTTCTCGCTGGACACGCTGCGCTACGAATACCCCGAGGAACTGGTGCCCGACGGCGAGACGCCGATCAGCTACCTGCGCAAGGAGGTGGAGCGGGGCAGCCGCGAGCGCTTTCCGCACGGCATGGAGCCCGAGTGGGAGGCGCAGCTTGAGGGCGAACTCGAACTGATCGAGGAAAAGCACTACGAGCCGTTCTTCCTGACCGTGCACGACATCGTGCGCTTCGCGCGCCAGCGCGGCATCCTGTGCCAGGGCCGGGGCTCGGCCGCCAACTCGCTGGTCTGCTACTGCCTGCATATCACCGAGGTGAGCCCGGAGCAGGCCAACCTGCTGTTCGGCCGATTCCTCTCGCGCGAGCGCGACGAGCCGCCCGATATCGACGTCGATTTCGAGCACCAGCGGCGCGAGGAGGTGATCCAGTACATCTACGAGAAGTACGGCCGGCATCGGGCCGCGCTGGCGGCGTCGCTGATCACCTATCGCTCCCGTAGCGCGCTGCGGGACGTGGGGCGCGCGCTCGGCATCGACCCGAGCGTGGTGGAGCAGGTGGTCAAGGGCCAGGCGTGGTGGGATGGCGGCACGGCGTTCCTGGAGCGCATTACGCGCTACGGCCTGGACCCCGACTCCCCGGCCGTGCGGCAATGGGCGAGCCTGACCGAGCAGCTGCGCGGCTTTCCCCGCCATCTGTCGCAGCACGTGGGCGGCTTCGTGATCGCGCGGCACAAGCTGTCGCGGCTGGTGCCGATCGAGAACGCGGCCATGGCCGACCGCAGCGTGATCCAGTGGGACAAGGACGACCTCGAATCGCTGGGGCTGCTCAAGGTGGATGTGCTCGCGCTCGGCATGCTCACCGCCATCCGGCGCGCGCTGGCGATGATCCCGAATCCCGAGCCCGAGCGGGCCGGGCTGCCGTGCCGCATGGAAGACCTGCCCGAGACCGACGACGCCACCTACGACATGATCTGCAAGGCGGATACCGTGGGCGTGTTCCAGATCGAGTCGCGCGCGCAGCAGTCGATGCTGCCGCGCCTGCAGCCGCGCAAATATTACGACCTCGTGGTGGAGGTGGCCATCGTGAGGCCGGGGCCGATCCAGGGCGGCATGGTGCACCCCTACCTCAAGCGGCGCGAGGCGCTGCGCCGCACCGGCAAGCTGCCGACCTACTTCAACGACGTGATCCGCCGCGTGCTGGGCCGCACGCTGGGCGTGCCGATCTTCCAGGAGCAGGTGATGCAGCTCGCCATCGACGCGGCCGGTTTCACGCCGGGGCAGGCAGACCAGCTGCGCCGCTCGATGGCGGCGTGGCGGCGGCGCGGCGATCTCAAGAAGCACCAGGATGCGCTGGTGCGCGCGCTGACCACGCGCGGCTATCCGGAGTCCTTCGCGCTGGCCATCTGCAAGCAGATCGAGGGGTTTGGCGAGTACGGCTTCCCGGAGAGCCACGCGGCGAGCTTCGCGAAGCTGGTCTACGTGAGCGCGTGGCTCAAGTGCCATCATCCCGATGCCTTCCTGTGCGGCCTGCTGAACAGCCACCCGATGGGCTTCTATTCGCCGTCGCAACTGGTGCAGGACGCGCGCCGGCATGACGTGGTGACGCAGCCCGTGGACGTGACCGTCAGCGGCTGGGAAAGCGCGCTGGAGGCCCGCCGCCCCGGCCAGCGCTACCGCGACGTGCGGCTGGGGCTGGGCCGCGTGCGCGGCATGCGCGAGGATGCCGCGCTGCGCATCGAGGCGGCGCGGGCCGAACGGCCGTTCGAGAGCGTGGAAGACCTGGCGCGGCGCGCGGGGCTGGACAAGCACGACATCGACGTCCTGGCGGCGGCCGACGCGCTGGTGTCGCTGGCCGGCCACCGGCGCCAGGCGCGTTGGCTGGCGCGCGGCGCGGCGGTGCAGTCCGTGCACCGCGACCTGCTGCACGAGGCACCCCCGGCCGAAGCCGAGCTGCTGCTGCCCGAGCCGAAGATCGGCGAAGACGTGGCCGCCGACTACGCCAGCCTGGGGCTCTCCCTGAAATGCCACCCGCTGACCCTGCTGCGCCGCCGCCTGACGGCGCTCAAGTTCCTCACGGCGCAGCAGCTATCGCGGCTGGGCAACGGCCGCCGCGTGCGCGCGTGCGGCATCGTCACGGTGCGCCAGCGCCCCTCCACGGCCAACGGCACCATTTTTACCTCCATCGAGGACGAAACCGGGCCGATCAACGTGATCATCTGGCCCGACCTGGTGGAGCGGCAGCGCAAGGAGGTGCTCGGCGCCAAGCTGCTGGGCGTGATCGGCACCTGGCAAAGGCAGGGCGAGGTCAGGCACCTGGTGGCGCAGGAACTGGTCGACCTGAGCCCGCTGCTGGGCAAGCTGATGGCGGAGAGCCGGGATTTTCATTGAGGGATGGCCGGCGAGCATCGTATCCGTCGCCCGTAGCACCTACACTTAGGCAACCGCGCCGCGATCGGCCAGCACGATCTGCCCGGTTTTTCGGCTTTCCCCCACCTCAACGAGGAGATGCGTCATGGCAACATCGCCCAATCCGTTTACCGATTTCACCAAGTTGCTCGAACAGTACAAGCTGCCCGGCGTCGACATGACGGCGGTGATCGAAGCCCGGCGCAAGGATATCGACGCCATCACGGAGGCCAACAAGATTGCCTACGAAGGCATGCAGGCGCTGGTGCAAAAGCAGGCCGAGATCCTGAGCCAGAGCATGCAGGAGATTCAGGCCGCGGCCCAGAAGCTGACCGCAGGCGGCGATCCTGCCGCGGCCATGGCCCGGCAGGGCGAGTTCGTCCAGCAAGGCTTGCAGACGGCGTTCAACAACATGCGCGAACTGGCGGAAATGGCCCAGAAATCGCAAGCGGAAGCGCTGGCCGTGATGACCCAGCGCGCCGAGCAGAACATCGAAGAGGCCAAGCGGCTGATGAAAATGCCCGGGAAGTAAGCGACGGGTAACGACGATCCGGGCCCGGCCGGGGGTGCCCGCTCAGGCCCGCTCAGGCCCGCTCAGGCCCGCTCAGGCCCGCACCGGCAGCCGGGGCGTGAACCGCAGGTGCTGGATCTCGCCGCCCTTGCCCACCAGGATCGTGGCCTCGGGGATTTCCTCCCAGACGCCTTGCACGTCGATCAGGGGCTCGGACAGCACCAGAAAGGCGTCGTCGCCGGCGGCGATGATGCGCGGGTCTTCCGGATAGAGCGCCCGTAGCTGCCGGAACGAGGTGCTGTGGAACAGCGAGCGCGACGCGTTTTCGCTGGAATAGCGCACGGCCACGATCTGCTGGCCGTCCATGACGCAAACGGTCATGTTCAGCGGGTGCTCCACGTCGTGGCGATGCCCCACCTCCTCGATCAGGCCGGCCATCTGCTCCAGCGCGCCGCGCGGGTCGCGCTCCAGCCCGAACGTCAGCGCCAGGAAGAACATCACCTCGGAGTCGGTCGAACCCTCGATCCAGCGGAACAGATGCGGCGCCACCGCCATCATCAGGTCGCGCCGCACCAGCGGAAAGTCGCGGATCAGCCCGTTGTGGACGAACAGCCAGCGCCCGAAGCGGAACGGGTGACAGTTGGTTTCCTGGGTGGGCGTGCCGGTGGCCGCCCGGATATGGGCGACGAACAGCGGCGCCCGCACCGCCCGGGCGGCCTCGCGCAGGTTGGTGTCGCTCCACGCCGGGTGCAGGCCGCGATAGCGGAACGGCAACTCCGAATGCCGCCCGTACCAGCCCACGCCGAAGCCGTCGCCATTGGTCGTGGTGTGGCCCAGCCGGGAGTTCAGGCTCTGGTCGATCAGGGAGTGCTCGGGCTGGAACAACACAGCCTCGAGCGGGACGGAACGGCCGGAATAGGCCAGCCAGCGGCACATGGGGGCGTCTCCTGTGTGTGGGCTCTCCACTTCAGGATAGCAACTACGCGCGTGTTGTGACGGATGCGACCGATGGTAGTCGTGCTGCGGCGCAATATCGGGCCGCGTTAGGTCTTCTCCGGCATGGCCGACGAATGGTGGCTGGTGATCAGCCACTGCGTGCCGCCCCAGCGGTAGGTGTAGGTGTAGCGCGCCTTCACCGTGGCGCCGGTTCGGGCGAAGGTGAAGGTGTAGAGCCCGGCATCCACGGCGGTGTTGCAGCCGATTTCGATGGTGCGGAAGTCGATCTTGCCGGACGGCCCGCTCTGCAGGAAGTGGGTGAAGTAGTCCTCTTTCTCGGCCGGTGTCACGCGCGGCTTGTTGGACACCGTGGCCAGCAGGATCGATCGTTCCGCGTAGTTGGCCACCACCTTGCGGGGGTCGCCGGTCTGCAGGGAGCGGTTCCAGCGGTCGAACAGGGCCGAGATCTCCTGCTCGGAGGTCGCCTTGCAGTTCTCCGTGCGCGACGCCTGTGTGCTGCCGGGCGTACCCGGGCTCGTGGCGCAGCCGGCAAGCAGCAGGGCCAGCGCAGCAGCAATCTGGTAGCGCGCCATGACGGTCTCCTCAGGCCCGGGATTGAGCCTTGAATACTAGGCGTGGGCGCGGCAGGTGACGGCGCCGGGGCTGGCGAGTCTGTGCGGTAGCACACGGATGGCGGGGGCGCCGGCCTTGACGTGGCGCGCTACAACTCCAGCACCAACTTCCCGCCGCCCACCGCGCGCGAGCAGCAGGCCATCATCCGGCTGTTCGCCTCGCGTTCGCCGCGCGTGAGCACCACGTCGCGATGGTCGATCTGGCCCGCCAGCACGCGCACCTCGCAGGAGCCGCACAGGCCTTCCTCGCAATCGCTCTGCACGTCGATGTTGGCGCAGCGCAGCGCGGTGAGCAGCGTCTGGTGGGCGGGCACCTCCACTGTCAGGCCGGAATCCTTGAGTTCGACGGTGAACGGCTGTTCGCGCGACGGATCGAGCGTGCCGAGCGCCGACACGAAGTGCTCCACGCGCAGCGCATCCTCCGGCCACGCGGCGCAGTGGTCTTCCAGTGCCGCGATCATGCGCGCCGGGCCGCAGGCGTAGATCTGCGTCTGCGGGTCGGGCGTGCCGAGCAGCGCGGCGAAGTCCGCGCGCTGGCCTTCGTCGCCCGCATGGACGTGCAGCCGGTTGCCATGCAGCGCGGCCAGTTCCTCGCGCAGGGCCATGCTGGCGCGCGAGCGGCCGCAGTAGTGGAACGTATAGTCGATGCCCAGGTCGCGGGCCCGCCGCGCCATCGTGCTGACCGGCGTCACGCCGATGCCGCCGGCGATGAAGATCGCCTTGCGGCAGCCCTCGTCGAGCCGGAAATGATTGCGCGGGCCACGAATGCGGAGCCGGTCTCCGGCGCGCAGCACGTCATGGACCCAGGCCGAGCCGCCCCGGCTATCGACCTCACGCAGCACGGCGATCTCGAAGGCGCCCGCGTCGGCCGGATCGCCGCACAGCGAATACTGGCGCGAAATCCCCGTATGGCCGCACTCCACGTCGATGTGCGCACCCGGCGCCCAGCGCGGCAGCACCTTGCCATCGGGCGCCACCAGCCGCAGCCGCACCACGTTGTCCGCCACGGGGTCGATCCGCTCTACCACCACAGTGCGGGCGATGGCCTGCCCGGAGGGCTCGCCAATCCGCACGGCGTCGCGCCAGGTCAGCACGGACGGATCGGTGCGCTCGGGATTGCGCGCCGGGTCCCATTCGACCCAGAGATGCTCCGGCCCCCGGAACGAGGTGTTCGGCACGTAGCTGAACGACTGCTCGGCCAGCCGCAGATGGGGCAGCCGGCGCGTCAGCTCCTCCAGAAAGACCTGCATCTCCATGCGCGCGAGGTTCTTGCCCATGCACTGGTGCGAGCCGTAGCCGAAGGTCAGCTGGTCGCTGGCATTGTCCCTGCGGATGTCGAACAGGTCCGCATCGGCGAAATGCCGTTCGTCGTGATTGGCGGACGACGTGACGATCAGCAGCTTGCTGCCGGCCGGCAGGGCGATGCCGCCGACCTGCGCATCCCGCGTGACCAGCCTGCGCCAGGCCGCCACCGAGCCGTTGTGGCGCAGGCATTCCTCCACCGCATTGGGGATCAGCGCCGGGTCCGCGCAGATCTCGCGCCAGGCATCCGGGTGCTGGAGCAGCAGCTTGATCGCGTTGGCGGACGCATTGGCCGTGGTCTCGTGCGCCGCCACGATGCCCGCCATCATCATCGAATGGAGGTAGGAGTCGGTGACCACCTCGGGCAGCTCGCGCTGCTTGCGCAGGCCGTACTGCATCCAGCCGGGCGCGTCCGGGTTCTCGCGCATCTTGTCGAGGATCTTGCCGGCGAGCTGCCAGAAATTGCCTACCGCGTGCGCCACGGCCACCTGCTCCTCGGGCTTGGGGCGGCCCCAGGTGTTCACCGTATGGGCGATCGAATACTGGCGCAGCCGGTCCATGTCCTCTTCGGGCACGCCGAGGAAGTGCAGCGCCACGGTCAGGGGCACTTCCCAGAGCATCTGGTCGACCAGGTCAGCGCGTCCGCTGTCGATGAGTCGATCGACGTATTCGCGCGTCAGTTGCCGCACCATCGGCTCATGGTGGGCCAGTTCGGCCGGCGTGAACGGTTCCATCAGCGCGCGGCGGCGCGGCATGTGGGCTGGCTCGTCCTCGTTGACCAGCGTGCGGTTCATCGCATAGCCGTAGGTGGCCAGCACCGCGTTGGCCTCGTCGCCCGTGGGCGTGATCTTCTCCAGGGCGATGGACGGGCTGAAGGTCAGGTTGTCCCGGAAGATCGCCTTGATGTCGTCATAGCGCGTGACCACCCAGTAGCCCAGCTTCGGGCTGTAGAACACCGGTTCCTGCTCGCGCGACCAGCGCACGTAGTCGGGCGGGTCCTGCTGGTAGCCGTCCTCGAACGGATCGAACGTGGCCGCGTGGGCGCTCACGGGGCAGCCGTTGGGCGCCCGCAGCGCGGTGTGGTCGATGGGACAACCGCCCGGGCGGGCGGCGGTGGCGGAGGACGAGGACGACGGGGGCGTGGCGGATGACGACATACAGCGAACCTCAGTTATCGAGCGTGATCTTCAGGTCGTGGATCAGCTTGGTCCAGCGCGCAATCTCGCTGCGCAGCAGCTCGCTGTATTGCGCCGGGGTGTTGCCGACCGGCTCCACGCCGAAATCGACCAGCTTCTTATGGATGGCCGGCTCCTTGATGGCCGCCACCACCTGCTTGTTCAGCGTGGCGATCACCTCGGGCGGCGTGGCCGCCGGCACGACCATGCCGACCAGCGCGGCGGCTTCCACGTTCCGGTAGCCGAGTTCGGCGAAGGTCGGCACGTCCGGCAGTTGCGGCAGGCGCGTGGCGTTGGCCACGGCCAGCGGGCGCACCTTGCCGCCCTTGATGAAGCCGGCGCCGGCGGCGTAGTCGACCATCATCGCGGGAATCTGGCCGGCCGCCACGTCGGACAGCGCGGGCGCCGCACCGCGATACGGCGCGTGGGTCATGGTCAGCTGGGCCTCCACCTTGAGCAGTTCCATGGCCAGGTGGTGCGGGCTGCCGGCCCCGGCGGACCCGTAGTTCACGCCGCCCGGCGCGGCCTTGACCTGGGCGATGAACTCCTGCGCGGTCTTGGCGGTGGTGCCCGGCCCAACCACCAGGATCATCGGGAAGCGGCCCAGCAGCGTCACCGGCGCGAGGTCCTTGGCGGGGTTGTACGACAGCGTCTTGTAGAGCGCCGGGTTGAAGACCAGCGTGCCGTTATCGGCCGAGAGCACCGTGTAGCCATCGGCTGCCGCCCGCGCCGTCTCGGACGCGCCAATCGCCGTGTTGCCGCCCGGCTTGTTGTCCACCACCACGGGCTGGCCGACCTTGGCGGAGAGCCCCTGCCCGATGGTGCGGGCGAGGAAGTCCGAGCCGCCGCCAGCCGGGTAGGGCACGATCCAGCGGATCGGCTTGCTCGGATAGGCGTCGGCGGCGTGGGCCGAAGGGAAGGCAGCGGAAAACGCAAAGGTCAGGGATGCCGCGATGAGGCCGGCAGCGCGATGGCGGGGCATGGGTGCTTGTCTCCTTGGTATTTGGCCGGATAGTATGTGGCCTTGTTTTGCGTAAATAATATACGCAATGCGTAATCGTTGAATGGGGGTTAACCCAACGCCATGCCAGCCATACCCGACATTCCCGGGAGTCCTGAGCCCGAAGCCCGCCCCCGCGAACGCCGCCAGCGCGTGCAGGCCGCCGAGACCGGCATGGCCGTGCTCAAGGGGCTGGCGCGCCTGGGCGGCCGTGCCAGCCTGACGGCCATCGCGGCCCATATCGACGAAAGTCCGGCCAAGGTGCATCGCTACCTGGCGAGCCTGATCGAGGAAGGGCTGGTGGCGCAGGAGAGCGGCACGCAGCAGTACCACCTGGGGCTGGAGGCGCTCCAGATCGGGCTGGCCGCGATGCGGCAGTCCGACCCAATTCGGCTGGCCGAGGCGTCGCTGATCCGGCTGCGCGAGCGGCTGGAGATCACCTGTTTCATCTCGGTGATGGGCAACAAGGGGCCGACCATCGTCCGGTTCGAGGAACCGGCTCTGCCGGTGACCGTGAACGTGCGGGTGGGATCGGTGATGCCGCTGCTGTGGTCGGCCACGGGCCGCGTGTTCCTGGGTTTGCTCGACGACCAGCGCGTGCAGGCGCTGGCGGAGGCGGAACTGCAGGCGGCCACGCCGGAGCAGCGCGCGCTGCTTGACGCCCAGGACCCGCTCGGCCCGCTACGCGCGGCGGTGCGGGCCGATGGCTGCGCGGCCGTGCGCGATACCAATCTGAAGGGGATCAGCGCCGTGGCGGCGCCGGTGCGGGACTACACGGGGCGGGTGTGCGCGGTGCTGACCGCGCTGGGTGCCACGGGCGGCTTCGACCCATCGATCGACGGGCCGACCGGCCGCGCGGTGCGCGAGGAAGCGGCGGCGGTGAGCACCTTGCTGGGCTTCGCCGCCTGATTCCTGCCTGATTCCTGCGCCCGGGAAAGGGTCTTACTCGGGACGCTTGGGGATGTTCACCGCGCGCTGCACGGCGGGGCGGGCCAGGAAGGCGTCCAGCACACGGCGCACTTCGGTGAAGTCGTCGAATCCGACGAGGCTGCCGGCCTCGTAGAAACCGACCAGATTGCGCACCCACGGGAAGGTGGTCATGTCGGCAATCGTGTAGTCATCGCCCATGATCCACTGCCGGCCCTTGAGCCGCTCGTTGAGCACGCCCAGCAGCCGGCGCGACTCCGCGACGTAGCGGTCACGCGGCCGCTTGTCCTCGTAGTCCTTGCCGGCGAACTTGTGGAAGAAGCCGATCTGGCCAAACATCGGCCCGATGCCGCCCATCTGGAACATGACCCACTGAATCGTCTCGTAGCGGACCGCCGGGTCCGTGGACATGAACTTGCCGGTCTTCTCGGCCAGGTAGATCAGGATCGCGCCCGACTCGAACAGCGCCAGCGGCTTGCCGCCCGGCCCATTCGGGTCGAGGATCGCCGGGATCTTGTTGTTCGGGTTCAGCGACAGGAACTCGGGCGTGGTCTGGTCATCCTTGTCGAAACGCACCAGATGCGGCTCGTAGGGCAGGCCCAGCTCCTCCAGCATCAGCGAAACCTTGATGCCGTTGGGGGTGTTCAGCGAATACAACTGCAGGCGCTCGGGATGCTGCGCCGGCCACTTGCGGGTGATCGGGAAGGCGGACAAATCTGCTGCGGCCATGCACGGGCTCCTGTCGGAATCTTGGGAAGATCCGCGATGGTAAACCGGATGGCGGAATGCTGCCGGGGCGAATCCAGCGCACTCTAGAAAACAAAACAGGCCGCAAGAGCGGCCCGATCTGTTTCGCATGCTGCACAAGCGGAAAGGCTTTCACCCCTTCAACACGTCCCCGATCGCACTCGCCACCACCCCCACATTGCGCTCGTTCAGCCCCGCCACGCACATGCGGCCGGAACGGAGGATGTACACGCCGTGCTCGGCCTTCAGGCGTTCGACCTGATCGGCGGAGAGGCCGGTGTAGGTGAACATGCCGCGCTGGGTGATGTAGCGGGAGAGGGCCTCGCCGCTGACGTGGTCGCGCAGTTTGTCGTGGATGGCCTGGCGCATGTGGGCGATGCGCTCGCACATGGCGGCCAGTTCCTGCTCCCAGCTGGCGCGCAGGGCGGGCGTGGTCAGGACGCGGGCGACGACGCGGGCGCCGTGGGTGGGCGGGTTGCTGTAGTTGGCGCGCACGGCGCCGGTCAGCTGGCCCAGCACGCGGCTGGCTTCGTCGGCGCTCTGGCAGATCACGCTCAGGCCGCCGCAACGCTCGCCGTACAGCGAGAAGTTCTTCGAGAACGAGTTGGCCACCAGCGCCGGCACGTTCTGGCGGGCCAGTTCGCGCACGGCGAAGGCGTCGTCGTCGAGCCCCGCGCCAAAGCCCTGGTAGGCCATGTCCACGAAGGGCAGCAGCTTGCGCGCCTTGAGCACCGCGATGACCTGGCGCCACTGGTCCTGGTTCAGGTCCACGCCGGTCGGGTTGTGGCAGCAGGCGTGCAGCAGCACGATGCCACCTTGCGGAATGGCTTCGATGGCCGCGAGCATGGCGTCGAACTGCAGGCCGCCCGTGGCGGGGTCGTAGTACGGGTACGCATTGACCTGGAAGCCGGCGCGCTCGAAGACCACGCGGTGGTTCTCCCAGCTCGGGTCGCTGATCCACATCTGCGCGGTGGGGAAGTAGCGCTTCAGGAAGTCGGCGCCCACGCGCAGCGCGCCGGAGCCGCCCAGCGTTTGCACCGTGGCGACGCGGCCTTCGGCGCGGGCCGCGCAGTCTTCGCCGAACACCAGCGCCTGCACGGCCTGGCGGTAGCCGGGAATGCCGGCCATCGGCAGGTAGGGGCGCGGGCCCATGTCCGCGAGCAGCGCGGCTTCGGCTTCGGCCACGGCCTGCATCACCGGCAGGCGGCCTTCGCCGTCGAAATAGATGCCGATGCTCAGGTTGACCTTGTTGGTACGCGGGTCCTGCTGGAAGTCCTCGTTGAGCGAGAGGATCGGATCGCCCGGAAAGGCTTCGATGTGTTCGAACATGGGAAAGCTCTGGCTGTGTTTCAGGGGGCGGAGACTCATTGCGCCTGCACGCTCGGGGCGCGCAGCGCGGCGGCGGCGTTCTTTTGCCGGAGGCGATAGCTTACGCCAAGTACGCCAAGCCATACCGGAATCAGGTAGACCGAGATCCGCAGGCCGGGTGTCAGATACATCACATAAAGGATGCCGGCGAGGAAGGCGAGGGTCAGGTAGTTGGTCAGCGGATAGCCCAGGCTCTGGAAGCGCGTGGTCTGGCCGGCCAGGCGCTTGTCGCGGCGGAATTTCAGGTGAATCAGGCTGATCATGGCCCAGTTGATGATCAGGGCCGATACCACCAGGCCCATCAGCAGCTCGAAGGCTTCGCCCGGCATGAAGTAGTTGATCAGCACGCAGGCGCCGGTGGCCAGCGCGGACACGCCCAGCGCGGCCAGCGGAATGCCGCGGCGGTTCACCTTCATCAGCGCCTTGGGTGCGTTGCCCTGCTGCGCCAGGCCCAGCAGCATGCGGCTGTTGCAGTAGACGCCGCTGTTATAGACCGACAGCGCCGCCGTCAGCACCACCAGGTTCAGCACATGGGCCACCGCCGCGCTATCCAGCGCGTGGAAGATCAGCACGAACGGGCTGCCGCCGGTGACGACCTTCTCCCACGGGTAGAGCGACAGCAGCACCGCCAGCGCGCCCACGTAGAAAATCAGGATGCGGTAGATCACCTGATTGGTGGCCTTGGGGATGCTCTTCGCGGGGTTGTCCGCCTCGGCGGCGGTAATGCCCACCAGTTCCAGGCCGCCGAACGAGAACATGATCACGGCCATCGCCATCACCAGGCCGCCCAGCCCGTTCGGGAAGAAGCCGCCGTGCTGCCACAGGTTGGCCACGGAGGCCTCCGGGCCCGCGCCGCCGGACATCAGCAGATAGCCGCCAAAGCCGATCATGCCGACGATGGCCGCCACCTTGATGATCGAGAACCAGAATTCCATCTCGCCGAACGACTTCACGCTCGACAGGTTGATTACGTTGATCAGCACGAAGAACGCCAGCGCGGAGATCCACGTGGGCAGCTCCGGCCACCAGTACTGCACGTAGATGCCCACGGCCGACAGCTCGGCCATGCTCACCAGGATGTAGAGCACCCAGTAATTCCAGCCGGACATGAACCCGGCGAAGTGGCCGCAGTATTTATTGGCGAAGTAGCTGAAGGAGCCGGCGACGGGCTCATCCACCACCATCTCGCCGAGCTGGCGCATGATGAAAAACGCGACGATACCGGCCAGCGCGTAGCCGAGCAGCACGGCTGGGCCGGCCATCTTGATGGTCTGGGCGATGCCCAGGAACAGCCCGGTGCCGATGGCGCCACCAAGGGCAATCAGCTGGATGTGACGATTCTTCAGGCCACGCTGAAGCGTGCCGTCCTGTTGGGGGGCGTGCATGGGTTTGTGTCCTCTACCTATCTGGCCACTCTGGTGGAATGGCGATCACGTCTCTTTTGACCCGGGAGGTCGGACGCTATGAAAAGGCCGCCGGCGCGGGTAGCTCCGGCGGCGGGGAGGGGTCAGGCGTCCCGGGAGGACGCCGGACCAGGTGAAACAGGTGAAACGGGAAGCGGAGGGAGGGTCAGACCTTGAGCGTGCCGCGCTCGATCTGGTCGCGCTCGAGCGATTCGAAGAGCGCCTTGAAGTTGCCTTCGCCGAAGCCTTCGTCGCCGGCACGCTGGATGTATTCGAAGAACACCGGGCCCAGCGCGGCCTTCGAGAAGATCTGGAGCAGCAGGCGGGGCTTGCCGCCCTCGGTGGTGCCGTCCAGCAGGATGCCGCGCGCCTTGAGCTGGTCCACCGGCTGGCCGTGGTCCGGCAGGCGGTTGGCCAGCGCGTCGTAGTAATAGTCGTTCGGCGCCGTCATCAGCTCCACGCCGGCCAGTTGCAGGTTGTCGATGACCTCGATCAGGTTGTCCGTCAGGAAGGCGATGTGCTGGATGCCCTCGCCATTGAACGCCATCAGGAATTCCTCGATCTGGCCGCTGCCCTTGGACGACTCCTCGTTCAGCGGAATGCGGATCTTGCCGTCCGGCGCCGTCATCGCCTTCGAGGTCAGGCCGGTGTACTCACCCTGGATGTCGAAGTAGCGGATTTCGCGGAAGTTGAACAGCCGTTCGTAGAAGTTCGCCCAGTAGGCCATGCGGCCACGGTAGACGTTGTGCGTCAGGTGATCGATCAGGCGCAGGCCATGGCCCACCGGGCGGCGGTCCACACCGTCCAGGAATTCGAAGTCGATGTCATAGATCGACTTGCCGTCCTCGAAGCGGTCGATCAGGTACAGCGGTGCGCCGCCGATGCCCTTGATCGCGGGCAGGCGCAGCTCCATCGGGCCCGTGGCGATCTCGATCGGCTGGGCGCCCAGCATCAGCGCGCGGTTGTACGCCTTGTGGGAGTCCTTCACGCGGAAGGCCATGCCGCAGGCGCTCGGGCCGTGCTCGGCGGCGAAATAGGCGGCCTCGCTGTGCGGCTCGTTGTTGATGACGAAATTGATGTCGCCCTGGCGGTACAGCAGCACATCCTTGGAGCGGTGGCGGGCCACCAGCGAGAAGCCCATCTTTTCGAACAGGGGCTCCAGAACGTTCGGCGTCGGCGAAGCGAATTCGACGAACTCGAAGCCCATCAGCTGCATCGGGTTTTCAAAGAGATCGGCCATGGTGTGCTCTACAAGGAAGTGGGGGCAAGGGAGTCCAGCAGGGGGCTGGCAATCGTATTTCAGCGACTTTCAAAGCCGTCCGAACTGGAATCGAGTGTATAACCCGCGCCAGTAAATAGGATTTCGTTCGGGACGCAGGGAAACCCTGAAATATGAGATAAGATTTCGCAAAATCGCGCTTTGAGGAAACGGAAATGCAGAATACCGAGCTAGACCGCACGGATCGCCGCTTGCTGGGGGTGCTGCAGGAGAACGGACGGGCCAGCAATCTGGAACTGGCGGAGGCGATCAGCCTGTCTCCGGCGCAGACGCTGCGGCGTCACCGGCGCCTGGAGGAGAACGGCATCATCAAGCGCTACGAGGCGCGGCTGGACAGCACCGCGCTGGGCTTTGGCGTCACCGCGTTCATCCATGTGACGATGGAGCGCGGTCATATCCGCGACCTGTCGAAGTTCAAGGGGCTGGTGGCGGAACTCGCCCAGATCCAGGAGTGCTTCTCCGTCACCGGCGATATCGACTACGTGCTGAAGGTGGTGGCCAAGGATCTGAAGTCGCTGTCCGACTTCCTGCTGGACACGCTGATGCGCATTCCCGGCGTGAGCGGGGTCAAGTCCAGCGTCTGCCTGGACGAGATCAAGTGCACCAGCGCGATGCCGCTGGAGGCTTGATCTATGTGATCAGTGCGTCACTGACGCGCCGTCGATCTGCGCCATCGCCTCGGCAATCGCCTGCGCGTCGGCAGGGCGCACCAGCCGGGCCACTTCCTGGCCATCGCGCAGGAACACCAGCGTCGGCCACAGCTTCACGCGGAACGCGCGGCCGAGCGGGCGCCCGCTGCCGTCTTCGACCTTGATGTGCTGGATGGACGGATGCTTGCCGAACGCGGCCTCGATCAGCGGCTGGGCGCGCATGCAGAAGCCGCACCACGGCGCGCCGAACTCCAGCAGCGTGGCACCCGGCAGCGCGTCGATCTCCGCGCGGGTGGGCTCGGTGGCGGCAAAGGCCTTGGTCATGCTCATTCTTGGGTCTCCGTCGAGGCTTACCCCCTTTGGGGCAAGTAAGGGCAAGCGAGAACCGCGCCAGAGGCGCTGCCGTCATTCTGCCAGTGGCAGCGCCGCCGCGTGCAGCGTGCCGATACCGGTTTTTGCCATCGGCGCGACAGATTTACGTGCCGGGGTGTCGATTTCCCACCACGCCGGCAGCAACGCCTGCACTTCCGGCCGGCCGAAGCGGTCGTCGATCAGCCACACCACGCCCCGATCCTCACGCGTGCGGATGACCCGCCCGGCGGCCTGCACCACCTTGCGCAGCCCCGGATACAGGTAGGCATAGGCGTAGCCGTCGCCAAACGCGGACGCCATGCGCTCGCGCAACTGCTCGTTCACATCATTGACCTGCGGCAACCCCAGTGTGGCCACGAAGGCGCCGATCAGACGGTCGCCGGGCAGGTCCACGCCTTCCGAGAACACCCCGCCCAGCACCGCGAAGCCGATGCCGCGCCCGCCCGGCGCGAACTGGCCGAGGAACGCGGCCTGCCCCGCCTCGTCCATGCCGCGCGCCTGGTCCCAGATCGGAATCTCCGGATGCTGCGCGGCCAGCAGATCGGCAGCCTGGCGCAGGTAGTCGTGGCTGCTGAAGAAGGCGAGGTAGTTACCGGGCCGCCGCGCGTACTGGTCGGCCATCAACTGCACGATGGCCGGCAGCGAGCGCTGGCGCTGGGTATAGCGCGTGGAGATATGGCGGGCGATGTGCACGTCGAGCTGGTCCGCGTGGAAGGGCGAGGGCACCTCCACCCAGACCGCGCTGGCGGGCAGGCCGAGCATGTCGGTGTAGTAGTCCGCCGGCTGGAGCGTGGCCGAGAACAGCGTGGTGGCATGCGCGCCGGCAAAGCGCGGACGCAGGAACGGCGCGGGCAGCAGGTTGCGCACGCAGAGCTGGGCCTGCACGCCGCCGCGCGGGCCGGGCGTGCGCGTGATCTCGAACAGCGAGTGCTGGCCGCCGTGGTCGGGTAGCTGTTCGGTCAGGCGCAGGAAGTGCAGGGCGTCGAAGTAGAAGCGCTCCAGCGTGGCGTCGTGCTGGCCGGGATGGGCGCTCAGATGTTCGAGGATCGCGCCGCATAGCTGGGCCAGCGCCTCCACCAGCGCGGTGGGGGCAGTCGAGTGGGTTTCGAAGTTCGCGCGGGTTGACGATTCGGCCCGCGCCAGCGCCTGCCATGCACGATGGACGCGGTTCACCGGCCGCGACAGCGCCTTGGGCGCAGCCAGCCGCGCGCCCCGGAAGGCCGCGGGGTCGAGGGTGGCCGTGTACATGGCGCGACCGCGCTCCACCAGATTGTGGGCCTCGTCCACCAGCACGCTGGCGCGCCAGCCGTTCAGCACGGTCAGCGCGTACAGCATGGCGCTGCGGTCGAAGTAGTAGTTGTAGTCCGCCACGACCAGATCGCTCCAGCGGATCATCTCCTGGGCGAGGTAGTAGGGGCAGACGCTGTGCTGGCGGGCGATCCCGCGCACGGCGTCCCGGTCCAGCAGCGGCACGGCGGCGGCGGCTTCGCGGGCGGCGGGCAGGCGGTCGTAGAAGCCCTGCGCGAGCGGGCAGGATTCGCCGTGGCAGGCCAGATCGGGGTGTTCGCACGCCTTGTCGCGGGCGGTCAGCTCCAGCACGCGCAGGGGCAATGGGTCGCAACCCCGGTCGCCCTCGCCCCGAAGTTGTGCGGCGGCCTGCAATGCCACCGCGCGGCCCGTGGTGCGGGCGGAGAGGAAGAACAGCTTGTCGAGGCGCTGCCCTGGCATCGACTTCAGCGCCGGAAACACCGTGCCGATCGACTTGCCGATGCCCGTGGGCGCCTGCGCCAGCAGCGTGCGCGCCGCCACATTGGCCTTGTAGACCGACTCCGCCAGCACGCGCTGGCCGGGCCGGAAATCGCCATGCGGGAAGGTCAGCGCCACCAGCCCGGCATCGCGTGCCTGACGGTGGGCGATCTCGCGCTCGGCCCATTGCAGGAAGCGTCGGCAACTGGCCTCGAAGAAGGCACGCAGCGTGGCGGCGTCGTGGCGCTCCTGCTCCACGCGTTCGCGCTGGCTCAGGATGTCGAAATAGACCACGGCGATGTCGATCTCGGCCAGCCCACGCGTCTGGCATAGCAGCCAGCCGTAGACCTTGGCCTGCGCCCAGTGCAGTGCCCGGTGGTTGGCGGGCACCTCGACCCCTTCGCCGCGCACCGTCTTGATTTCCTCGAGGCGATTGGCGGCGGGGTCGTAGCCATCGGCGCGGCCCCGCACGTGCAGCCCTTCGAACGTGCCGGAGAGGGACACCTCGGCCTCATAGCCCGCGCCGCGCCGGCCCGTGACCACGCCGTGGCCGGCCACGCCTTCCTGCGCGGTGGGCGAAGGCGTGAAGCGCAGGTCGAGGTCACCCGCCTTGGCTGTGAACTCGCACAGCGCCCGCACGGCAACCGTGTAGCGGGGCAGAGCACGCGATTCTGGGGTCGATGTGGCGGACAAGGCGCAGCATGCAAGGGCAACGAAAGAACTGTATAAATATACAGTCTTTGCGCCGGAAGGAAAGCACGCGACGCTATCGAAACCTGCTGAAACTTGCCGATGGCGTTGCCACTTCGCACAGGAGAGCCGATGTCCCGCTTCAAGATCGCCACCTTCAATATCAACGGCATTCGCACCCGCCTGCCGGCGCTGCTGGACTGGCTGGCGCGCGAGGCGCCCGACGTGGCCTGTCTCCAGGAACTGAAGACCATCGACACGGCGTTTCCGATCGACGAGATCCGCGCCGCCGGCTACGGCGCCATCTGGCACGGGCAGAAGTCCTGGAACGGCGTGGCCATCCTCGCCCGTGGCACGGACCCGATCGAAGCGCGCCGCGGCCTGCCCGGCGACGAGGCCGACACCCACAGCCGCTACCTGGAAGCCGCCATCAACGGCGTGCTGGTGGCCTGCCTCTACCTGCCGAACGGCAACCCGCAGCCGGGACCGAAGTTCGACTACAAGCTGGCGTGGTTCGAGCGCCTGATCCGTCACGCACAGGGTTTGTATGACAGCGGCCACCCGGTGGTGCTGGCCGGCGACTTCAACGTGGTGCCGACCGACGAAGACATCTACAACCCACGCTCGTGGCTCAAGGACGCGCTGCTGCAGCCTGAGAGCCGGGAGTGCTACCGCCGCCTGTTGGCGCAAGGCTGGACGGACGTCCTGCGCACGCGCTACCCGGACGAGCGCATCTACACCTTCTGGGATTACTTCCGCCAGCACTGGCAGACCAACTCGGGGCTGCGCATCGACCATCTGTTGCTGAATGCCGAACTGGCGCCGCGCATGGTCGATGCCGGTGTGGACAAATGGGTGCGGGGCGAAGAGCGCGCGAGCGATCACGCGCCGACATGGATCGAACTGGATCTGGGGGAGGTGCCGGCGAAGAAGGTCGCGGCAAAGAAAGTGGCAGCCAGGAAAGCGCCAGCCAAAACGACAAAGGCGCCCGCCGCAAAGCGACGGGCGCCACGCGCCTGATTCCGGAGGTTGGACCTTACACCGCCACGGCCTCTTCGGCCCTTGCCGATACCGGCACGGGGTGCGCCACGGCGCCAAGCAGCATATCCGCCGCCGCGTCCAGGCGGTCACTCGACCCCGACATCCGCGCCGTGATCATCCCGTTCTGGATCGCGCCATACAACACCTTGGCGAAGGCCGACGGCGGCAGCGGGTAGGGCTGGCCACGCTCGGCTTCGGCGCGGCGCAGCAGCTCGGCAATCCACGCCTCGTGCATGCGGAAGTGATCCTGCAGCAGCGCGCCGATGGCCGGCGGCAGCATCATCACCTCGGCGGACAGCATGCCGACCAGACAGACCTGCCCGTTGTCCGAGCCGCCACGCAGCGGCTCGATGTAGCGCTGGGCCTGCTCGGCCAGCGGCAGCGTGGTGTCGATGGCCCCGATCCGCGCCGTGGCGGTCTCGCGGTAGCAGCGCACCACCTCCAGTACCAGGTCGTCCTTCGACGGAAAGTAGTAATGGATGCTAGACGTCTTGACGCCAACCAGCTCCGCCAGATCGCGGTAGCTAAAACCGTTGTAGCCCCGGCGCCGAATCAGCACTGACGCGTGTTCCAGCAATTGCTCGCGTACGGGTTGCGTTTTCATGGCGACTGTCTCCCTTATGGGAGACCCTCCGGTTCATGCCGCCGCCGATCAGATCGGATCAGACCGACAGCGACTGCGCGACGAGAGAAAGCAGTGATCCGCTGGCAATGCAGAGCACTACCCATCCGCCCAGGATCAGGGCGCTGTCACGCAAACTCATGATGAAACTCCTTGTTCGATCTAGGCCGTGCGCCCGGTTTCGCTACCAGGCGATTACCGGGCGCGCGGCGCTGCACTAGGCTCAGGCCAGCGCGCCGTCGGTGTACACGTCGAAGGTGCGCGACGGTTCGCTCGACACACCGGTGCGGTCCAGGCCAGCCACGATGCGGGCGCCATCCGTGTACGGGTCGAACTTGCCGGCACGGGCGCCGTCAGTGAAGGCATCCACCGTGCGGGCCGGGCTGGCCGAGACGCCCTGGGTGTCCAGGCCGGCAACGGTGCGGGCACCATCGGTGTACGGGTCGGTCTTGCCGACGCGGGCGCCGTCGCTGAACGGGCTGCGTTGGTCATTCACGCGGGCACCGTCGACAAACGGGTTGCGGGGTTCGTTCACGCCGCTGGCACGGGCGCCATCGGTGAAGGGGCTGCGCTGGTCGTTGATGCGATAGCTGTAACCGTAGACTTCGCCGGTGCTGTTACCGGGAGCGGCTTGGGCGGCGCCCGTCACGAAAGCGGCGGTGAGGGCGGCGGCGGAGAGGATGGTCTTGGCGTTCATGGTGTTGCTCCTTGTCTTTGGTTTGACCGGGCGATCTCGGTTAGAGGTGGATCGCGGGGCCGATGTCTTGCTGCGTTGTAACGGTCCTTGCTGCTGCTATCTACTGGTAGGTAGAGGGTCAGGGCTAAAAAAAAGACCGTCTTCCGGTACCAACCAACTACATGTACTGCGTGGACTTGGACTGCATCGCGGGGCTTGTTTCTGTTTGCCGGGTGGTGCAGCGCCGTCCATGAGCCAAATATTATCTACTACTAGATAGATAGGCAAGGACTTTTTAAAGAAATTTCGATTGTGGGGCAGAGGGGTGTCTGGTGTGCCGCGCGTGTCTACATCGTAAATCGATGATTGATAAAGAAAAACGGCGCCGATCCCCGTGTGGATCGGCGCCGTCTGGCGACCTTGCGAACCCTCGAATCAGCGCTTGCCGATCGTGAAAGCGATCTCGCCGAGGCCGTCTACGCCACCCGTGACCACGTCACCCGGGTTCAGCGCGCCCACGCCAGCGGGCGTGCCGGTGAAGATCACGTCACCCGGGGCCAGCGTCATGCTTTCCGAGATATAGGCGATCACATCGGCCACGGGCCAGATCAGTTCGTCGAGGTCGCCCTGCTGGCGGGCCTCGCCGTTGACCTTGAGCCAGATCGCGCCCTTGGCCGGATGGCCGACCTTCGACACCGGATGCAGCGGGCCGCAGGGGCCGGAAGCGTCGAACGCCTTCGACCAGTCCCAGGGGCGGCTCATCTTCTTGGCCACGTCCTGCAGGTCGCGGCGGGTGAGGTCGACGCCGACCGCATAGCCCCACACCAGATCCAGCGCCTGCGCCGGGGTGACGTTGGCGCCACCCTTGCCGATGGCCACCACGAGTTCGATCTCATGGTGCAGGTTCTCCGTCAGCGGCGGATAGGCCACGGTGCCTTCGGCCGGCACCACGGCGTCAGCCGGCTTGGTGAAGAAGAACGGCGGCTCGCGGTCCGGATCCTTGCCCATCTCGCGGGCGTGCGCGGCGTAGTTGCGGCCGACGCAGAACACGCGACGGATCGGGAAGCGGGCCTGGCTACCGGCCACGGCCACGCTGGCCTGCGGGGCCGGCTGGATAACGAATTCGGTCATGTCTCGCTCTTCTCTTGTGGGTCTGGGTTTGATGGGGACGACTTGGCGATTACTTGGCGAAAACCTGGCTCAGGTCGCCGAATGCCTTGAACTCGAGCGCGTTGCCCGACGGGTCCAGGAAGAACATGGTGGCCTGCTCGCCCACCTGGCCCTTGAAGCGCACATGCGGCTCGATCACGAACTTGGTGTTGGCGGCGCGCAGCTTGTCGGCCAGCGCTTCCCACGTCTCCATCGGCAGGATGGCGCCGAAATGGCGTACCGGCACATCGTCGCCATCGACCGCGCTGGTGCCGCGATGGCCGCATTCGTCCGGCGAGAGATGCGCCACCACTTGATGGCCGTAGAAGTCGAAATCGACCCAGGCGTCGGAGCTGCGGCCTTCCGGGCAGCCCAGCAGGTCGCCGTAGAACTGGCGCGCGGCGGCAAGGTCGTGCACGGGGAAGGCAAGGTGGAACAGGGGCATCGTGCTCATGGCAATCCTTTCGTGGGCAGGGATGTTTTGATCTGTCGTTGATTGTAATCAGCAGAACTCGTAATATGAAACGAATGATTTCTGGTCTGAGTATCAGAGATTTCGATATATCCCTGCCTGTGCGCCCACGCCAGTGATCCGCTACTTCCGCACCTTCCTGATGGCCGCCGAGACGGCGTCGTTTTCCGCCGCCGGCGCGCGGCTCGGCCTGACGCAGTCGGCGGTGAGCACGCAGATCCGCCGGCTGGAGGAGGATCTCGGCTACGCGCTGTTCGACCGCTCGGGCAAGTCCGTCGCGCTGAGCGAGGAAGGCCGGCAACTGCTGCCGGACGCCACGCGCTTCGTGGCGCTCTATGCGTCGATGAAGGGCAGCGCACAGGCGCGGCCGGACACGGCGCCGCTGGATCTGGGCGCGGTCTCCACGGTGCAGTCGACGCTGCTGCCCAAGGCGATGCAGCGCTTCCGCGTCGCCTACCCGGACACCCACGTCAACATCGTGCCCGGCATGTCCACGCAGCTGCTGACCCAGGTCGATGCGCGCGAGCTGGACATCGCCGTGCTGGTGAAGCCCCGCCTGGGGATTCCGCCTGAACTGAAATGGGTGCCGCTGCTGCACGAGCGCTTTGTGGCGATTGCGCCGGTGGGCGGCCCGGCGGACCTGAAGACGCTGCTCGCCACCGTGCCGTTCATCCGCTACAACCGGCATTCCACGGGCGGGCAGCTGGTGGACCGCTACCTCAAGCGGCACCGGCTGTGGGTGCGCGAAGGCATGGAGCTGGACGAGCCGGCCGTGATCCTGCAGATGGTGGGCGAGGGACTCGGCTGCGCGATCATCCCCGCCGATCTGGTGCCGTTGCGGCAGACGCCGAACATCGAGGAAGTGCCGATGCCCGGCCCGCCGCTGTTCCGCGAGATCGGCGTGCTGGTGCGGCAGTCGGCGCTCAAGCGCGCCCCGGCGGCGGCGCTGATCGACGCCTTCGTGGCCGTCGCACCGCCGCCAACCGAACCTGGCGAGGCTGGTGTTAAGCCTGCGCCGCCGCCTGAGGCGGGGTAGCGGCCGGCGCCTTGCGGCGCACCGCGAGCGCCATCAACGCAGCCACCAGGCAGGCCCCGCCTGCCACGTACAGTGCGGGCGAATAGGTCAGCAGCAGCGTGCGCGAGAGCCCTGCGCCGAACGCCGCCGTGGCCGCGCCGATCTGGTGGGCGGCGAAGATCCAGCCGAACACCATCGGCGCACGCTCGCGGCCAAACGTGGTGGCGGCCAGCTTCACCGTCGGCGGCACCGTGGCAATCCAGTCCAGGCCGTAGAACATCGCGAAGATGGACAGGCCGTAGAGTGTGAATTCCGAATGCGGCAGCCAGAACAGCGAGAGGCCGCGCAGCGCGTAGTACCAGAACAGCAGCTTGCGGCTGTCGTACCGGTCCGAAAGCCAGCCAGACAGGATCGTGCCGACGAAGTCGAATGCGCCCATCATGGCCAGCGCCGAGGCGGCAGGCACCGCCGTCATGCCGAAGTCCGCGCACAGGGCGATGAAGTGGGTCTGGATCAGGCCGTTGGTGGACAATCCGCAGATAAAGAACGTGCCGGCCAGCAGCCAGAAGGTCTGCGTGCGCGCGGCGTCGCGCAGCACGACGAAGGGGCCGCGCAGCGTGAGCGGCATGGGCGGGCCGGACGGCGCCGGCGCCGTGCCGGGCAGTTCGCCGAACGCGGGCAGGCCGACATCGCCGGGCCGGTTGCGCATCAGCGCGAAGACGAGCAGTGCCAGCGCGGCGCAGGCCACGAGCACCGGAACCACCGCCGTGCGCCATCCCATATGCTCGATCAGCCATGCCGCAACCGGCAGGAACGCAAGCTGGCCGGTGGCCGAACTCGCCGTGAGGATGCCGATCACCAGCCCGCGCCGCGCGGTGAACCAGCGGTTGGCCACCACGGCGGCCAGCACCAGCGCGGTCATGCCCGAGCCGATGCCGAGCATCAGCCCCCAGGCGACGAACAACTGCCACAACTCCGTGGCCACCGTGGCCAGCGCCATGCCGCCCGCGATCAGCGCGAGCGCTGCACAGACCACATTCTTCACGCCGAAGCGTTCCATCAGGATGGCCGAGAACGGCGCCATCAGGCCGAACAGCGCGAAGCGGAAGGCGAGGATCGACGAGATCTGGTCGGTGTTCCAGCCCATCTCCTGCGTCAGCGGTTTCAGGAACGCGCCGGGCAGGCCGAGCGCGGCGGAAGTGGTCAGCATCACGCAGAAGGTGATGGAGGCAACGATCCACGCGTAGTGGATGCCGCGCCGGTCCAGCCGGCTGGAAAGGGCTTGCGCAAACATGGGGGTCTTGGTTTGGGTGGGTCGGATGTGTGGAGAAAAGGTGTCCGCGCCGGCCTCAGCCGGCAGCGGGTTCGGGGGCAGGCTCGGCGGCCGGTTCGTCAACATCCTCGCCCAGCAGCCACGCACGCGTGGCATCGAGGATTGCCTCGGAGAGCGGGTCGCCGGTCGTGGCGCGGGCCAGCATCAGCGCGCCGGCCATGGCCGACACCTCCACCAGGGCCTGCTGGCGGGCGTCGGCTTCGGGCAGGTCGGCCGGGGCAGTCGAGCGCCATTTGTCGATCAGCGCCGAGAGCCCTTCGCGGTACACGGGGCGCACGGGTTTGTCGGCGTCCTCGCGCGCCACATCGGCGGCCAGCGCGGCGGCGGCGCAGCCCTCGGCGGCGTGGTCGCGGTGCACGGGGGTGAGGTAGGCCGCCACCAGCGCGCGCCGGGCGGCCTGGCGGTCGCCGTCCGCGCTGGCGATGCGCCGGTCCCAGCGCTGGTCGCCTTCCTCGAACGCGCGCCGGCAGGCCACGGCCACAAGGTCGTCCTTCGACGCGAAATGGCCGTAGAAGCCGCCGTGGGTCAGCCCGGCATTCGCCATGATTTCTGCCACACTGACTGCGTGCGGCCCGCGTTCCCGGATCAACTTTGCCGATGCTTCTTCGATGGCCACCTTGTGCTGGCTGGCCACTGCTCGTGATGCGCGCGCCATCTGACGCCTCCCTCTGGAAATCTGACTGAAACTTGCCTTGACCGCAGTTTAGATGACGTCCATACTTTATTCAATAGATGCTGATCATCATTTAAGATAAGTGGCTGGCATCGTTGTTGTCATGTCGTCCCATCGATCCAAGGAGATTCCTGCTATGTCCAAACTGTTCGACCTGTCCGGCCGCGTCGCGGTGATTACCGGCTCCACCAAAGGCATGGGGCTCGAGATGGCCCGCGCGCTGGGTCAGCAAGGCGCCCGCGTGGTGGTCTCGGGCCGCGATGGCGCGGTGTCCGAGCGCGTGGCGGCCACCTTGAAGGCCGAAGGCATCGACGCCACCGGCATCCCCTGCGATATCGCCGACCTCGTCAGCGTGCGCGCCTTTGCCGACAAGGTGCTGTCCACCTTCGGCCGCGTGGATGCCCTCCTGCTCAACGCCGCCGCCAGCGGCGTGGTCGGCTCGATGCTGGAGCAGGGCGAGAAAGAGTTCGATGACGTGATGGCCGGCAACGTGCGCGGCAATTTTGTGCTGGTCAACGCACTCGCACCGCAGATGATCGAACGCCGCGATGGCTCGATCGTCTTCATGTCGAGCATCGCCGGCCGCCGCGGTTCGGCCTTCCTGCCGCTGTACAGCGTCTCCAAGGGCGCCATCGATGCCGTGATGCGCAACTTCGCGCTGACGCTGGCGCCGCACAACATCAACGTGAACAGCATCAACCCGGGCCCGGTGCGCACCGATTTTTCGCGCGACGCGCTGTGGGGGGATCCGGAGCGCGAGAAGGCCCTGAGCGGTGCCATCCCGATGCGGCGCATCGCTGAGGCGAGTGACGTAGCCGGTCTGGCCGTGCTGCTCGCCTCGCCGGCGGGCCGCTACATCACGGGTCAGGTGATCGGCCTCGACGGCGGCGCCACGGCCTGATTTTCGCCCCGCCGCCGTGCTTTACGCACCGTGCGCGTGCGGCGGCGGCACCGTGTTTGTGCAGTGCGAAAAATAGCGGGGAAAGTGGCTTTATTCCTTCGAATCGGGACCGATACAGCGTGAAATCAGTCCTCGACATCAAGGAGCCCCGTGACCGCTTTCCTCACCCCTGCAAAGCATCTGATGGCGCGTCTCACGATCACGCGCAAGCTGGTGCTGCTGACCATCCTGTTCCTGATTCCGCTCTGCGGCGCGCTGGTCGCGGTGCTGAATCAGTCGGTACAGTCGATCCGTGCCACGCAGGATGAACGGCGCGGCCTGACGCTCGTCGGCCGCGCGCTCGACTTCATGCGCGAGACGCAGGTGCGCCGGGGCGCCGCCAATGGGCTGCTGCTCGGCAACGCCACCTTCCGGCCGACCTTCGATGCCGCCAACGGCAAGGCCGATGGGCATCTCAGCGCACTTCGCGCCGAGGTGGCGCGCGTGACATCGTTCAACGTCACGCAGGATGCGGCCAAGCTCGACGAAGCCTGGGCGCAGATCCGCAAGCTCGGTCTGGAAACCCCCGCCGCGCCGCTGTTCGAGCGCCATACCGCGCTGGTCAAGCAGACGCGGCTGTTTATTGGCGATGTGGCGGACCGCTCTTCGCTGGCGCTCGACCCGGACGCCGGCTCCTATTACCTGATCAACCTGATGGTCGGCCCGATGCCGAAGGTGGCCGAGCTGAGCGCGCTGGCGCGTGGCCGGGGCGCGGGCATCATCGCGCAGGGCGGCTATTCCGATGCAGCCCAGCAGGCCGATCTCGCCGCGCTGGCCGAGCAGATCCAGGACGGCCTGGAAGCCGTGCGGCGCGACATCGCCCGTGCCGAGCGCGGCGCGCCGGCCTTCAAGGACCGCATGGAAGCCGCCACCGCCAAGCTGGCCGCGATGGACAACTTCTACCGCACGCTCAAGGTGAGCATGCTGGGTTCCAGCGGCATCACGATCGATGCGAAGTCGTATTTTTCCGAAGGCACGGCGGCGATCGAGGCGGTGTCGGCGCTCAATCAGGAGTTCGCCGCGCTGACGGGCGAGATGCTGGCCCAGCGCGTGGCCGCCGAGCAGCGCCAGCTGGTGCTGCTGGTCGTCATCGCGCTGGTCACGGTGGGCGGCGCGCTCTACCTGTTTGCCGGCTTCAGCCAGGGCATGCGCACCGATGTGCAGGACGTGGCGACGCTGGTGGCGCGCATCAACGCCGGCGACCTCACCGTGCGCATCGACGCCCATGGCCGGGACGAGTTGAGCGACGTCAAACGGCACCTGATGTCGATGGTGGAGACGTGGCGCGGCATCATCGGCGAGACCAAGGACGGCGCGCAGAACGTGCTGGTGGCGGCGGGGCAGATCGCGCAGGGCAATGCCGATCTGTCGCAGCGCACGGAGGAGCAGGCGTCGTCGCTGGAGCAGACCGCGGCGAGCATGGAGGAACTGACCGCCATCGTCCAGCAGAACGCGGGCAACGCCAATGAGGCCAGCGCGCTGGCGGCGGAGGCGTCGGCGATTGCGGTGGCGGGCGGGGAGTCGGTGTCGCGCGTGCGCGAGACCATGGGCGAGATCGAGGCGGATTCGAAGCGGATTGTCGAGATCATCGCCGTGATCGACAGCATCGCCTTCCAGACCAATATCCTGGCGCTGAACGCGGCCGTGGAGGCGGCGCGCGCGGGGGAACTGGGCCGGGGCTTCGCCGTGGTGGCCAGCGAGGTGCGCACGCTGGCCCAGCGCGCCGGCCATTCGGCGAAGGAAATCCGCGCGCTGATCTCGCAGTCGACCAGCCGGGTGACGGCGGGCACGGCGCTGGCCGGGGAGGCCGCCGCGACCATGGAGCGCATCGTCACGGCCGTGCAGCGCGTGACGACGATGATGGACGAGATCAGCCGCGCCTCCCACGAGCAGAGCGGCGGCATCACGCAGGTGAATCAGGCGGTGACGCAGATGGATCAGGTCACGCAGCAGAACGCCGCGCTGGTCGAGGAAGCCGCCGCCGCCGCCGAGGCGCTGCAGGAACAGGCGCTGCGCATGGAGCAGAGCGTCAGCGTGTTCCGGCTGGCGGCTTGATCAGGAGGATGGCGGGGAAGTTGGCACGGGCGGCGCGCGCAGCAACGGATAGGGGTTGATCGCCCCGGTCCCGGTGTAGACGCCGAAATGCAGGTGCGGCGGTGTGCCGCGCGCGTTGCCGGTGGTGCCGACGTAGCCGAGCACTGCGCCCGGCGCCACGCGGTCGCCGATGCTCACATCGGCATAGTCATCCAGATGCGCGTAGTAGTGCATCTGACGGCCCGGCCCGAGCACCCAGACCACGTTGCCGCCCAGGCTGTTGGTGCCCACGCGCGAGACGATGCCCTCCGTGGCGGCCAGCACCGGCGTGCCGCGTGCGGCAAAGATGTCGATGCCTTCGTGCTTGCGCCCGCCGGAGCGCGCCCCGTGCCAGGTGTCCCGCAGCCCGCGCTGGGCCACGCCCTGCACCGGCATCGCCAGCGCGGTGGGGGCCGGCATCGATGCCAGCCGCACCGCGTACAGCGCACTATCTATATAGGGTTTGACGTAGGGCCAGCCCAGCGCGCCCGCTGCCAGCAGCGCAGCCAGCCACAGCCAGCCCGCGTAGGAGCGTGGCTGGGGCTGCGGTTGGGGTTGGGGCTGGCCGGCCGGGCGCGTCACCATGGGTGGCTCCGGCCGGTGGGGATGGACTTACCAGCCGTTGGAGCCGGCGCTGGTGCCGCCGGCGGGCGCTTCGCGCTTCTCGACGCGGATGTTGTTTTCGACTTCGGTAACGCCGAACGTGTTATCGGCGATGTCCTCGATGGCATATTTCTGGCTCCGCTGATGGACGGTGCCGGATAGCGTGACCTTGCCCTTGTCCACGTCGACGCTGACTTCGCCCACATCCACGCCGCTGGTAAAGGTCAGCCGTTCGCAGATCTGGTCGCGAATGCGCTCGTCGGTGCGGGTGTAGCCGCGCGGGACGTTGCGCTTGTCGATGTCATCGTCGTCGTGGCCGAAGAAGTTGCTGACGGCTTCGCCGATCCGGTGGCCGAGATTGTAGAGCGCGCCGTGCTCCTCGCCTTGATCGCGGTCATCGTCGTCGTCCGACCAGCGCCGTGGCGAGCGGTAGCCGAGTTCCTCGTCGTAGCCGCTGGTGCCGGCGCTGGTGCCAGGGTAGTCGCGCCCGTAGGACTGGGCGTAGGGCTGGCGGCCGGCGTAGCGATCAGACCCTCCCCACTCGTCGCGTGGCTCGGTCCAGTAGCGGGTGTCGCTGCGCAGGTCGTTGAAGTAGGCGTCATGCCCGGACCCGCCGGCCTGCCAGGGTTCGCGCTGCTGGGCGCGGCGCAGCCATTGCTGATCGGCGCTGCCGAAGCCCTGCTGGCCGCGCTGACCTTGCTGCCCTTGCTGATAGTCGCGTTGACCCCGACCCTGTTCCCATCCGCGCTCGCCGCCGTAGCCGCGTGCTCCCTGATTGCCTTGGTAGCCTCGGTTGCCGCGATTGCCTTGCGGGCCGCCGTAGTCCTCGAAGTCCCCATAGTCGCCAAACTCGCTCGCCTGGCGGCGGCTGCGGTATTCCTGCTGGCGGCGCTGGGCGTCGCTTTCGGGGGAGTCGCTGCTGGCGTAGCCGCCGTTGAGCCCATAGCGCAGGTTGCTGCCCTGCCAATGGTCACGGTCGCCTCGGTCTTCCCTGTCTTCCCTGTCTTCCCGATAAGACGAACCGGACCCAGTGTCGCGGTAGGCGCCGGCATAGCCGCTGCGGGGCGGGCCGCCGTCGCTGGTTTGTCCCGGGGTCAGGCGCTGGCGCCGGCGGGCATCGTCCCATTCATCGCGGGCGGACTCGGGCTGCCAGTCCTGATCGCGCGCACGCAGCCCCTGGTTGTCGCTCCATGCATCGTCGCGCCATGGATCGTAAGCGTCGTCGTCGCGGACATTTTCAAAGGCCCGCCAGGTCTGGCCCCGGCGATAACGCTCGGTGTTGTGGTCGCCCATTGCTGATCTCCTGAAGTTGCGGGTGTGCCATTACTGGCAATCCAGAAGAGGGGCAAGATTCGTACCGCGCCGCCGGGCCCTTGTCAGGGCTGGCCTTGCGGGATTTAGAGTGCTGCGGGTGCGCTTCACGCCCATGCAAGCCTTGCGCGGGCGCGTGTAAAGACTGCTCGGCAGCAGGAGGGGAGCAACCGGGACGGGTTAATGGGCCGTCACACGGCGCAGCGAGCCCGGCGGATGGGCCAGCACGGCAGCCGGGATCATCGGCGTGGAAGGTGCTGCCGGTGCGGGATCGGTCCGCTCGGTACGGGTCGGGCGCACCGGGGCGATGCCTTCGACAGCGCCCAGCGCCTGGCCGTTCTCGTAGCCGGTGGACACCGCCTCGAGATAGCCGGGCGAGAACTTCTGCTCGGGCGTGACGGCCGGGGCCGGGGCCAGCGCGGGCTGCGCATACACCGCCGTGTGGGCGCAGAGCGCCAGCACGCGGAGCAGCAGGATGCCGCCACGCATGCGGTAGAGCAGGGCGAGGGGCGTGAGAGGCGAAAGAGGACGAGGCTGGTGGAGGGGCGCGGCGTCGGTGGGGCGCAACTGTGGCGGGATCTTCATGATGGTTCTCCAAAGGAGCTTTCGCTCCGGCTGAAAAGGTGCTGCGGGACGAGCATCGCGGCGCCGCGCTCGTCCTTCCTTTTCGCAGGGAACATGCCACCATCATTTCGGCCCCGGGCGGGCAGGCCGGGCCACTTTCACGGGGAAAACAGGGGGTTGTGGGCCAACACGTTGCGAGGAACGGTTGGGGCCGGGCCAACATCCCACCAACCTCCACCCATCAGATCCAGACGTCGTTTTGCGCAGTGCGCTCGCCCACGTCGTCGCCCGTATTGCGCACGCCGCGCGGCTCGATCAGCAGCATGCGCACCTCGCCATCGGCAAACGGTTTGTGCTCGATGCCACGCGGCACCACGTACATCTCGCCGGCGCGCAGGTCCACGTGGCCGTCGCGGAAGTCGATGCGCAGGTGGCCGTCCAGCACGATGAAGGTCTCGTCGGTGTCGGCGTGGCTGTGCCAGACGAAGTCCCCCGCGATGCGGACGATCTTGAACTGGTAGTCGTTCATCTCGGCAATCACGCGCGGCTGCCAGTGGTCCGAGAACAGGGCGAGCTTCTCGGCGAAGTTGATGGCGCGATAGGGGGTGGGATTGGGAGTGGGGGACATGGGGCGCTCCTTCGGATGGGATGAAGGCCCGAGCATGCGCCGCCGGCGGGCGGGCCGTCTTGTACGATCGTGCAGCTACGGCGTGCGCCCGAGCGTGCGCAGCCAGCGCGCCGGCGTGATGCCGAAGGTGCGCGCGAAGTGCCGCGTCATATGGGCCTGGTCGGTGAAGCCGGCCCACGCGGCGGCGTCGGCCAGGGTCTGGCCGGCCACGATCAACCGGCGGGCCATGTCGAGCCGGCGCATGGTGAGGTAGCGGTACGGGCTGGTGCCGAACAGTCCACGGAAATCGCGCGACAGGCGCCAGCGGTCCCGGCCGGTGGCGGCTTCGAGTTCGTCCAGCGTGACGATGCGCGCCACGTTGTCGAGCAGGAAGGTCCGGGCCGTCTCGGCGGCACGGTAGTCGAGCGCCTGCCGGCGCCCCGGCGTAATGCCGCCGGCGACGGCCGCCAGCGCGTGGGCCAGGTCGTAGAGCGCGTCGTCTTCCTCGAGCGGGTCGATCGGGCTGTCCATCGCACGGAGCAGGGTCTCGGTGGCGGCGAACAGCCGGGGGTCGTCCGATCGGCCGCCCGGGATGAACGGCAACGGCCGGCCGCCCAGCGCGCGCTGCACGTGCGCGGGCTCGACATAGATCATCCGGTACTGGAAGCCGGCCTCGGTGCCGGCCTGGCCGTCGTGCGGCTCGTCGGGGTGCAGGACGATGGTGCCGCCCGGCAGGCTGTTGCAGACGCCGCGCCGATAGGAAAAGCGCTGCACGCCGGTCAGCGTGCGGCCAATCGCGTAGGTGTCGTGGCGATGCATGTCGTAGCCATGGCCGCCGATAAACGCCTCGATCCGCTCCATGCGCTGGGCGGACGCATCGCGCCGCATCCAGTCGCCCCGGCCCGGCAGTACCCCGTCACCCATGCGTGTGGCCGGGGTGGCTGTGCGAGTGGCTGGGGGCGGCGTGCGTGTGGATGTGGTCCGCCTCCGGGGGCGGGGAAAGATCGGCGCTGCAGCTGGGCGACGACTCATCGTGGCTATGCGGCTCCAGCGCGCCGGGCACGCGGCGACTCTTCAGGCCATCGGCACGCAGCCAGGCCACGGTGGCTTCGGCGGCGCGGTCGATCAGCTCGCCGCAGCGCGTGTAGTCATAGGGCGAGACATCGAGCGGACAAAGCGGCGGCACCACGGCGATATGCGCGTGGTCGGCCCAGCGCTCCAGGTCATGCACGAGTTGCCGCGCCACCAGCAGGGACAGCGCATTGAGCGCGTGTTCCACGGCGCCGCGCGGCGGGCGGCGCTCGGCGCAGGCGAAGCCGGCCGGCAGCACCACGATGCGCGTGGCGCCCAGCCGCACGGCCGTGGAAACGGGCGTGTTGTTGGCCACGCCGCCATCGATCAGCGCGCGGCCTTCCACCTGCACCGGCGGAAACACGCCCGGAATGGCCGCGCTGGCCAGCACCGCATCGACGATATTGCCCGAGGACAGCACCACTTCGTCGCCGGTATGCATGTCCGTCGCCACCACATAGAGCGGCAGGCTGGCATGTTCGAGCCGGGATTCGCCGAAGTGGCGCGAAAGTAACTTCTGGAGGCCGAACGATTCGACCAGATGCCCGCGCCGACCGCCCAGCATGCCGAGCATGCTGCGCCAGGACCAGGGCAGCACCTCGGCCCGGCGAATGCCGCGCCAGAGGCTCTCCAGCTTGGCCGTGCCTTCCTCGTGCGGATGGCAGGCGAAATACGCGCCGTTGATGGCGCCGGCCGAGGCGCCGATCACCATGTCGGGCGCCAGGCCCCACTTCACCAGTTCCCGCAACATGCCGACCTCGATGGCACCGAGGCTGCCTCCACCGGCAAAGACGAATGCTGTTTTTTCCATGGCTGGGCGCGCGGGGAGCCATCCTCCCCGGATTCTCGATCTGTTAGTGGCCACAGCATAGGCCACTTCCGGGCGGGAGCGAAAGAGTCTGTTAGTGCGGGAGTGTCGAGCGCTTGTTATGCAATTAACCGCCGGCAATTTAGCGCGACTGCAGAGGCCGGCTGGCAGGGGATGGGGTCGAAGCATGATGCGGACACCGCACGCGGCAAGCGAACGCCAAATACGAAAAAGGCGCCGGCAGCGGAATCCCGCTGTCGGCGCCTCGCGGCAGTCCAACCTGGCGCGCTAGAGAAGCAAAAGCCCGATCAGAAGCCGGGAGCCGGCGTTTCCGGAATCTGGTTGCGCAGGCTCAGGTTCATCACGTTCCAGCCGCGGATGGCGGCGATGGTGTACGACAGCTCGGCGATTTCCTGCTCGCTGAACTGCTCGCGCAGGGCCGGCCAGGCGGCGTCGGTCAGGTCCTGGTGGGGCAGTGCGTTGACGGCCTCGGCCCAGCCCAGCGCGGCGCGCTCGCGGGCGTTGAAGAACGAGGCGGGGGCTTCACGCCAGCCGGCGATGGCGTTCACGTGGCGCGGGTCCAGGCCCTGCTTGATCAGGTCGCGCCAGTGCATGTCCACGCAGACGCCGCACTGGTTGATCTGGGACACACGCAACTGCACGATCTCCACCAGACGCGGGCCCAGCGAGCTTTGCTTGACCGTACCCGACAGCGCGATCATGGCCTTCAGGTTGGCCGGGGCGAGCTGGAAGAAGTTAATACGCGATGCACTCATGATGGTTCCTCACGGTAGTTCAAGGGAGTTGGCGTGCGCCCTTTGCGCTTGCCTTTCCCTGTAAGACGTACCGTGAACCCGGCTTGTGACAGCTTTTCCGAAAATTTTTTAACCCAGCCATTCCCGGAAGGTGAGCACGAGCATGGCCGCGTTCATGGCGATGATGATGCCGACCGTCAGCGAGGCCAGGATCACCACGCTGCGTGGGTTGGCGTAGGCGCCCATGCGGGCGCGGCTGCTGGTGAAACGCACCAGCGGAATCGCCGCGAACGGCAGTTGCAGGCTCAGCACCACCTGGCTGGCGATCAGCAACTGCGCCACGCCTTTGTCGGCATACAGCCACGCCACGATCAGCGCCGGCACGATGGCCACGCCGCGCGTGACCAGCCGCCGCGCCCACGGCGCCAGCCGCGTGCGGATAAAGCCCTCCATGACCACCTGCCCGGCCAGCGTGGCGGTCACGGCCGAGCTTTGCCCCGAGGCCAGCAGCGCCACGGCGAAGATCACGCTGGCCCAGGCGGCGCCGGTCAGCGGGGAGAGCAGGTGGAAGGCCTCCTGGATCTCGGCCACCTCCGCATGGCCGCTGCGGTGGAACACGCCGGCCGCCGTGACCAGGATCGCACTATTAATAAAGAAGGCGATGGCGAGTGCCACCAGCGTGTCGATGGCCGTGTAGCGCAGCGCCCGTTGCAGCGCAGGCGCATTGTCCTCGACGGTGCGCGTCTTGACCGCCGCCGAGTGCAGGTAGAGGTTGTGCGGCATCACCGTGGCGCCGATGATGCCCGTGGCGATGACCACGGCGTTGGCGTCGGTGAGCGAGCGCGGCGAAGGCAGCAGCCCCCAGCCCACCTCCGACCAGGACGGCTCGGCGATGATCAGCATCGCCACGAAGCACAGCAGCACCAGCGTAATCATGCTGATGACGAAGGCTTCCAGCCGCCGGAAGCCGCGCTGCTGCAGGATCAGCACCAGCAGCACGTCCAGCACGGTCAGCGCCACGCCAGCCAGCAGGGGGATGTTGAACAGCAGGTTGAGGGCGATGGCCGTGCCGATGACTTCGGCGAGATCGGTGGCGCAGATCGCCAGTTCGGCCAGGACCCATTGCGACCAGGCCGACCAGCGCGAGGCGCCGTGCCGGCACGCCTGCGCCAGATCCATGCCGGTGACCAGCCCGAGCCGGCTGGCCAGCACCTGGAGCAGCATCGCCATGAGGCTGGACATCGCCACGACCCAGAGCAGGGTGTAGCCGTAGGCGGAACCGCCCGCGAGGTCGGTGGCCCAGTTGCCGGGGTCCATGTAGCCCACGGCCACGAGGTAGGCCGGTCCGAGGAAGCGGACGAACTCCCGCCACCTGGCGGCGGGGCGGCTAGGGATGACGACCGACACGTGCCCATCCTACGAGGTGATGACCGCGCATGGCGCTCCCGTTCACGTTGTGTGTGGCTCAGGTCGCTTGCACGACCAAGGCAGCCAATTTAGCCGAATTTTTCGATCGATGCGCTGAGGGCACATTGCCGGTGCGGTCATCCGGCGCCGGCATCGAGCGGGGCTAGGTGTGCTGCGCCACGGGCTTGGCGCGTGCCGCCTGGGCACGCAGGCAGCGCAGCAGTTCCTCCGCATAAGGCAGCACCACGAACAGGCCGAGCGCAGCGAACAGGCCGATCAGGTAGGACGACGGCAGGGGATCGCGTTTCGGGGTCAGGGTGAGGCGGGGCGGCTCGGCGCCGGCGCCGAACAGCGCCAGGAACTGGTCCCAGTGGGCGGCGGCCAATATGACCACGGCCGTGATCGGCAGCATCTCCAGCAGGCTGTGCATGTGCTGCTCGTTCGGCGGCACGGTGCGCCGGGTCACCGCGTATCGGACGTCGACCCAGGCGGTGACCGCGTGGACCACCACAGCGACGATCATGATGGCGAACAGCAGCGCGTTCACCTCGAAGAACAGCACCAGCAGGACCGGGACGCCCACCTGGACCATCATCAGGCTGTGCATGACCGATTCCCGGACGCCCGCGTTGATCTCGATGCGCTGGCGCCGATGGAACCACCAGTCGCCCAGCCCCGCGAGGATCCAGAGCGGAATCAGGCCGTACATCAGGATCAGGCGAACCGGTTCTTGCATGGCGTCTCCAGCGGTGGCGGGAGCGTGCCACCTTCCGGCACGGTGCAAGTGCCGTTCCATGCCGAAAAGGGCCCGTGGGAGGCCCGTAGGAGGCAGCCGGCAGCCGGGCGGGATGTAAAAACCGCCCGGTCGTGCAGAAACGTCAGGCCGCCAGCGGCGCGGCTTCGATTGGCTCGAGGGCCGTCGCCCGGGATGCCGGCAGCATGGTGCCGTGCTCGCGATAGTTCAGATGCCACGCAAACGCCTCTTCCAGCAGGTGCGGGGTCTGGCCGCCGCGCGTCTGGGCCCGGCGGAAATAGTCGAGCAGGCCGTCGCGGTAGGCCGGGTCGGCGCAATTGCGGATCACCTGGAGCGCCCGCTCGCGTGGCGCCAGCCCGCGCAGGTCGGCCAGGCCGTGCTCGGTGACGAGGATGTCCACGTCGTGCTCGCTGTTATCCACGTGGGAGACCATCGGCACGATGCTGGAAATCCGCCCGTCCTTGGCCACGGACTTGGTCACGAAGACCGACAGGTAGGCATTGCGCGCGAAGTCCCCCGAGCCGCCGATGCCGTTCATCATGTGCGTGCCGCCCACGTGCGTGGAGTTGACGTTGCCGTAGATATCGCACTCCAGCGCGGTGTTGATGGTGATCAACCCCAGCCGGCGCAGCACCTCGGGATGGTTGCTGATCTCCTGCGGCCGCAGCACCAGCCGCGACTTGTAGCGGTCGATCTCCTCCAGCACGCGGCGATAGACCGGCCCGGACAGCGTCATCGACGACGCCGAGGCAAAGCGCAGCTTGCCGGCGTCGAGCAGCGAGATGGTGCTGTCCTGCAAGACCTCCGAGTACATCGTCAGGTCATGAAATGGCGAATCCACAAGCCCGTGCAGCACCGCGTTGGCAATCGTGCCGATGCCGGCCTGCAAGGGCTGGAGCGACGGGGAGAGCCGCCCGGCGCGCACCTCGCGCTCGAACAGCGCGTTGAGATGGCCGGCGATCAGGCGCGTGTCGCCGTCGGGCGGCAGCGCGTTGGACGGGCTGTCGTCGCGCGCGGTGAGCACGATGGCCGCAATACGTGACGGATCGACGGGGATATAGGGCAGGCCGATGCGCTGCTCGACGGCAATCAGCGGAATCGGCTGGCGATACGGGCGCTGCACCGGGAAGTAGATGTCGTGCAGCCCTTCCAGCGCGGCCGGCATATTGGTGTTGATCTCGACGATGACCTTCTTGGCCATCATCGCGAAACTCGCCGAATTGCCAACCGAGGTGGTCGGCACGATGCCGCCGGTCTCGGTGATGGCGGCGGCTTCGATCACGGCGATGTCCACCGGGGCGAGCTGGCCGCTGCGCAGCTGCTCCACGGTCTCGCCCAGATGCTGGTCGATGAACATGACCTCGCCGTCGTTGATCTTGCGGCGCAGGGTGGCGTCGGACTGGAACGGCAGGCGGCGCGCCAGCACGTTGCTTTCGGCCAGGATCTTGTCGATGTCGTTGCCGAGCGAGGCGCCCGTGATCAGCGTGATCTGGAGCGGGTCGGCGGCGGCGCGGCGGGCCAGGGCGAAGGGCACGGCCTTGCAGTCGCCGGCGCGGGTGAAGCCGCTCATGCCGACCGTCATGCCGTCGTGGATCAGCGCGGCGGCCGCATCGGCCGACATGATCCGGTCCTGCAGGGCGGCCAGGCGAATGCGATCACGGTACATCTCGTCTCCTTGCTTGTTGGCTTCTGTAGCCTGTGGGGGCGTTGTCGGGGCCAGTGTAGCGAGCGCTGAATATTCTCACCATGATTTAAATCTCTAGGAACCAGTCGGTTTTTTCATGGGTGACGACGCCGTGCAAAGTGCCGCGCGCCGGGCAATTCGGCAAGCAACGGTGGCCATCGCTTCCTAAAATCTTCATGTGTGTTTCGTAGCCACGCCGGCTACTATCTCAGTCGAGTACGCAGTCGAGTCCTGTCCTACCTAGACCGAAATTGAGGGGAGTCGCATGGAGATGATGCAGGGAGCTTCGCAGCCCGAAGCCAGTCCGGACCCGGTTGCCGATCAGGTGGCCAATCAGGCCGCACATGAGCCGGTGGTAGGGCTGGAGGCGCCGTTTTCGGTGCTGGAGACCCGCAAGCACCAGATGTTTCCGACCCTGACGCCGGCCGAGATCGAGCGCGTGCGGCGCTTTGGCGCGGTGGAATCGTTCAAGGCCGGCCAGACGCTGTTCCGCGTCGGCGACCCGGCGCCGGGCATGCACCTGATCCTGACCGGCAAGCTCCAGATCATCCAGCGCGACGGGCTGGGCAACAGTTTCCCGATCAACGACGAGGGCCCGGGCCAGTTCCTGGCCGAGGTGGGCCAGCTCTCCGGCAAGCCGGCGCTGGTGGATGCCGTGGCGCTGGAGGACTCCACCGCGCTGGTGGTGCCGCCCGAACGGCTGCGCGCGCTGCTGGTGGCCGAGGCGGATCTGGGCGAGCGCATCATGCGCGCGCTGATCCTGCGCCGGGTGGGCCTGATCGAGCGCGGCGGCGGCCCGGTGCTGGTCGGCAAGGGCACCCAGCCGCTGCTGCTGGCGCTGCAAGCCTTCCTGCGCCGCAACGGCTATCCGCACAAGGTGGTCGATATCGACACCGACCCGGACGCCATGGCGCTGCTCGACGTCAGCAACGCGCCCGCGAGCGATTTCCCGATGGTGATTTGCCCCGACGGCGGCATACTGCGCGCGCCGGACGAGGGCCAGCTCGCCTCATGCCTCGGTTTGGTGCCTGAATTCGCGCCGGACCATATCTATGACGTGGTGGTGGTCGGCGCCGGCCCCGCAGGGCTGGCGACGGCGGTCTATGCCGCGTCCGAGGGGCTGTCCGTGGCCGTGATCGACTGCCGGTCCCCGGGCGGGCAGGCCGGCGCGAGCGCCCGGATCGAGAACTACCTCGGTTTTCCCACGGGCATCTCGGGCCAGGCGCTGGCCGGACGGGCCTTCGTCCAGGCGCTCAAGTTCGGGGCCCACGTGGCCATTCCGCTCGAGGTGAGCGCGCTCCATTGCGGCGAGAACCCGATCCGGATCGAGCTGACCGATGGCCGCATGGTGCCCACGCGCACCGTGGTGATTGCCAGCGGCGCCCAGTACCGGCGCGCGGAGATCGAATCGCTGGATCAGTACGAGGGGCGGGGCGTCTATTACTGGGCGTCGCCGGTGGAGGCCAAGCTCTGCAAGGACGAGCACGCGATGCTGGTCGGCGGCGGCAACTCGGCGGGGCAGGCGGCGGTGTATCTCGCCTCGCACGCGGCCGAGGTGCATATGCTGGTGCGCGGCGAGGGGCTCGAGGCCACCATGTCGCGCTACCTGATCGACCGCCTGAAGAGCCTGCCGAATGTCTTCCTGCACACGCACGCGCAGATCACGGCGATGGAGGGCGAGGGCTGGCTCTCCACGGTGCGCTACAGGGAGCGCTCCTGCGGCCCGGACTGCATCTCCCGGCCGATGCGCCACGTGTTCCTGTTTATCGGCGCCGCGCCGAACACGGAATGGCTGCGGTCCTGCAACGTGACCACGGACCCCAAGGGTTTCGTGCTGACCGGCTATGAAGCCCACCAGTCCTGCACCGAGCGCGCCGACTACACGCTGGAGACCAGCGTGCCGGGCGTGTTCGCGATCGGGGATGTGCGCTCGGGCTCGACCAAGCGCGTGGCCGCCGCGGTAGGCGAGGGCGCTGCGGTCGTGGCGCAGATCCATCGCTACCTGGCGGGCATGCAGGCCGGCCAGACCATGCAGGCGGTGGCCTAGGCGGCGCGGGCGGTACTCAGGCCGCCCACGCCACCGTCCGCCATCATCGAACCGCCGTCAGGCCGCCATCGCCGGAATCGGCACGCCGGCGGCGGGCATCGCGTACATCAGCGGTCCCATGGCGGCCTCGATGCGCGCCATCTGCCCGGCATCGACCATCCCGCCCAGCAGCTTGCTGAAGCGCGGTTCCAGCATGCCCGAGACGATGTAGGTCCAGCGGTACGCCTTGAGCACCACGGCTTCCACCTCGGCGGCGCGCGGGGCGTCCGGCGTGCCACGGATCACGCGCATGACGTAGTGCGCGTCGGCGGTGGCCTGGGCCTGCAGGATCTCGTCCACGGCGCCCACCAGCGCGATCAGGTCGTCGATGGCGGCATCACGCGAGGTGCGGCACATGCGGGCGTCCTCGCGCAGCCATTCCAGCTCGTCGAGGTTGGCGTGCTGGGACTCCTCGCGCCAGTGGTACAGGAACACGTCCTTGAACAGGTCGGACAGGTCCGGCGCGGTGCCGATGCTGCCGCGATAGTGCGCCTGTGACAGCAGTTCGACATGGCAGGTCAGCGCCAGCACCGCCCAGGTGCACTTGGAGAGCACGAAGGCAGCCACGGCGTTGGCGTCCGCCCCGAAGGTGTAGCCCGCCGGCATGCCCTGCGCGGCCAGTTGCTCGATGCGGCGGAACAGCTCCTGGTGCTTCAGTTCCTCGTCGGTGAAGCGCACGAGCGCCTCCAGCGCGACCTGATCGCCAAAGCTGTGGGCCTGCGTCAGCTCCACCACCTTGGCCGAGACGAAGCGCTCCACCAGCCCGAACATATTGGCGTAGGTGCGGCCTTGCACCTGACTCACGAAGCGGCGTTCGGCCGCGCTGAGGAAAGGCAGTTCGTCGGCCAGGGACAGCCCGTCGGGCAGGAACTTGTGGGAGAGGTCGAAGGTGCGGTCGCGGATGACGTCACGGTCGATGTCCCAGCGGATGCGCTTGGATGCGGCGATACAGCGGGCGTAGCGGGCGGTGTCGGCTGACAGGGATACGGCTTGCATTGCAAAACTCCTCTGGAATGAACGGCGTCCATGCAGAAGGTGCCTGACAGGACGTAGGCGGATCATTCCAGCGGCGCGCGCCGCCAACATGAGACGGGTGTCCCGGGTTTGGCGCGCTTCGAGGGTTTTGGAGTGGGGCGGTTGTCCTGCTTTAGGGCTTACCCTCTAACTGCCGTTTCTCGCCGCTTCATTTCGCTGAAGCCCCCGCGGAAGCGCGCCAGCGCCTCCGCCACCCCCCGGTAATTACCCGCGCCCGGGACCCTTGTCCCACGGAATCCCCCCGCATAGACCCTGACGAATCCCGCAAACCGGGACACCCGCCTCATGTTCGCCCGCACCCCGCTGCCCACAATCGGCCCCTCGAACAAGGAGCAGTGCGGCTCAGGCGATCCCCGCACCGTTCCTTCATCCTGAGCTGTGATCGCCTTCCTGACGTTGTAGTTGGAGTTTGCGATGTACACGAATCTTGCCAAGACCCTCTTGACCGCTTCCTCGCTGGCCATCGGCCTGTGCAACCTGGCGTATGCCGGGCTGGGCGGCGATCGTTCCTCTTTCACCACCACCGCGGCGCAGGCCGGCATGTCTGCCTGCAAGGGCGGCAAGTTCGATCCGTACCAGGACGGCCTGCGCACCAGCAAGCCGGATCCCTACACCGACGGCGCCCGGATGGATCAGCGCGACCCCTACACCGATGGCGCCCGCATGGGTCAGCGCGACCCGTTCACCGATGGGGCCCGGATGGGCGCTGCCGGTGGCGGATGTCTGCTGCGCAACGCCTGACCGCGGATAATGCGCCGGGCACGGTATGCACCACGTCTGGCTTTCCGCACTTCGCGGGGCCAGCTGGCCGTGGTTTTGCCTGCACGCTGGGGATCGTTGACTAAGATTAGTCAATCGCCCGTTCCAAGCGGACGTGGTGAGCTATCGCCCCGGCGCCCTGCACCGGCCGTACCCTGTCCCGCGCGCGATCCCACCATGCCGATGCTGAAGCAGCAGATACGCCTTTGCACCAGCCTTGACCGGGTGCGACTGGCGTATGCCATCACGGGCAGCGGACCGCCGCTCGTGAAGGCCGCCAACTGGATGAGCCACCTCGAATTCGACGTGGGGAGTCCGGTCTGGAGCCACATGCTGTGCGCGCTGTCAGAGAACCACACGCTCGTGCGCTACGACGAACGCGGCTGTGGCCTCTCTGATCGCCACGTGGAGGACCTGTCCTTCGAGGCGTGGCTGCGTGATCTCGAAACCATCGTGGACGCCACCGGCGTCGATCATTTCCCCTTGCTGGGCATTTCCCAGGGCGCGTCGATCGCCGTGGCGTACGCGGTGGCGCATCCCGAACGGGTGAGCCACCTCGTGCTGCACGGCGGCTACGCCCGGGGGCGCCTCAAGCGCAACCTCGGGGCCGAGATGCGCGAGGAAGCCGAGCTGATGGCGCGGCTGGCCGAGCTGGGCTGGGGGCAGGAGAACCCGGCCTTCCGCCAGTTCTTCACCACGCAGTTCATCCCGGGCGGCACGGCGGAGCAGCACCGCTGGTTCAACGAGCTGGAGCGCGTGTCCACCTCGCCGGCCAACGCGGCGCGCTTCATGCGCATCTTCAACGACATTGATGTGGTGGAACTGCTGCCGCTGGTGACCTGCCCCACGCTGGTGCTCCACGCCGTGCGCGACGCGCGCGTGCCGTTCGACGAAGGCCGGCTGATCGCCAGCATGATCCCGAACGCGCGCTTCGTGCCATTGGAGAGCGGCAACCACCTGCTGCTGGAGACGGAGCCGGCATGGGACCGCTGGCTCGAGGAAGTACGCGCCTTCCTGCCCGCGCCGGTGCCGGTCGACGACCCGGCGTTCCACACCTTGACCCGGCGCGAGCGCGACATTGTCGTGCTGATCGCGCAGGGCCGCGACAACGCACAGATCGCCGCCTACCTCGGGCTGTGCGAGAAAACCGTGCGCAACCACATCACGAGCATCTTCTCGAAGCTCGAGGTGGAAAACCGCTCGCAGGCCATCGTGCTCGCGCGTGAGGCCGGGTTCAACCGGTCCCGCGCGTAAGCCGGCGGACCTGCCGGGCGCACAATCAGGAGACTCCCATCATGACGACTACCCCCGACGCTGCCGCTGCCCCGGCGACTTCGCCCGACCTTGCCGCCCTGAAAGGCCGCCAGCAGGTGGCCTGGGCCAGCGGCGACTATGCCGTGATCGGCACCACGCTCCAGATCGTGGGCGAGCAGCTTGCTGAAGCCTGCGACCTGCGCTGCGACGAGCGCGTGCTCGACGTGGCCGCCGGCAACGGCAACGCCACGCTGGCGGCGGCGCGCCGTGGCTGCATCGTGACGTCCACCGACTATGTCGGCGCACTGCTGGAGCGCGGCGCCGAGCGCGCCAAGGCCGAGCGGCTGGAGGTCTCCTTCCAGCAGGCCGACGCCGAGGCGCTGCCCTTCGACGACGCGAGCTTCGACGCCGTGCTCTCCACCTTCGGCGTGATGTTCGCCCCGGACCAGCCCAAGTGCGCCGCCGAGATGGCGCGCGTGACCCGGCCCGGCGGCCGCATCGGGCTGGCGAACTGGACGCCGCAGGGCTTCGTCGGCCAGATGTTCAAGACGCTGGGCGCCTACGTGCCGCCTCCGGCGGGGGTGTCGCCGCCGTCCAAATGGGGGGTGGAGGAGCACCTGCGCACGCTGTTCGCACCGCATGGGGTCGATGTCCGCGTGACGCCGCGCCAGTTCAACTTCCGCTATCGCTCGGCGGCGCACTTTATCGAGGTGTTCCGCACGTGGTACGGCCCGGTCCACAAGGCGTTCGCCTCGCTGCCGGCCGACAAGGCCAGCGCACTGGAAGCCGACCTGACCACGTTGCTCAACAGCCTGAACGTGGCCGGCAAGGATTCGATGGTGGTGCCGAGCGAGTACCTGGAGGTGGTGGCGACGAAGCGGTAGGGGGGGGCGGGCGCGGTCGCCCACCTCCCGAAAATCTCCTTGACATACAGATCTGTCTACTCCACGATAGTAGACAGATCTGTCTCATTCCGGCGCTAGCCAACCCATCGTCAAGGAGCTTCGATGTCGACCCAACCCGAATCCCGTCCGCCGTTTCCGCCCTTTACCCGCGAGAGCGCCGCCCAGAAGGTCCGGGGGGCCGAGGATGGGTGGAACAGTCGCGACCCGGCGCGCGTGGCGCTGGCCTATACCGTCGACAGCCAATGGCGCAACCGGGCGGAGTTCGTCACGGGGCGTGCCGCGATCGAGGCCTTTTTGTCGCGCAAGTGGCAGAAGGAGCTCGATTACCGGCTGATCAAGGAGTTGTGGGCGCACGATGGCAACCGCATCGCGGTGCGATTTGCGTACGAATGGCATGACGACTCGGGCAACTGGTACCGGTCGTATGGCAATGAAAACTGGGAATTCGACCAGAACGGTCTGATGCAGCGGCGCTTTGCCTGCATCAACGATGCCCCGATGCGCGAGGCGGACCGCAAGTTCCACTGGCCGCTGGGCCGCCGCCCGGATGACCACCCGAGCCTGAGCGACCTGGGGCTGTAAGCGAGTAAAAGCCGGCAGGGGGCGGAGGCGGCATCGCGCCCCGCCCGCATCTGCCGGCGCCGGCTTACTGCATGGTGTCCAGATTGCCGATGCGGACCAGCATCTCGGTGAACATCTGCATGTCCAGGTTCAGGTCGGCCACTTCCTTGTACTCCTTGGCGTTGTGCGCGGTGTACTTCTTGCCGGGCATGGCCGGGCCGAAGTTGATGGCGTTCGGCATCAGCTTGGCCGTGGTGCTGCCGGCCGTGGGCACCGGCTTGGCTTCGAGCCCAGTGGTGTCGCCGTAGATATTCAGCAGGGTAGAGAGCCAGGCGCCCTTGGGGTCACGCGCCATCCAGTTGCCCTGGTCGTGCTGGATCTCGACCGCCGTCTGCGTGGCGCTGGCCCAGGCGTTGATCCTGGTCGCCACCCGGGCGCGCAGTTCGTCGGGCGTGGCGCCGCGCGGCATACGCACGTTGGCGGTGACTTCAAGCTTGCCGTTGCGCTCGCGGATCAGCGTGGGCGACATCGTCAGCGGGCCCATGAAATCGTCCCGATAGCCCACATCCATCTTCTCGCCCAGATAGCCGGTGCCGTACAGGTCGCCGAGGTAGCGGATGGCGCGCGCGTACTGGTTGTCCGCGAACGGCACGCCGGCGCCTTGCAGGAACAGCGCCAGGCGCGGTACCGGGTTCACGCCTTCTTCGGGCCGGGAGCCATGGGCCGACGAGCCGGTCACCTTGACGTCCACGCCGCCGGCGCCCGGTGTCACGTCGATCGAGAACTTGCCCTGCGCGGCATGCTGGGCGATGAACGGCTCGCGCGCCTTCTCCAGCGCGGCAGCCACGGCGGCCGGATCGCCGCCCGTGATGCGTGCCGTGGCGGTCTGCGGAATCGCGTTGGCGGACGCCGCGCCAGCCATTGCCACGATGGCGGGGGCCTTGCCGTCCATCGGCCGGTCCGCGAAGCGCACCGTCAGCGCGCCCGAACCCTTCTCGGCCACCACCGCCGGGTACTTGCTGTCCAGCACGATGTTGTACGCAGGCAGCGTGGTGTGCGCCTGGTAGTACTTCATGCCGTCGCCGCCGGTTTCCTCGGTGGTTTCGATCATCAGCCGGATCGTGCGGGCCAGCGGCACGCCGCTCTCGCGCACGGTCTTCATCGCGTACATTGCCGCCGCGATCGAACCCTTGTCGTCAATGGTGCCGCGCCCGTACAGGTAGTCGCCCACGCGGGTCACCTTGAACGGGTCGAGCTTGGTGCCATCGTCGAGCACCCATTCGTCGGCCACCACGGGCACTACGTCGGCGTGCGTGAGGATGCCGAAGGTGTCCGCGCCGGTGCCGGGCAGGATCACCTCGAACACGCGGTTGTCCACGTTGCGATAGGTCAGGCCGAAGTCCCGGGCCATGCGTTCGACCACCTTGCCGAACGCGATGATGGCGGGGTTTTCGTGCTGCGGCACCTTTTCGTCGCGCACGGTGCGGATCGCCACCATCTCGGTGATGCTGTCCAGCACGGCGGTTTCGTTGTGGAGCCGGTTATAGACACCGAGCAGCCGGCCGATGTTGACGAGATCGTCGCCCTTGAGCGGCTTCTTCGCCCGGTAGGCCCGCACGGCCGGGGCCAGCTTCGGCTCGGTCTTCACGGCGGCGGTCAGGAAGGCGTTGAAGCTGGCCGGCGGCTTGGCCGACTGGCTGGCGACCAGATGGTCCAGCGCGGGCTTGGCCAGCGTCTCGGCCAGCGCCGCGCCGGGGATCGACATGGCGAGCAGCGGGGCGAGCAAGGCAGCCAGCAAGGCGGCCCGCAGGGGGGAGGTCGGCACGGCAGGCAGGCGGTTCATCGATGTCTCTCGTACGGGTCTTGTGATGGATGCGCATGATAGCAGCGCCTCCATCGCCCGCGTCGACCGCGCCGGGGGTCAGGCGGCGTCGTGCCGGCCCATGATGCGGGTGCCCAGTGCCATGCCCCAGCGCACGAGTTGCGCGCCAGCTGGCAGCTGCGTGCGCTCCCACTGGGACAGCGCGGTGTCGATGCCACCGCGATTGGCGTGCAGCGCACGCCCCAGCGCCACCGCATTGCCGGCCGCCTTGCCCGCGCCGGCGCCGGTATGGGGGCGTGCGACGAAGGCCGCGTCGCCGGTCAGCACCACGCGGCCGAACACCATGCGCGGGGCCTCGTAGTCGTGGATCAGTTGCAGGAAGGGATCGGGCGTGCCGGTGACCAGCGCGGCGAGGTCCGGCGCGAGGTCGCGCACCGCCGCGTGGCGCAGGCCATCGATCTCGCCGTCGCGCATGACGCCCGGCGGGAGCGAATGGAGGTGCTGGTGCCCCACGCGGTCCCGCAGCGCCGCGTCGCGCGCCGGGCCGCTTGGTAATGGGCGATACCAGACCCAGTTCTGCCGGCGCTGCCCCGGGGCGGTCTCGCCGTTCTCGCCGGGAATCAGGTAGGTCAGCAACTGGTGGCCGTGCCCTTCCTCGAAGGCGAAGTTGTTGTGCAGGAGCTGGCGCGTGGCGTCTGGCAGGGCCGACTCGGGCAGCACGCCGCGCCAGGCCGCGTAGCCGGCGTAGGCCGGTGCGGCGCCGGGCAGCAGTTGCGCGCGCACGGTGGAGAGCGGCCCGTCCGCCGCCACGAGCAGGTCGGCGGTCTCCGTGCGGCCCGACGCGAAGCAGGCGGTCACGCGCGCGCCATGCTGGCGCAGCGCCAGGAAGGTCTCGCCCGCATGCACGGCGCGGGGGCCGAGCGCCTGCCGCATGTGACCGTACAGGCCGTTCCAGGCGATCTGCGTCTGCGGCATGTAGACGCGGCGCACGTCGCCGTCACGCGTGACGAAGATGCGGCCGCCCGAGGGCACCCCGAAGTCCTCGGGCAACGGCACGCCGGCAAAGCCGAGTGCGTCGGCCACATCGGGCTGCAGGACGAGGCCGCCGCCCCGGCTGTCGAGCGCCTGGGGCGAGCGTTCGAACACATCCACGTGCCAGCCGATGGCGCGCAGGCAGAGGGCCGTGAACAGGCCGCCGAGAGAGCCGCCGATGATCACGGCGCGAGGGGTGGAGGTTGGATGCATGGTCGTCAGGGAGGTGGAGGCGTCTTCGCATCGTAGGGGCGGGCCCGGATGCCGCCAATCGGCCACAGGTTTGCGGCGTGTGACACGAAGGTATAGGCACCCGCCCTAGCGGCGTTCCAATCGACAAAAAGCCGGCGGACGCGCCATCCTCGCAGCACCGGCGTGCCAACAATTCGCTCCGAGGGGGTCCTGTTCCCGTATTCAAGGAGTTGTCATGAATATCCAGTCGCGTTCATCGGCGGGACGGCCGCTTGCCGCCGCGTGCGCCGCTGCCTGTGCGATGGCGGGCCTCGCCGCCGTTGTCGGGCACTGGTGGATCGAGGGGCGCCATTTCGAATCCACGGATGACGCTTATGTGGCCGGCAAGATCGTGGATGCCGCGCCGCGCGCTGCCGGCGCAGTGGTGGCGATCGTTGCCCCGGACACGCGGGGCGTGCCATCAGACGCGGTGTGGGTCGATGCGCGGTTCAAGAAGCACCAGCTTGCGCGGCTGCGCGCCGGCCAGCCGGTGACGTTGTACGCCGACGCATATGGTGCGAAGGTGCGCTATCACGGCACGGTGGCCGGATTCTCGGCAAGGAACGGTGCGGCGCTCACGCCGCAACCCGCCCACGGCGCCATCTGCCAATGGATCAAGCCGCCGCAGCGGTTGCCGGTGCGCATCGCGCTGAACCGGGCGGAACTCGCCGCCCATCCGCTGCGTGTGGGGTTGTCGATGTACGTGACGGTAGACGTGCGTACGCGGACCGGGCAGGACCAGGTGGTATCGAACCAGAGGCCGCTAGCGTAGCGCGCGCTGCCAGATGGCGACGGCAGCGATGCCCAGGCAGATGACGGCGACCACCGCCAGCATGTTCGCCGACGCCACCAGCACGGCCTGCTGGTCGATTAACTGCGACAGCGTGGCCAGCGCGGTGGCGTCGAGCGGGGCGGGCAGCCCGTAGGGCGTGACACGGCCAATGAGGTGCGTGCGCGCCACGGCTTCCCCGGCCTGCAGCCACTGCCCGGCCAGTCCGGTGCCGCCCATCAGCGCCACCTGCCGGAGGATGTTCTTGAACTGGTACGCGTGGGGGAAGTCCTCGAGCGAGGTCTCCATGAAGGTGAGTTTGGCGACGAGGATCAGCGTGAACGGCAGCGCCACGCTTTGCAGCAGCAGCGCTGGCAGGACGGCGGAGACGGGCAGCCCGTCCGACAGGCGCGTGGCGAACAGCCACGCCGCCGCCGCCGTCATGCCGTAGCCGAGCGCCAGGTAGCGCCGCGCGCCGGGCAGGCGCGATCCCATCAGCATGAAGGCGACGCCGGCCACCAGCCCGCCGAGCGCCGACAGGGTCAGCACCATGCCGGTGGTCTCGAACGTGAAACCGAGGCCGAGCTGCATCACGTTGGAGACCGTAAAGGTCCAGAGTCCACTCAGGCAGGCAAAGATCGAGTAATAGGCCAGCCCCGTGAAGTAGCGGCGGCCGTTCAGGCGGCGCGGGCTGAGCCAGGCGTCCGGTGCGCGGTGCAGCCGGATGAAGGCGAGCACGACGACGACCAGACCGGCCAGCGGCGCGGCGGCCACGCGCAGGGAGTCGCCGGTGGCATAGAGCCGCAGCGAGGCCAGGCCATGCACCAGCACCAGCGCGCCGGCGCCGACCAGCAGCACGGTGAGCCAGTCCATGCCGGCCACGTCGTCGAGGTCCGGCGTGCGTGGCGGGCGGGCGCGGTGCGGGTAGACGCAGAACACGAACAGGGCCGTCAGCGCGGCCAGCAGCGCCTGCACGAGGAAGATCATGCGCCAGCCGGTGTCGAGCATCAGCGTGGCGGTCAGCCAGGGCGCAATCGCCGGCAGGCCAATCGTGCCAATCACGAAGCCCGTCAGCAGCCGTGGGCGCTCCGCCGGCGTGGCAATCAGCTGGATCAACACGCGCGACGCCGAGAACAGCCCGCCGGCGCCCAGCCCCTGCACCGCCAGTGCCGCGGACAGCTCCGCGACGTTGGACGACGCGGCGCACAGCAGGCAGCCGACGAAGGCGATGACGAGGCCGAGCAGCGTGAAGCCGCGGTAGCTGAGATCGTCGGCGAGGCGCCGCGTCAGCAGGTTGGCGACGATGGCCGCACCGGCATACGCGGTCAGGCACCACAGGAAGTCGTCGGGCGTGGCGTAGATGCCGGCGCGGATGTGGAGCGTCCCGGTGGCGAGCATCGACGTGGCGACGAAGTCCACGCCCGTTGCGCAGCCCAGCGCGAGGCCCAGCCACTGCACGCGCGCCCGGGACAGCTCGGGGAGCGCCTCCAGCGGTACCGCGTCAGCCGGCATGCCGCGCAAGAGGAAGCGTGAAGGGGAAGGCGATTCGGGACATACATCTCTCCGGGGATCAGGCCGGCATCCGGCAGGTCTCCAGCTTAGGCGTGTCCCGCCGCCAGCACACTCGTCCCCGCGCATGGGGGCGCCTGTGCATCGGTTTGTGACGACTATCCCCGGGTATGGAATGTCTGGAATGTGCGGCGGCTGGCGCTCCGGTCCCTCACCCGCCCAGCGGCCAACACAGCGGCAGCGTGAACGAGAACTCGGTGCCGTGCGGCGTGCGCGCCGTGGCGCGGAGCCGGCCCTTGTGGGCTTCGACGATGGAGCGGCAGATGGCCAGCCCCATGCCCATGCCGTTCTCCTTGGTCGTGTAGAACGGCTCGAACACCTGGTCGATGGCGCCCTCGTCGAGACCCGCCCCGGTGTCCGAAACGCTGACTTCCAGCATGTTGTCGCCGGCGATGCGCGTGCCCATCGTCAGCAGGCGGGCGCGGTTGGTGATGTCGCCCATCGCCTCCACGGCATTGACCACGAGGTTCAGCAGCACCTGCTGGAGCTGCACGCCGTCACCGAACACGCAGAAGGCGTCGGCATGCAGCGCCAGTTGCACGGACACCTGCCGGCGTTCGATCTCGCTGCGCGAGATGGCGAGGATATGGCGGATGGACTCGTGCATGTCCACCTCGGCCAGCACGGGCGCGGCGTTGCGCGTAAGCCCCTGCAGGCTGCGGATCATGTCGCCGGCGCGCTGCCCCTCGCTGGCGATGGCCTGGAGGCCCTCGCGCGCGTACTCGATCTCGGGCTTGCTGCGCGCCAGCCAGCGCAGGCTTGCGCCGGCGTTCGAGACGATGGACATCAGCGGCTGGTTGATCTCGTGAGCGATGGAGGCCGTGAGCTGGCCCACCGTGGTGGCACGCGCCACCCGCGCGAGGTCGGCCTGCGCGTTGCGCAGCGCGTCGTCGGCATGGCGGCGCGTGGTCACGTCCGTGACCGTGCCGACGTACTCGAGTATCTCGCCGTCCGTCACCAGCGGCTTGCCGATGCCTTCCACATGGCGGACCGCGCCGTCGCCGCGCACGATGCGGTACTCCAGGTGGATGGGCACCTTGTCGGACACGCACTGGATGATGGTGTGCAGCGCGGCGGCGCGGTCGTCGGGATGCATCCGGGCGCCGAAATCCTCCAGCGCGAAGTGGGCGCGCGCCGTGTCGAGTTCGAAGATGCGGCGCATCTCGTCGGAGCAAGAGATCGCTTGCAGCCGCAGGTCCCAGCGCCAGCTACCGGTGTGGCTGACGCTCTCGCCCATGCTCAGCGAGGCCTGGCTCGCACGCAGGGCGCGTTCCACTTGCTGCCGGCGGTCGTTCTCGGCCAGCAGGTCTTCGTAGAGCCGTGCCGTGCGCAGCGAAATAGCGGCCTGCGAGGCGATCAGTTCGAGCACCTCGGTCTGCTCGGGCGTGAAGCCGTCGCCGAGCAGGCGATTTTCGAGGTACAGCGCGCCGATCAGCGTGTTGTGGCGCGACATCGGGATGCAGATGGCCGCGCACTGCGTGTGGGCCGCGAAGTAGGGGTCGAGCCCGAACGGGTTGGTGCCGGTCGCGTGGCCCACCATCACCGGTCGGCCGGTGCGGATGACGGTGTGGAACATCGACATCGGCAGGTCATCGGCGGCGGGGGCGCCCTGCGCCAGCTGCACGCGGATACCGGCGGGCGAGGTGTGGGCGCGCGCCTCGATGATCGGCGCCTTGCCATGGAGGCGGATCAGCAGCCCCCGCTGCGCGGCGGCGTATTCGAGCGTGATGGTCATCAGCGTGTCCACCAGCTTGTCGAGCCGGATCTCGTCGGTCAGCGCGCGCGAGGCGCGGATCACGCTTTCCACGTCGCGGATGCGCTTGCCGTTGGCGAGCACATAGGCCGGGCCACGCCCCGCGTCGAACAATTGCGGGTAGGTGGCGGCCATGTGGCGAGCCTTGCCCGTCGCGCCCCATTGCCGATAGCGGTCATGCGCCGCGCGCAGGTGGCCGCGTGCGGCGGTGGTCAGGCCGGCCGCCATGCAGTAGTGGCCGGCGCGTTCGTGCGCCAGCGCGGCCGTGTGCACGAAGCCGTGCGCCGTGGCGTTGGCGATGGCCTGCTCGTAGCGCGTCATCGCTCCCAGTCCGTCGCCATCGAGCCGCGCCAGCTCCGCTTCCACGAGCAGCGCCTTGTCGGTGAAGGTGAGCGGATTGGCGTCGGCCCAGCGGCGCAGCTTGCTGGCGTCCTCGGTAAGCGTGGCGCGCGCCGCCGCGTCGGGCGTGCTGGCGGCCAGCGTCAGCGCGCGATAGAGATGGAAATCGACCTGATGGATATGGGCCGGCGCGGACCACGCGAGCGTCCCGGCCGTCTCCAGGCTCGCGGCGGCTTCGGCGTGCCTGCCAGCCAGGTATTGCAGTGTGGCGCGATAGAGCCAGTACCAGAACTCCAGCGTGGACATGCGCTCCCGCGCCGGCGTGCGGGCGAGGTCGTGGCCGTCGAGCGCGGTAGGCGCGTCGGCGCCGAGCGGGAATTCCGCTTCGCGCAGCCCGTCGACAAAGCGCTGTTGCAGCAGCAGGATGGCTTCCACGTCGTGGAAGCCGGTCTGCCGCACGAAGTTGAGTCCGCTGGTGATTTCGGCGGAAACCTCGTCGAGCGTGTCGCCGCGTGCGAGCCGGTTGCTCACCAGATGGCAGCAGAGGAAACACGCCGTGGTCACGTCGCCGTTGGCGACGCCGGCCGCGAAGCCCGCCCGGGCGCAGTCGGTCGAGTAGCCCAGCGGCTGCGTCCACACGCTGAGCTGGTCGAGCGGCAGCAGCGTGCGGGCTTCATACGCGACGTAGCCATGCCGCGTGACCAGTTCCCGCGCCATCTCGCCGTAGCGGAAGCCGTCCTCGTAGGCCGCGAAGCGGTGGCAGACCAGCACGCCGAGCCAGCCCAGCGCAGCGGTGGACGGGCCGCTGATGCCGTGCGCGAGCGTCAGCCACATCATCTCGCACAGCTCCAGGAACACCAGGTGCTCGTCGACGAAACTGGCGGGCACGGAGAGCGCGGCCAGCAGCGCCATGGCCGCCTTCACATCGGGGTCCGACATCTGCGGAAGGTGCGCCAGCGCCTTGAGTCCAGGGCGATCCAGCCGCGCCGCGATGGCCCGGTAGGCGGCGTCGGCGTCCGCTGCCGATGGATGCGCGGACAGCGAAATGCCGAACATCCGCAGCCCCCGGATGGCCGTTTCCACCGCCAGCGCGTTCTCCGAGCGCCGGGTATGCAGTTCGGTCTTGAGCCGGTAGACCTCGGCAAGCTGGCGGGCGGGCGCGTCCGCATCGAGCAGCGTTTCGGCCAGCGTCAGCGCCTCCGGCAGCCGGCCTTGCTGGAGCAGGCACGCGCAGCGCTCGCGCAGCAGCGCGAATTCCACCTCGCCGGCACCGGCATGGCCTTGCACACGCGCGGTGCGCACGAAGGCGAGGCCGGCGGTGACGGCGTCCAGCGCGGCCGGATAGGCGATGGCGCGGCGTGCGCGCGTGGCGGCGGCCAGGCTTAGCCGCGCGGACTGGATGGCCTCGTCGGCATCGGTGATCAGCTCCACCACCTGCGCCAGCATCTCGGTGGCGCGGAACAGGGTGTCGTCGCGCAGGGTGCCTTCGGCCGTATCGGAGGCATCGCGCAGCAGCCGGCCTACGCGCAGGTGCACGCGGTCGCGCTCCTCGGGCGTCAGCAGCGCGTGGGCGGCCTCCTGCACGCGGTCGTGCGAGAACACGTAGTGGGGCTCCTGCAGGCCGATGGCGTCGGCGGCGCGCGCCGGGGCCAGCAGGGCGTGCAGCGCCCCTTCCTCCACCTCGAACGCGGCGCAGACCAGCGCCACGTCGGACTGCCGGCCCAGGCACGCCATGCCGCCGAGCAGTTGGCGCGTGCGCGGCGGCAGCCGCTCCAGGCGCTGGAGCACCATGTCGGCGACGTTGTCGGTGTAGGCGTGCTGCGCAATGCGCTGGAAGTCGTACTGCCAGCTGCCCTCGTCGGGCGAGTAGGTGACGAGCCGGTCATCGACCATGGTCTTGATGAACTGGCCGACGAAGAACGGGTTGCCGAAGGTCTTGGCGTGGACCAGTCCCGCCAGCGGCTGGAGGTCGCGGCGGCGGGCGCGCAGCGTTTCGGCCAGCAGCGCGCCGACAGCCTCCACGTCGAGTGGTTGCAGCGCGAGGTGGTGGTCCTGCGGGCGATCTTGTGGGGGATCTTCCGATCGACCGTCTGATTGACCCAGCGCATCGCCCGCCGCTCGCGTGCTGCCCACGAGCAGCAGCGGCAGCGGCGTGGCGCAGTCCAGCAGGCGCGCCAGTAGCTGCCGGGAAGATGGGTCGAGCCACTGGAAATCCTCGATCACCAGCACCAGCGGACGCTCCGGCAGCCCGAACGTGCCGACGAGGTTGCGCATCGCCAGATCGAAATGCACGGCCGTATCGGCGCCGCTCCCCCTCGGCGGGGCGGGCAGCGGGCCGGTCAGCGCCGCGAGCGCGGGCGCGATGCCCACGGCGGTGCGCGCATACGGGCCCAGGCCGTGGCTGACGCGCGCCTGCCAGTGGCGCACGCGCTCCTCGGGCTGGCCGAGGATGTCGATGACCAGCCCGTGGAAGGCTTCCGCGATAGCCGCGTAGGGGGTCTCGTGCCGGAACTGGTCGGCCTTGCCCACCGCGCAGCAGACCTGCTGCTGGCGCAGGCCATCGACAAACGCCCGCATCAGGGCGGACTTGCCGATGCCGGACGGCCCGCTTACCGTCACCAGCGCATGCTGGCCCGTGAGGGCGACGTGCGCGTAGGCTTCGGCGAGTTCGCGCAGCTCGGCGTCGCGGGCGTGGAGCCGGTCCGGCAGTTCGAGTTCGGCGGGCTGGTCGCGGCGGCCCAGTTCGAAGACGTCGATGCGGCCGAGCGTGCTCCACGCGGCCCGGCAACGCCGGATATCCGCTTCCAGCCCCGCCGCGGACTGGTAGCGCCGGCTCGGGCGCTTGTCGAGCAGCTTCATGATCAGCAGCGACAGCGCTTCCGGCACGCCGGCCGCCAGCCGATGGGGCGGCAGCGGTTCGCTGGCCACGTGGGCGTGGATCCACTCGTTGGCGTCGGCCGGATCGCGCGCGGCGAACGGTAGCTGGCCCGTGGCCAGGCGGTAGAGCACCACGCCGAGCGAATAGAGGTCGCTGCGCGCGTCCAGCCCGTTGCGGGTGCGGCCGGTGTGCTCGGGCGACATATAGGCCAGCCCCTCGCTCCCGGCCAGCGTGTGGGGCGCCAGCGCGTCGGCGATGTCACACTGCTGCGCGGCGGCCAGCCCGAAGCGCGTGAGCCGGCACCGGCCGTGCGCGTCGACGAGCAGGGCCGACGGCATGATCGCCTTGTGGATCAGCCCCGCCTCGTGCGCGGCACGCAGGGCCTGGCTGGCACTCTCGGCAACGGACAGCAGCCGTGTCACCGGCAGGGGCGCGGGCGGCAAGTTCGCCAGCGGCACCGCGCCGGTGTCCTCGTACACCAGTGCCACGCCGCCCTGGTACTGCACGCAGGCGCGCGGCACCATCGCCCAGGCCGGTTGCAGCAGGGCGACGAGACCGAATTCATTGTGGAACCGGCGCACGGCCTCGCCCTCGGTGAGTACCGACGCCGCGTGCGCCACCAGCAGGGTGCTGCCATCCTCGACGTGGAAGCCGCGCGAGAGCGCGACGATGCCGTTGTGGCAGAGCGGCGTGAGGGCGTACTCGTCCAGCGATACTGCGGCGGCCTGGCTTGTGTCGTACGGCGTCATCGTGAGGCGTCTATTGCTGGCCGCCGCACCGGTGGGGCTGGTGCGGACAACGGGGCGGGGGTGGGGCGTTGCGCCGCGCTAGGCGCCGGGATCTTCCGGGGCGGGCGCCAGCGCGCGCTCGATGCACGCAATGATAGCCGTGTCGAGGAAAGGCTTGTGCAGGAAGCATGCCGCGCCGGCGGCCACGGCGCGGGCTTCGTAGCCCGCCTGCGCGAACGCGGTCATGAAGATCACGGGCATGTGCAGGTCGCGCGCCCGCAGGGCCTCGCACAGCTCGAACCCGTTCATCTCGGGCATCTGTACGTCGGTTATCAGGCAGGAAACCGTATCGAGGGCGGCCGATTGCAGCAGTTCCTCGCCGCTGCCGTACAGCGCGACGGCGAGGTCGAACGAGCGCACGAGCCGTCCCAGGGCGTGTCGGACCGACGCGTCGTCGTCGACGATGGCGATCACCGGGGTGGCAGTCACACGGGATTCCTTGAGTAGTCCGGAGCGATGACGGGGCCGATTCGGGGCCCCCATCGCTTGCTCACAGCATACTGCCAGGCGGGCGCGGCCCATATCATACGGTGGTATTGTCGGCGCCCGTCCCACACGGCAGCCGCGCCGGACCACGCCGGCGGACTCATACCTAGGTATGTCTTGCAGCGCTTCAGAAATAGTGGCGCATGCCCAGGGCAAAGGTCTGCGGATCGGCCCCCGCGCTGACGCCAAGCTCGTTGATGGCGAAGTCGTAGACCGCGTTCGGGCGGTTGTTGATCCGGCTATACCAGGCGAACAGGGCCGTGCGCTTGGAGAGCGGGTAGTCGTAGCCAACCGTCACCTGCGTGGCGCCCGTGCCGGAGCCGCTCCGGAAAAAGCCGACGGTGTCCGTGGACGAGCCCGTGCCATTGGCGGCATAGGCGAAGCCGATCCGCACGCTGCCGGGGCCGAGCTGCTGCACCAGCGAGGCGTAGTAGCCGTTGCGCTGGAGGTCGCCGGTGTCGGTGCGGTAGTGCAGGTGCTCGTAGATGGCGGAGACGCGCGTGCCGGCGAACAGTTGGTAGGCCACGCCGACCTTGATGGCGTCGTCGTTGCGGCCGGCGGCCTGGTAGTGCTGGTGCACCTCGTAGGCCAGGGTGGCGTTCAGCGGGCCGCGCTCGTAGGCCGCCGCCGCCGAGTACAGCGCCGGATTGCGCGCCACGGTGGTCTTCTCCTCCGGCAGCCCCCAGCCCAGCCAGACGCTTACGCCACCAAACTGCGGCGAGCGATATTGCACGATGTTCTTCTGGCGGCGATCGAACGAACTGGTGTCCTGCACGTTGTCCGACGAGGACGTGGAGCCGTTGCCGATCAGCGCCATGTAGCCGGCGGTGGTCGGGTAGTACGGGTCGTAGGCCGCCGTCGACTCGGTATAGGGCGTCTGCCAGTGCCCCATGAACAGCAGGCCGTAGTCGCCCTGGAGGCCGACGCGCGAGTTGCGGCTGGCGATCTGGCCCTGGCCGGTATCGAGCGACAGGTTGCTCTCGATCTGCCACAGCGCCTTCAGGCTGCCGCCGAGACCTTCCTCGCCGCGCAGGCCGAACACGGAGCGGTAGTTGGTCTGCCGCACCACGCTGCCCAGCGCGGTGCCGTCGGTGGCCGTGCTGGCGCGGCTATATTCGATGGCCGTGTTGAGGCGGCCGTAGATGGTCACGGAACTCTGCGCTGCGGCAGGCCCGCCGGCCACGCACAGTCCCAACCCCAACCCCAACCCCAACCCCAGCGCGGCGACGCGCGGCGATACAAGACGTCGGTACGGCATGGGGTCAGCGCTGGCTCTCGTTGGGGTTGGCGGCCTCGGCCTTGTTGGCGGCGGTCAGCGTGCTGGGCGGCGCGCCGGTGATCTTCGGCACGCATTCGCTGTGGAACCACGCGGCGGTGACCGGCTCGCCGGCCAGCATGCGCTTGATCGGCGGCACGACCTGCTCGCCGATCAGCATGCCCAGCAGGCCGATCAGTGCCACCACGGGCGGCGCCGGGGAGCGCACCTGCATCAGCGCGTAGATGATGCCGACGAGAATGCCGGCGCCCAGGGAGACGAGATAGAGCTTCATGATGGTCTCGATATGAATGGGAGGGGTCAGACAGCCGGCTTGCCCGGGGGCAGGCCAACGCCCAGCAGGTGGCGCACGCGGGGCGGCGTGGCGCCGGTGTGGTAGCGCGTGACATCGCGCTGGAGGTCGGCGTCGGCGTGGTGCACGCGCTCGTGCTGGCGCATGTGTTCGGCCCACGATTCGACCAGGAACCATTCGGTCAGCAGTTCGGGGTCGGCCGGGTCCTCCATCACGCCCCAGTTGAACGCGCCGTCGCGCAGGCGCTCGTCGGACAGCTTGTGCACGGCGCGCAGGAAGGCGTCGCGGTCCGCGGCGGTGACGCAGTACTCGATCAGGATCATGACCGGGCCACGGTCCTGGGCGATCTCACCCACCATCTCCGGCTGAGGCCAGTGCCGTGCCGGGACAAGGTCTTCCTCGCCCTGCGGCAGGCGCAGGCGGTGCAGGAGCAGCGCTGCCACGACCAGCCCCGCCGCCGCTATCAGCAGCGCGTTCGGCGTGCCGGTCTCTTGTGCCACGAAGCCCCACAGCAGGCTGCCGCCGGCCATTGCCCCGTTGAACACCATCTGGTAGACCGCCAGCGCACGGCCGCGCACCCAGTTCGGCAGAATCGCCTGCGCCACGCCGCCGAGCGTGGTCAGCGCGGAAATCCATGCCGCACCGAGCAGCAGCAGCAGCGGCAGGGCGATCCAGACCGGCGGCGCCACGGACAGCACCGCCATGACGCCCGCCGTGACGAGGGCTGAGAGCAGCACCATGCCATCGGCATCGAGCCGGCGTTGCAGCTTGGGCATGATCAGCGCGCCGAGGATGGCGCCGGCGCCCACGCCGCCCAGCAGCACGCCGTAGAGGCTGGCGCCCCCGTGCAGCAACTGCTTGGCGACCAGCGGCAGCAGCGCCCAGATGCTGCTGCCGAACGCGAAATGGACGGCGGCGCGCGCCAGCACCACGTGAAGTTGGCTGTGGGCGCGCGTGAAGCGCAGGCCGGCGCGGAAGGCGCCGAAGAAATGCTCGCGCAGCGGGTCGGTGGCGCGCTCGGGGCGCTTCCACCAGAGCAGCGCGGCAATCACGAAGATATAGCTGAGCAGGTCCAGCCCGTAGGTGGTGGCCGCGCCGAACGCGGCCAGCAGCAGGCCACCGGCAGCAGGCCCGATGGCGCGCGCGATGTTCACGCCCAGCGCGTTGAGCGCCACGGCGCGCTTCAGCTCCTGCATCGGCACCAGTTCCGGCACGATCGACTGCCACGTGGGCCCCATCATGGCCGCGCCGATGCCGCCGGCGAAGGCCATGGCGATCAGGATTTCGATGGTCAGCGCCTGCTTCAAGGCGAGCAGCATCAGCGTGCCGCTGACCGCCGCCATGCCGAACTGGATGACGATCAGGAAGCGGCGCCGGTCGAGGATGTCCGACAGCACGCCCGCCGGAATGGCCAGCAGGAACACGGGCAGCGTGGCGGCGGCCTGGATCGTGGCCACGGCGGCGGGGGAGGAAGACAGGTCCGTGGCCAGCCATGCGCTGGCCACGTCGCGCATAAAGCTGCCGATGTTGCCGAGAATGGTGGCGGCCCAGAGCACGGCGAACGTGCTCTGGGCGAGCGGGGCGAAGGTGCCGCCGGCAGGGCTGGCGGCGGTGGTGGAGGAGCGGGAATCGGCCATGGAATCAGTGTCTGCGGAGGTCTTCCCACGCCACGAGCACGAAGGCCCCGGCCAGGCCCAGATGCTCGAAGAAGGCGTTGGCGAGCATGAAGCGGGCTTCGGGCGGCGCGCTCCAGAAGCGGTTGGCCATGAACGTGGCGGCGACCGTGAACACGGCCAGCGCCAGCGCGCCCAGCCAGCGCCAGCGGCCGAGCAGGATCAGCGCGGCGGCGCCCAGCTCCAGCACGATCGTGGCGACGGCCATGGGCACGGCCGGCGTGAGGCCGAAGTGCTCCATCTCGGCCACCGCGCCGGGGAAGTCGAACAGCTTGACGAGGCCGCCCTGGATATAGGCGCCGCAGAGCAGCAGTAGCGCGACCCAGCGCACCCAGCGCGGCAGGATGCCCGAGCCGGCCGTGGCCGATCTCATCGAGGAAGTGGTATCAGCCATGGCCGGTCTCCGGTCAGCAATCAAGGAACAGGGACATCAGAACGCCCAGCACGAGCAGCCCAGCGCGCCCCAGAACGAGCTTTCGTCAGCCGTCGGCACGCTCGACGTCCACGCCTTGGCGTGCGCGTGGCCGTGCACGCCGCAGGAGCTGGCGCAGCCGCAGGCGGTGGCCAGCGCGAGAGCCTTCGCTTGCGGGCGCGGCTGGTACTGGCTGCCGTGGCGGGCCGGCGACCAGTCCGGCATGGCTGGCGGAATCTCGGGCGAGAGCTTGTTGAACTCGCTATCGCCGTAGACCACCTTGCCGCCCAGGATCGTCATCACCGAGGTGATGTCCTGGATGTCGTCGCCCGGCACGCTGAAGTAGTCCTGCGACAGCACGGCCACGTCGGCCAGCTGGCCCACCTTGATCTGGCCCTTCTTGCCGACTTCCGACGAGAACCACGTGTTGGCCTCGGTCCAGAGGCGCAGCGCGGTTTCGCGGTCGAGCAGGTTGGCCTGCGGGTACATCGCCATGCCGCCCACGGTCTTGCCCGTGGTCAGCCAGTACAGCGAGACCCACGGGTTGTAGGACGCCACGCGCGTGGCATCGGTGCCGGCGCCCACCTTGACGCCTTTTTCCAGCATCCGCTTGATCGGCGGCGTGGCCTCGGCGGCCTTGGCACCGTAGCGTTCGACGAAGTACTCGCCCTGGTAGGCCATGCGGTGCTGCACGGCGATGCCGCCGCCCAATGCCGCGATGCGGTCGATATTGCGATCGGTGATGGTCTCGGCGTGGTCGAAGAACCAGTTCAGGCCGTCGAACGGGATGTCCTTGGCCACTTTCTCGTAGACATCCAGCGCGCGCGTGATGGTCTCGTTGTAGGTGGCGTGCAGGCGCCACGGCCAGCGCTTCTCGGCCAGCAGGCGGATCACGGGCTCGAGGTCGCCTTCCATCGACGGGGGCATGTCGGGCCGCTCGACGCGGAAGTCCTCGAAGTCGGCCGCGGTGTAGACCAGCATCTCGCCGGCGCCATTGTGGCGGTAGAGGTCATCGCCCTGGCCCGGCTTGACGGTCGAGGTCCAGGTCTTGAAGTCGCTCAGTTCTTCCTTGGGCTTCTGCGTGAACAGGTTATAGGCCAGCCGCACCGTGAGCTGGCCTTCCTTATGCAGTTCCTCGATGATGTTGTAGTCATCGGGATAGTTCTGGTAGCCGCCGCCGGCGTCGATCACGCCGGTCACGCCGAGCCGGTTCACTTCGCGCATGAAGTGGCGCGTGGAGTTCTTCTGGTACTCCGGCGGCAGCTTCGGGCCCTTGGCCAGCGTGGCGTACAGGATGGTAGCGTTGGGCTTGGCCAGCAGCAGGCCGGTGGGATTGCCGGCCTTGTCGTGCACGATCTCGCCGCCCGGGGGATTCGGGGTGTCTTTGTTGTAGCCCACCGCACGCAGCGCGGCGCCGTTGAGGATGGCGCGGTCGTACAGGTGGAGGATGAAGACCGGGGTGTCCGGCGCGGCGGCGTTCAGTTCCTCGATGGTGGGCAGGCGTTTCTCGGCGAACTGGTGCTCGGTGAAGCCACCCACCACGCGCACCCATTGCGGAGCCGGGGTACGGGCGACCTGGTCCTTGAGCATGCGCATGGCGTCCGCCAGCGAGCGCACGCCGTCCCAGCGCAGTTCCATGTTGTAGTTCAGGCCACCCCGGATGATGTGCATGTGGCTGTCGATCAGCCCGGGAATGGCCCGCCGGCCGTTCAGGTCGACGATCTTCGTCTGCGTGCCGGCCAGTTTCATGATGTCCTGGCGCGTGCCCACGCCGACGAAGCGGCCATTCTGGATGGCGACGGCATCGGCCTGAGGGTTGGCGCGGTCGAGCGTGGCGAACTTGCCGTTGACAAGGATGAGGTCTGGCGTGGCGGATGTCATGGCGAAGAGCTCCGAAGAAGCCGCCGCACCGAGTGCGGCAGCCGAGGCAATGAAATGCCGGCGGGTAACTGACATGGTGCGGCTGGGATCAGGTGTTGAGGAAGGCGAGCAGGTCGGCGTTGATCTGGTCGGCGTGGGTCACGCACATGCCGTGCGGCGCGCCGGGGTAGACCTTCAGTGTGGCGTTCTTCACGATCTTGGCGGACAGCTTGCCGGCGTTGTCGATCGGCACGATCTGGTCGTCGTCGCCATGCATGACCAGCGTCGGCACGTCGATCTTCTTCAGGTCGTTGGTGTAGTCCACCTCCGAGAATTCCTTGATGCACGCGTACTGGCCCAGGATGCCGCCGGCCATGCCCTGCGCCCAGAAGGCGTCGATGGTGCCTTGCGAGACCTTGGCGCCCGGACGGTTGAAGCCGAAGAACGGCACGGCCAGGTCCTTGTAGAACTGCGAGCGGTTATCCGTCACGCCCTTGCGGATGCCATCGAACACGTCCATCGGCAGGCCGTTGGGGTTGTTGGCGGTCTTGACCATGATAGGCGGCACGGCGCCGATCAGCACGGCCTTGGCGACGCGCTTGGTGCCGTGGCGGCCGATGTAGTGCGTGACTTCGCCGCCACCGGTGGAGTGGCCGACCAGCGTGGCGCCCTTGATGTCGAGCGCGTCGAGCAGCGCGGCGAGATCATCGGCGTAGGTGTCCATGTTGTTGCCCTGCGACGGCTGGCCCGAGCGGCCATGGCCGCGACGGTCATGAGCGATCACGCGGAAGCCCTTCTGCACCAGGAACAGCATCTGCGCGTCCCAGGCGTCGGCGTTGAGCGGCCAGCCGTGCGAGAACACGACCGGGCGACCCGAGCCCCAGTCCTTGTAGAAGATCTGCGTGCCGTCCTTGGTGGTGATGGTGCTCATGGTGTTGCCTCCTGCAGTGTGATGGGTGGCGCCAGCCTGCGGCTTGCCGGCTGCATTGGCCTGGGTGGTGGCGGACAGCGCGGCGACGGCAGCCACGCCGACGGTGCCGGCGCCCGAGACCAGCAGCTTGCGACGCGAGGGATTGAGCGCTTCGATTTGTTCTTGGGGTTGCATGACGGTTCTGGCGAGGAATGTGAAGGATGCGACGGAGGAGCGCCCCGCTCCCGCAGGCGGCAGCGGGGCGGCGGACATCAGCGTGCGGCGACCGGCGCCACGGACTCGTGCGGCGTGGCGGTGCGCTGGGCGGCCTTGTGGACCATCGTGTAGGCGTAGTCCACGCCCATGCCGTAGGCGCCCGAGTGCTCCTTGACGAGCTTCATCACGGCGTCATAGGAGTCGCGGTGGGCCCAGTCGCGCTGCCACTCCAGCAGCACCTGCTGCCAGGTCACCGGCACCACGCCGGCCTGCACCATGCGTTGCATGGCGTAGTCGTGGGCTTCCTTCGAGGTGCCGCCCGAGGCATCGGCGACCATGTAGATCTCGTAGTCGCCTTCCAGCATCGCGCACAGCGCGAAGGTGGTGTTGCAGACTTCGGTCCAGAGACCGGCCACGACCACCTTCTTGCGGCCGTTGGCGGCCAGGGCGTCACGCACCTTCTGGTCGTCCCACGAGTTCATCGAGGTGCGCTCGAGCGTCTTCTGGTTCGGGAACACGTCCAGGATCTCCGGGTACGTGAAGCCCGAGAACGACTCGCTTTCCACCGTCGTGATGGTGGTCGGCACGTTGAAGATCTTGGCCGCCTTGGCCAGACCCACGACGTTGTTCTTCAGCGCCTGGCGGTCCATCGACTGGACGCCGAAGGCCATCTGCGGCTGGTGGTCGATGATGATGAGCTGGCTGTTTTGCGGGGTCAGGACTTCGAGCTTCGGATTGGACATGGTATTGCTCCAGGAAACATTGGCAAGGGATTGGGGCATGCTGGTGGTAACAGCCCGGCGGAAGACTAAGCGCCTGTCCCGCTGACAGCTACTGTTCGATCGTATTAGTTTCTCGTGCGATCGGCTAAGCGGCGGTCGACACCGGGCGGCAGGAAACCCGCCACGCGCGGCCAGTCGTGTTTGCGGATGACATGGTGGCGCCTGCGCCGCGTTTGGCCAACTAACCCGATGGTATGAATGGCATGTCCGCGCTGACTATGTTGAAATGCGGGGCGCTGCGTCCGTGGTGGCCGGCGGGGCATCTCGCTGTCCTCGATATAATTCGCAGCAGATACCCGGGACCACCCCCGCGGACAGGGAGAGAAAACGTGACATCGAATAGCCTGGAGCCCGCTGACGACAGCACGCGCGACAATGCGCTGGTGCTGGTTGTCGACGACGACGCGATGCTGCGCGCGGGCCTGGGCAACCTGTTCCGCTCGGTGGGCATGGAGGTGGCGCTGTTCGCCTCGGCCGCCGAACTGCTCGAGTTCACCATTCCCGACGTGCCGTGCTGCCTCGTGCTTGATGTGCGGCTGCGCGGGCCGAGCGGGCTCGACCTCCAGACCCGGCTGGCCCAGATGGGCGTCAACATCCCCATCATCTTCATGACCGGCTACGGCGACATTGCGATGACCGTGGCGGCGATGAAGGCTGGCGCCGAGGACTTCATGGCCAAGCCGATTCGCGACCAGGATTTGCTCGACGCCGTGTCTGCCGCGCTCGACAAGGATCGTGCACGCCGCCTGGAACTGCGGCAGGCAGCGACGCTGCGCGCCAGCTACGAGGCGCTGACGCCGCGCGAGACCGAGGTCATGACGCTGGCCGTGTCCGGCCTGCTCAACAAGCAGATCGCGAGCCAGATCGGTATCAGCGAGGTCACGGTCAAGATTCATCGCGGGCAGGCCATGCGCAAGATGCGTGCGCGTACGTTCGCCGATCTCGTCCTGATGGCGCAGCAGCTCGGCATCTGCAAGCAGCGCCTCTGAAAGATATTCTCGGAAGGGGACGCGGCTAGCCCGGCCCTTGCGTGGCGGGCGGCGGCAGGCGCAAGGTCGCTAGGAACAGCGGGCGCGGCGACAGCGCGAACGTGGGCGCCGCCGTGGCCTGGGCCACCCGGGCCAGGATGCCGGACATCAGGCGTTTCTGCTGCGCGAGCGCCTCAGGCCGAACATGATTCGTGACGTGCAAAGCCATAGCGTCCTTCCTTCCCGATTGTGCTGCTGACTGTCCTGTCAGCTTCCGGCCGCGTCACGCAGCGGAATCGCGCGCTGCCAGGCGTGCGCGTGAATTGCCGGATCACGCGTTCGCACAAAAAATCCATCTTTCTGGTCTGCGACACGCAGACGTACTGCTGCACCGACGGGTGGGCGTCCACATGGTGGCGCATCGCCTGCAGCAGGGCCTCCGAGAACTGCCAGACCATGTGCGGGCAGGGCAGGCGCCAGAAGTCCGGCAGGAACATCGTGCCGTGGTCGGCCTCCACGCGCACCACCGTGACGAAGCGGGCCGCCTGGCCTGCCGGCTCATCCGCCAAGTCCTCGGGGACATCGGCAAAGAACATCACATAGCGCAAGTCGGCGAAGCCGATGCCGACGACCTCCAGGCCATCATCCACGCGCATCGTTTCCGTCACGTGAATGTCGCCACGTCCGCCTTGCGGCGGTAGCGTGGGAAATACGCGTGTAACCAGTGCGGGGCAAATGTAGTCGTACATCGGGCAACAAAAAATGCATCACAAAAAGCGGCATACCCGCCTTTACAAGCCCGGATGCTAACTGCCGTGCAGCCCGGCGGCCCGCTTCTTTACAACATTTCACGTCAACCGGGCAGCCTTGGAAATTCCGTGCGATAGAGAAAAGCAATCGGAAAACGCCGATTGATAATAGATTGTATCAATCGCCGAGGTAGGAACGATGAATTGTACAAATCACATGGCGATCGTCAGAATCCATCCCATCGCTACGACACGTGGCGCCAATCCAACCCAGAGGAGTCTTACCAATGCTGCAATCCCGCGAAGGCCAACGCGTTCCCCAAGTCACCTTCCGTGTACGTGAGAACAATGAATGGAAGAACGTGACCACGGCCGAACTGTTCGACGGCAAGACCGTCGTGGTCTTCTCGCTGCCCGGCGCCTTCACGCCGACCTGCTCGTCGACCCACCTGCCGCGCTACAACGAACTGGCGTCGGTGTTCGCCAAGCATGGCGTGGACGACATCCTGTGCGTGTCCGTGAACGATACCTTCGTGATGAACGAGTGGTCCAAGGACCAGGAGTCGCAGAACATCACCATGATTCCCGACGGCAACGGTGAATTCACCGACGGCATGGGCATGCTGGTGGACAAGGCGGACCTGGGCTTCGGCAAGCGCAGCTGGCGCTATTCGATGCTGGTCAAGGACGGCGTCGTGGCCAAGATGTTCATCGAGCCGGAAGAGCCGGGCGACCCGTTCAAGGTCTCGGACGCCGACACGATGCTGAACCACATCGCCCCGAACGCGAAGGGCCCCGACCAGGTCGTGGTGTTCTCGAAGGTCGGCTGCTCGTTCTGTGCCAAGGCCAAGCAACTGCTGTCGGACAACGGTTTCGAGTACATCGACGTGCCGCTGGAAAACAAGGTGCGTGGCAAGGTGCTGGGCGCGGTGTCCGGCAACATGACGGCCCCGCAGGTCTTCATCAACGGCAAGCTGATCGGCGGTGCCGAAGCGCTCGAGCAGTACCTGACGCGCTAAGCGCATCCCCCCACGCCTCCCCTGGCCCGGCTTCCCGCCGGTGTCCGGGGGGGACATTTCCCGAAGCACGACAGTCGTCGGATCCGATGACATCGGGCGCCCAGCCTGGCGCCGGTGTCATGCCGTCCGCTGATTGAGAAAAAAAGCAGCAAACCGCTCATTACCAGGAATCGCATCATGAAGACGACCATCCAGACCGACGTAGCCGTGATTGGCGCAGGCACCGCTGGCCTCGCGGCCTACCGGGCCGCCATCGCGGCTGGCAAACGCGCCGTGATCATCGAAGGCGGCGCCTACGGCACCACCTGTGCCCGCGTGGGATGCATGCCGTCGAAACTGCTGATCGCCGCCGCCGAGGCCGCCCACGAGGCGCGCCACACCGGCGCGTTCGGCGTGCATGTGGATGGCCCGGTGCGCGTCGATGGCCGCGAGGTCATGGCCCGTGTGCGCAGCGAACGCGACCGCTTCGTGGGCTTTGTGGTGCGCGGCACGGAGAGCATTCCGGCGGCGGACCGCCTGATCGGCCACGCGCGCTTCATCGACAACACGGTGCTGGAGATCGACGACCACACCACGGTGCGCGCCAGCCGCGTGGTGATTGCCACGGGTTCGCGTCCGGCCGTGCCGCCGTCGTTCCAGGTGTTTGGCGACCGGCTGATCGTCAATGACGATGTATTCGCCTGGGACGACCTGCCGACCAGCGTAGCCGTGTTCGGCCCCGGCGTGATCGGGCTCGAACTGGGCCAGGCGCTGTCCCGGCTTGGCGTGCGGGTGCGCGTGTTTGGCATGGGCGGCTCAGTCGGCCCGTTCACCGATCCGGCCATCCGCGCCTATGCCGCGCAGGCGTTCAACCAGGAATTCTCGCTGCAGCCCGACGCCCACGTGACCGACATGCGCCGCGAGGGTGACGAAGCGGTGATCACGTTCGAGGATGCCGATGGCCAGCCCGTGACCGAGCGCTTTGCCTACGTGCTGGCCGCCACGGGCCGCCGCCCCAACGTCGACAACCTGGCGATAGAGAATGCCGGGCTGGCGCTCGATGCGCGCGGCGTGCCGGTCTTCGACCCGCTTACGCTCCAGTGCGGCACCGCGCCGGTGTTTATTGCCGGCGATGCCAACAACGTGCTGCCGCTGTTGCACGAGGCCGCCGACGAAGGCAAGGTCGCCGGCGACAACGCTGCGCGCTGGCCCGATGTGCGCCCGCTGGCACGCCGCGCCATGCTGGCCGTGGTGTTCTCCGATCCGCAACTGGCCATCGTCGGCAACACTTTCGCCAGCCTGGAGCCGGGCAGCTTCGTCACCGGCGAGGTCAGCTTCGAGGATCAGGGTCGCAGCCGCGTGATGCTGAAGAACAAGGGCCTGATGCACGTCTATGCGGACATCGCCACGGGCCGCTTCCTTGGTGCCGAGTGGATGGGCCCGCGTGCCGAGAACATCGCCCACCTGCTGGCGTGGTCGTACCAGCAGGGCCTGACCATCGCCCAGATGCTGGCCATGCCGTTCTATCACCCGGTGGTGGAAGAGGGCCTGCGCACCGCGCTGCGCGACGCGGAAGCCAAGCTGACGGATGTGACGAATACGTAGCAGTAGGCCTGACCAGGGGTCTGGTTGGGAAGGGCCGGCAGCGGTGACGCTGTCGGCCCTTTTTTTTGCCTGCGGGCGCGGCTTACCCGATTATCGATTGTTGTTAATTCGATTTAAGAAAAATTGACTTCCGTCAGAGCAGGAAGTGGGGAACGATCACGCACGAAACCAGATTTCAGGGAGCCTGCCATGAGACGCATTGCGGTATCGAGCGTGCTTGCCGTTTCGCTCTGGGGCTGTAGCCACGCGCCATCGACGCCTCCGGCGGCCCCTCCGCCGACCAGCGCTTCCCAACCGAGTGCCGCGCCGCCCCCGGCGCCGGCTTCCTCCGCACCACCGGCGGCCAACGCCGTGGACCCGGCTGCGGTGCAGGCGCTGCAGAAGATGGGCGCCTATCTCCAGACGCTGCGGACGTTCGAGGCGCAGGTGGACCTCTCCGGCGAGCGGGTGCTCCAGGACGGCCAAAAGCTGCTCCACATGGCCACGGCCAAGGTGGACGTGCAACGCCCGAACATGCTGCGCGCCGAGATGCGCAGTGCACGGTCCGCACGCGACCTGATCTACGACGGCAAGACGGTCGTGCTCTACCTGCCCGAGCAGAAGTACTACTCGAAGGCGCCGTTCACGGAGAACCTGGACGCGCTGGGGAACCGGCTGCAGGAGCGGTACGGCATCGAGCTGCCGGTGGCGGACCTGTTCCTCTGGGGCACGCCCCAGGCGCCGCTCGACAACATGACCTCGGCGATGAATGCCGGTCAGGACGTGGTGGAGGGCGAGGTTTGCGACCACTATGCCTTCCGCCAGGGCAATGTCGACTGGCAGATCTGGATCGCCACCGGCGCGCGGCCCCTGCCGCGCAAGCTGGTCATCACCAATCGTGCCGATGAGGCACGCCCGCAATCGGTCTCGCTGATCCGGTGGCGCATCAATCCGGGCTTCAAGGAATCCCGCTTCGCGTTCACGCCGCCCCAGGGTGCCACCGAGGCGAAGTTCGTTCCGCTGAAGTCTCAGTAAAGGAGCTGCATCATGCACCACGCTATTGGGAAGGGCTTCTTGCTGTCGATGGCCGTGATCTTCCTCGCCGCAGCCACGGCGTGGGCCCCTCTGGCGGACGCGCGTCCCGGAGGTGGAGGCGGGCACGCAGGCGGAGGCGGGCACGCGGGCGGCGGCAATCGTGCCGCGGCGGCGCCGGCGCGGGGCGGCGGTGGCGCGCAGCACGTCAACAACCAGAACGTGGATGCGCGCGCGAACAACGTGCGCAGCAACAGTGTCAACAGCGTCAATTCCAACCGCAACGTGAACGTCAATTCGAACCGCAACGTAAACGTGAACGTGGAAGGGGGCGGCGGGTGCTGCCACAACGGCTGGGACAATGACTACCACCCCGTGGCGACGGCCGCCGCCGTGACCGCCACGGTGGCCGTGACCTCCGCCGTGATTGGCTCCATGGTTCGCACCGTGCCGCCCGGCTGCGCGCCGGTCAACTATGGCGGCATGGTGTACCAGCAGTGCGGCACCACGTGGTATCAGCCGCAAGGCACGCAATACGTGGTTGTGAATCCACCTTACTGACGGGCATGCGAATTTCCCTTTTTGACCGCCGGCTGGCTGCCGGCCTGACCCTGATCGCCCCGCTGCTGCCGGCCCATGCCGAAGACTCCGCGGAGCTGGCAAAGAAACTCAGCAATCCGGTGGCCGCCCTGATCAGCGTGCCGCTGCAATTCAACTACGACCGGGGCATCGGCCCCGTGCATGACGGCAAGCGGCTCACGATGAACATCCAGCCGGTGGTGCCGATCACGCTCAACGCGGACTGGAACCTGATCTCGCGCACCATCCTGCCCGTGACGCACCAATCGTCCCTCGCCCCCGGTTCCGGCACACAGACCGGCCTTGGTGATACGCTGCAAAGCCTGTTCTTTTCGCCGAGGCAGCCTACGGCAGCAGGGCTGATCTGGGGTGTAGGCCCGGCGCTGCTGTTGCCGACCGGCACCGAGAACCAACTCAGCGGACGGAAATGGGGGCTGGGGCCAACGGCCGTCGGCTTGTTGCAGCACGGGCCATGGACCTATGGCGCGCTGGCCAACCATATCTGGTCGGTGGCGGGGGACAATGGGCGCCCGGCAGTCAGCAGCACCTTCCTCCAGCCCTTTGTCTCGTACACGACCCCCACGGCCTGGACCTACACGCTGAACACGGAATCCACGTACGACTGGAAGCAGTCGCAATGGAGCGTGCCGATTCACGCGGGCATCAGCAAGCTCGTCAAGTTCAAGGATCGGCCGGTCAGCTTCGCCTTGTTCGCCACGTACTGGGCCGAGGGGCCGGTCAGCGGCCCGCACGGCTGGGGCGGGCGCGCGGTGGTGACCTTCCTGTTTCCCAAGTGATGAAAGGCGGTGCGGCCTAGCGCCAGGCGTAGGCGATGCCGGCGCCGTAGGTCACCTGGTTGCGCGTGCCGCGCTGCGTGACGATCGGGCTGTCGGCGGCGCTGCCGGTGATGCGCTGGTAGTAGATCATCGCGCCCGCGTACCAGTGCTGGTCGATCCGATAGATCGCCCCGAGCCAGCCCGTGCCCTGCTGCAGGCCGCCGCCGGGCGTGTAGACGGGCAGGCCGCTGGCAGCGCTGTCTTCCGCAGTCACGCCGAAGTAGGTCCGGTTGAAACTGCCGCTCACCCACGTCAGGCCCACACCGAGCCCGAGCATCATCCGCGTGTGCACGGGCACCCAGAAGGTGCCCGTCGCCGACACGCGGGCCCCGCCATACACGATCCCCGCGTTCGTCAGCACATTGATCCCCCCGCGCAGCCGGTACGGAATGCTGCCGGGATGGATGTACTCGTAGCTGATGAAGCCGCCGGCTTCCCCGGTGGTGTCGATCTCGTGGATTTTGGAGACGACAGCGTCATCCACATCGTTCCGTCCCAGGCGAAGGGAGACGGCGGGGCCGTACTGGAAGCCCGTCAGGCTGCCGAAGTTGAACTGGGCGTAGGGGCCATACCATTCCAGCAGCCGGCCGCTTTCCGTGGTGTAGCGCAGGCCCGGCAGCACCCCGATCATGCGTTCGTTGCCGCCGGCGTACTCGGTGGTGGAGCCCACGCCAACCCCAAACATGTTCGGGATGGTGCTCGGCAGGTCGAACGGAGAGGCCGTCGCCGTGGTGGCGGCGCCGGTCATCAGCAGCATGCCGAGGATGCGGCCCAGCGCAGGCGTCCGGCGGCGGGAGCGGCGCGCGCTCATCGTGGGGGTCTCCTTGCGGCGAACCCGCGCAGGCACACGCGGGGGCTGACAATTCGCGGATTGTGCGACGGCCCGCCCGGCAAGGGAATTCAGTCTTTTCGGGCGGCGCGTTAAGTGAATTCGAGTCCTCCCCGGGACATCGCAAAAAAACACGCAGGGCGGCTTCGAAAGGATTCACTTGGATGCACCCGGTGGCTCCACCAAGATGCAGTATCTCGGGGTTCCATCATGCATGTCCGTTACCTCCGCCGCTTGTGTGTGTCGATATGTGTGTCGATTGGCCTGGCAGGCGCCGCCATGCCCGGGCGGGCGGACGAGCCGGTGGAAGTGGTGGAAGCGGTGGGCGCGCCGGCCAGCAAGGAAGAAAAGCAGGGCTGGATCGACCGGATCCTCACCAAGCTCGGCGCATCGGACGCCGTGGACGTGAGCCAGGGCATCGACTGGGGCGTGCTGCCGGGGCCGTTCTACAACCCGGAAATGGGCTTCGGCATTGGCGCGGCGGCCATCGGCCTCTACAAGCCGGGCAACGCCGCAGAGGAGACGCAGCTATCCACGCTGTCGATCCGCGGCTTCGGCACCGTGAAGGGCGCCTACGGCATCTCGATCGAGAACAACACGTTCTTTGCCGACGACAGCTACCGCTTTCTCATCGAGGCGGATCTCATCAACATGCCCACCGCCTACTGGGGCATCGGCTACGGCAGTGCCATCGACAACGCCAACAAGGAAGCCTTCACGCGCAAGGAGGTGGTACTGCAGCCCAAGATCATGATGCGGGTGCGTCCCAACATCTACGTGGGGGCGGGATGGAGCTTGCAGTACGACGATGCGGTGAAGCTGGAGCGCGGCGCCGACAGCAAGCTGGCGACCGACCCGCATGGCCCCCGCGTGCTCAGTTCCGGGGTCAGCGCGCATTTCTCGTACGACACGCGGGACTTCATCCCCAATCCCTACCGGGGCGAATCGCTGCTGGCCAACGTCACCGTCTACCGCCGCGAACTCGGCAGCGACACCGATATGGAGAACGTGGAACTCACGTTCAACAAGTACTTCCGCATGCGCGAGCGCGATGTGCTGGCCTTCGACGCCTACGCCAACATGAACTGGGGCGACGTGCCCTGGGACATGATGGCTACCCTCGGCAACAACAAGCGGATGCGCGGCTACTTCTCGGGCCAGTTCCGGGACAAGGTGATGGCGGGGGTGCAGGCGGAGTACCGCTGGCATATCGCCGGGCGCCAGGGCATGGTGTTCTGGCTCGGCACGGGGGCGGTCAGCCCGAATGTGGGGGCGCTGTTCCGGGGGCACTGGCTGCCGAATGGCGGCATCGGCTACCGCTTCGAGTTCAAGCCGCGGGTCAATGTTCGCTTCGATGCCGGCGTGGGGCGCAATACGAAAGGCGTGTATTTCCAGATCAATGAGGCGTTCTGATCTTCACAAAAATGGACCTTCACAAAAATGTCACATTAACGTCACAATAGCGCTTCGGTCCGCCGCCGTGTAGAGCGGGGCCGCCTCCGGAGACAAGACGATGACGTTGTTCGCTGCCCGCCGTGCCCGGCAAGCCCTGGCCGTATTGGCCCTTACCCCGCTGGCCTTCGCGGCCGGCGTTGCCCACGCCGCCTGGCCCGAGAAGCCGATCCGGATGGTGGTGGGATTTCCGCCTGGCGGTCCGGTGGACACGCACGCGCGCATTCTGTCGGAGAAGCTCCAGCCCTTGCTGGGCCAGTCCGTGGTGCTGGACTACAAGGCCGGCGCGGCCGGCAATATCGGTTCGGACAGCGTGGCCAAGGCGGCGCCGGACGGCTATACGCTGTTGATCGCCAATACGGGCCAGATGTCGATCAACAATTCGCTGTATCCCAAGCTGCCATACAGCATGCCGAAGGACTTCGCGCCCGTGGCGCGCACCGCGCTGATCCCGCTGGTCATGGTGATCAACAACAACGTGCCGGCACGGAATCTCAAGGAATTCATCGCCTATGCCAAGGCGAACCCGGGCAAGCTCAACTTCGCTTCGGGCGGTAACGGCGGGATCTCGCACCTGATGCCGGAGATGTTCAAGCAGGCATCGGGCACCTTCATCGTTCACATCCCGTACAAGGGCAGTGCGCCGGCGCTGACGGATGTCATGGGCGGGCAGGCCCAGATGATGGCCGATTCGATTCCGCTCTTCACCCAGTACATCAGGGCAGGCAAGGTCCGCGCGCTGGCGGTGACGTCCGGCAAGCGCTCGCCGGCGCTGCCCGATGTGCCGACGATGGAGGAGTCCGGCCTGAAGGGCTTCGAGGTGGTGGGCTTCTATGGGGTGCTGGCGCCGGCGGGTACGCCGAGGGAGATCGTCGACAAGCTGTCGGGCGCGTTGCGCACCGTGCTGGCCGACCCGGATACCAAGGCCAAGCTGGAAGCGCAGGGCGCCGAGCCGGCGTGGCAATCGCCGGAAGCGTTCGCGGCGACCATCATCAAAGAGCAACAGCGGTGGGGCCAGACGGTGAAGGTATCGGGCGCGAAGATCGACTGATCCGGGCGGCGGGAGGCCCTGCCTCCTTCCTTTTCCTGGGGTTTACCCTGATAAGAACGTGTCCGCGACGCAACAAAAGCACTGATTCGCATTACGATGTGTTGCAATCCCCACATGCAATGCCGTTACAATCTACACGTTTACTTACAAAGCTAAGTATTCGAGGTATTGCAAAAAAAATAAATATGTTCGGGGTGGGTTGCTATGCGTTTTTCAGTTCCTTTGTTGTTCGTGACAGTTTTGGGCTTGGCGGGCTGCGCCGCGCAGTCGGCGGAAGGGCAGTTGTCGCGCTCGCCCACGGTACGCGTGTGCAACGGCAATGCCTGCACCGAACAAGACCGACGCGTGAGCACATTCCGGGACGCGCCCGTCGATGCCGAGGCCGAGCGCCGCATGCAGGCCCTGACCGAAGTGGCGGAGCGCAATCCGAACGCGGCCTATGACCTGGGCCTGCGCCTCCTGCGCGGCGACGGCGTCGAGCGCAACAGCCATCAAGCCCTCGAGTGGATGCGCAAGGCCGGCGACAACGGCCACGTGCAGGCCCAGCTCGCGCTTGGGCGAATCTATCTGATGGGCTTCGAGGAAATGGGATCGGACCCGGCGGAAGCCGAGGCCTGGCTGACGCGCGCTGCCTCCAAGGGCAACAAGGAAGCCCGCGACCTGATTCCGCAAGCTCAGGCCGCCAAGAAGGACGAACAGAGTCTGTATCAGGTGCGTGAGGCGTATCGCAAGTCTTGGTACGCGTGGTACAGCGGCTACCCGTATTACTGGGTGTGGGGCCCTTCCGGCTGGTATCTGCGCTAAGCCGTCCCACCCTTCCTCTTTCCATCACTTCCAATAACAGGCGATTTCATGCCCAAGAAGACTTCTTTGCGCCTGGCCGCACTGGCCGCGTCCCTGGTTCTGGCTGGCTGTGCCGTCCCGGGCGGCGGCGGTAGCATCTCCACTGGTACGGCACCGACGGCCGCCACCGGCGCCGCGGGCGGCGCAAGCAGCGTGAATGCCAATCCGTCGCTGGAGCGCTGCGACGCACCGCTGGGCACGCTCGCCGTGGACGATGGCCGTGGCAAGGAGTGGTATGCAAGCTTCGGCGCCACCACCAAGATCACGACCATCGAGCCGCTGATCCGCCTGGCCGTGCAGCAGTCGAACTGCTTCGTGATCACGTCCGTTGGCAATAACCGCACCGAAAGCAAGCTGTCGTCGATCACCGACAAGCAGCGCAATTCGGGCGAGTTCCGGGCCGGTTCGAAGCAGCAGAAGGGCCAGCGCGTGGCCGCCGACTTCTACATGGAGCCGGCCATCATCATCGATAACGACGCCACGGGCCAGCTGGCTGCCGGCGTGGGCAGCCTGTTCGGCGCCGCCGGCGCACTGGTTGGCGGTGCGATGCAAAGCAAGGCATCGGTCGTGACGCTGACCATGTTCGACATCCGCTCGGGCGTGCAGCTCTCCATCTCCGAAGGCAACGCCACGGCCACCAACTTCGGCGCCGCACTGGGCGCCTTTGGCGGCGGCGCGGCCGGCGGGCTTGGCGGTTTCTCCCGCACGCCGGAAGGCAAGGCCACGGTTGCAGCGTTCATGGACGCCTACAACAACATGGTGGTCTCGCTGCGCAACTACAAGGCGCAGGAAGTGAAGGGCGGCCTGGGCCGCGGCGGCCGACTCAAGGTCGGCTCGTAATCGCCTTCGTAATACCTCCGGCCGCCGTGCAACGCGGTGGCTGACCGGCGGGGGTGACGGGCATGTGTCCGTCACCCCCGCGCCGTTCCCGGTCACACCCTTATACTGTTCCTCCGTACAGCGACAAAGCGGCCCCTGAGCAGGCCGCGGGCGACCCATGTCCGAGAAAGTCATTACCCACAAGATGATCGAGGCGTTCCGCGCTGCCATCGTGCACGGCGGGATGAGTGCCGGCGCCGATGCGCTCGGCATGTCGCAGCCTTCCATGAGCCGGGTAATGGCGGAACTCCAGAAGACCGTGGGCTTTCCGCTATTCCTCAAGCACGGCCGCACGGTGCGGCCGACCGAGGAAGCGGTCGCGCTCATGACCAAGGTCCAGCAGTCCTTCCTCGGGCTGGAAGAGATCATGCGGTTCTCGGACCAGTTGCGTAAGCAGAAGATGGGGCGGCTTTCCATCGCCACCATTCCGTCCATCGGGCACTCGATCATGCCGGACGCCATCGAGTTCCTGCGCGGCAAGTATCCCGATGTCTTCATCACGCTGTCCGTGACCTCCTATCTGGAAGTGGCGCGTGCCGTGCGCAATCGCCAGGCCGACATCGGCTTCACGGCCGACATTCTCTCCCTGGGGGACCTGGAAACCGTTGCCGAGTTCAGTGCGGACTGCGTGTGCATCGGCACCCGTAAATGGCTGTCCCCCAAGGCTTCCGCCGTGGAGCTGAAGGACCTCGCGGGGAAGCCCTTCGTGGGGCCGTCCGGCACGTTCCAGAAGCGGCTGGATGCCTTGCTGGCCACCACGGGCCTGCAGCTGGACATCACCGTGGAAGCCTCGCTGTTCCATTCGATGAGCGAACTGGTGCTGCGCGGCATGGGCGTGTCGATTGTCGATCCGCTGACCGGTGCACTGCATCGCGCCCGGGGTGGGATCGTCCTGCCCCTGAAGCCCACGCTGAGCTATACCTTCTATGCCACGGCGATGAGCGACACCCGGCTCAGCCAGCCGGCCCAGGATCTCCTCCGATACGTCTCGAAGGCGACCGAACGCGCCCGGACCCATATCGAATCTGAATAGGTCGCGTCTGCCGGGGCCATGGGTTCGGCGGCCGCTTCTTCATAACATCTGCTCCATGGACTTTCCAAAAGGGGGGCTGTTGTGAAGTTTTCTTTGCTGAATGCCGGCCGTACGGCCATCGGGCTGATTGCGACGCTTGCCGCGTCCGCCACTTTCGCGCAGGGCGAATACCCGAATCGACCCGTCCGTTTCATCGTCAATGCGGCCGCCGGCGGCGCTGCCGACACGACGGCGCGTATTCTCACCACGGCACTCAGCCAGCGCCTGGGCCAGCCCTTCATCGTGGAGAACAAGCCCGGTGGGGCCGGCGTCATCGGGCTCGACGTCATTGCCAAGGCGGAGCCGGACGGCTACACCATCGGGGGTGCCAATCTCTCCACTTTCGTGGTGGCGGCCCTCGCCGCCAAGCGTCTGCCGTACCGGGCCATCGACGATTTCACGCCGATTGCCAAGCAATGGACGCAGCCCAACCTGCTTGGCGTCACCCCCTCGCTTCCCATCAGCAACGTCAATGACCTCGTGTCGTATGCGAAGTCCCATCCCGGCGAGATGTTCTACGGCTCGACGGGTACCGGCACCTCCCTGCATGTGGTGACGGAGCTGTTCCGCTCCAAGGCGGGCGTCCAGATCACCCATGTGCCGTACAAGAGCGCGCCCGCTGCGGAATCGGACCTGGCGGCCGGGCAGATCCAGATGATGATCAGCAACTTCACCTCGATGGAGCCGCAGGTGCGCGCGGGCCGCATTCGCGCGCTGGCGATCACCGGTCCGAACCGTTCGCCGCTCCTGCCCAATGTGCCGACTATCGCGGAAGCCGGGTTCCCTGCCGTCGAGATGGTGACCTGGGGCGGTGTGGTGGGGCCGGCCCGCATGCCGCCGGCCATCGTGCAGAAGCTGAATGCCGAGATCAATGCGATCCTGGCAGACCCCAAGATCATGAAGCAGCACGAAAACCTCGGCGCGACGGTTGCCTCGGGTACGCCGGCCCAGTTTGCCGACCTGATCAAGGCGGATGCCTCCAAATGGGGCGCGGTCATCAAGGCCGGCCACATCAGTATCGATTGAGCCTGACATGCGCAAGGAAGAAGTGATTGTTGTAGGTGGCGGCGTGGTGGGGGCGGCGATCGCCTTTGGCGCCGCCAAGGCCGGGGCGCCGGTCACGCTGCTGGACCAGGGCGACATTGCGAACCGCGCCTCGCGTGGCAATTTCGGGCTGGTGTGGGTCCAGAGCAAGGGTGACGGATTTCCCCGGTACGCGCGCTGGTCGCGGGAGGCTGTCGATTATTGGCAGCCGCTTGCCGCCGAACTGTTGGCGCTCACCGGGGTCGACGTCGACCTCCAGCAAACGGGCGGCTTCTGGATCGGTTTCAGCGACAAGGAAATGCGTGCCCGCGAGACGATGCTGGCGGGCCTTCGGCATACCGGCCCCGGCGTGCCTTATCAGATGCTGGATCATGCCGAACTGAAGCACCGCCTCCCGGCGATTGGACCCAAGGTGGCGGGGGGCAGCTGGTGCCCGCTGGACGGCCACGTCAACCCCCTCAAGCTGCTGCATGCGCTGCACGCGGGCCTGAAAGCGCTGGGTGCGCAGGTGTTCTCGAGCGTCGATGTGACGGCCGTGGCGCCGCGCAAGGGCGGTGGCTTCGTGGTGACGGGATCGGACAACCGGACCTGGAGCGGCGATCGGGTCGTGCTCGCGGCCGGGCTTGGCAACAAGCATCTGGCGCCGCAGGTGGGGCTCTATGCGCCCGTCGAGCCGAACCGGGGCCAGGTGCTGATCACCGAACGGCTCAAGCCGTTCCTGCCGTATCCCACCAACAAGGCGCGGCAGACTGCGGAGGGCACGGTGCAGCTCGGCTACTCCGTCGAGGACGTGGGCTTTGACGATGGGACCACCGTGTCCGCCATCGAATGGATTGCCCGGCGTGCCGTGGATACCTTCCCCGTCCTTGCCAACGTGCGCCTGGTGCGCGCCTGGGGAGCACTGCGCGTGATGACACCCGATGGCAGCCCGATCTACCAGGAATCCGCCACTTGCCCGGGCGCCTTCGTTGCCACCAGTCACAGCGGCGTGACGCTGGCCGGCACGCACAGCTACATCGTCGGTCCCTGGGTTACGGGTCGTGGACCCGCGCCAGCCGACATCGAGGAATTCGCCGGCGATCGTTACCGCGATCCGAGCAGGAGCTTTACCAATGCCCACTAATCATCATGCCGCCCCGGCGCCGCTCTTCGCGCCGGTAGAGGCGGATCGTTCCTGCAGCGTCACGCTGACATTCGAGGACCAGACGCTGACCGTACCGGCCGGTGCGACCGTTGCCGCAGCGCTGCTGTTGAGCGGCGTGGCACCGTTTCGCACCACGCCGGTCACTGCCGCGCCGCGTGCGCCGTATTGCATGATGGGCGTTTGTTTCGAGTGCCTGGTGGAGGTGGACGGCAAGCCCAGCCGACAGGCGTGCTTGACCACGGTGCGCGAGGGCATGGTCATCAAGCGCCAGCAAGGCGCCTCGGCCCTTGCCATTGAGGAAGAGGGTGACGCCGATGAGCGCTGAACTCTTCGATCTCGTCGTCGTGGGGGCCGGCCCCGCGGGGCTCTCCGCAGCCATCGAAGCGCGACATTGGGGCCTTAGCGTGGCCGTGCTCGATGAACAGCCGGCTCTCGGCGGGCAGATCTATCGGAATGTCGATGCGGCAAGCCCGAAGCTGCGCGCGATCCTCGGCGAAGACTACGCAGCGGGCGCAGCGCTCACGAAGGCTTTCGCCGCGAGCGGGGCGAAGCATATCGCCGGCGCGTCGGTGTGGAATGTCGGCCGGGACATGACAATCAGCTATCTGCGCGACGGTGCCAGCCATGCCGTCGAGGGGCGATCCATCGTCCTCGCCAGCGGCGCCATGGAGCGTCCCTTCCCAGTGCCCGGCTGGACCCTGCCCGGCGTGATGGGCGCCGGCGCCGCACAGATCCTGATCAAGAGCGCGGGCGCTCTGCCTCGGGAGCCCGCCGTGCTCGCCGGTTGCGGGCCGCTGCTCTACCTGCTCGCGGCGCAGTACCTGCAGGCGGGCATCGCGCTGAAGGCCGTGGTGCATACCACCGAGCGCGCCGATTATCTGCGGGCCATTCCGCACCTGCCAGCGGCCTTGCGCGGCTGGCGGGATCTTCGCAAGGGCATGGACCTGCTCAAGCAGCTCCGCCGTCACAACGTGCCCGTGTACGCGGGGGCACAAGCGATCGCCATCGAGGGAACGGATCGCGCCGAAGCCCTGTGCTTTACGCATCAGGGGATGCAGCACCGCATCGACACCTCGCTGGTACTGCTCCATCAGGGCGTGGTGCCCAATACCCAGATCAGCTGGGCGCTGCGGGCCAAACACAACTGGAGCGACTCGCAGCTTTGCTGGATTCCCGAGACGGATGCGTACGGGGAGATCGAGGACTCGCGCATCTATATCGCCGGTGACAGCCGGGGGATTGTGGGCGCCAAGGCCTCCGCCGCGCAAGGGCGTCTGGCCGCCATGGGGATTGCCTCCAGGCTCCAGCGACCGAACGTGGCCGACCGGCGGCTCAGGGAGCAAGAGGTGCGTGCCGCGTTGCAGAAGCACCTGCACATCCGGCCGTTCCTCGACGCGCTGTACCGGCCCAAGGATGCCCATCGCATGCCGACGGATGACGCGGTCATCGTCTGCCGTTGCGAGGAAGTGTCGGCAGGGCAGATCAGGAAGTATGTGGAGGTGGGTTGCCAGGGCCCCAATCAGACCAAAGCGTTTGGGCGCTGCGGAATGGGGCCATGTCAGGGCCGCCTCTGCGGGCTGACGGTGACCGAGCTGATCGCCCAAGGGCGGGGCGTGCCGCCGCAGGAAGTCGGCTACTACCGGATCCGCCCGCCGCTCAAGCCCATCACGTTGGGCGAGTTGGCCGGCGGCGCCGACGATGGCGCAAGCCAGTCCGCGCAAGCCCCCGCTGCAACCGTTTCTGCATGATGACCAACAGCCTGCAATCAGGAGGAACCTATGGCTGAAATCCGGCGAATCGCCACGGATCAACGACGTAGCCGTGCCGTGGTGTACAACGGCATGGTGTTTGTAGGCGGCCAGACCGCCGACGACCGCGCCCAGGACATTCGCGGCCAGACCCGCCAGACCTTGGCCAAGATCGAGAAGTTCCTGGCGGAAGCCGGCACCGACAAGAGCCGCTTGCTGACGGCACAGATCTGGCTGAAGAACCTGGAGCGGGATTTCGCAGGCATGAACGAGATCTGGGATGCCTGGACGGCGCCGAACGCCGCCTCCACGCGGGCCACCGCACAGTGCGAGCTGGGCCATCCGGACATCCTGGTGGAGATCATTGTCACGGCTGCCACGGCCGATTGACGCACCTGCAGCAACGCGGCCCTGATGGCCGCGTCGTTCCGAATCGTGGAACATCCGTGCGCTTTGCAGGGGCTCGTCCAGAATCGTTGCAGGCTTGCCGTCAGCGGCAGCCGGCATAACGACTGGAGGAGACAACGATGACTTTGCATAGGGAAAGCGCGGCCACACGCGCATGGCGTTGCGTGCATTGGCTGCTGTGCATGATGGTATGCATCACGGCAACTGCTGTGCACGCGGAGTACCCGGATCGGCCGATCAAGCTCGTGGTGGGCTTCCCGCCGGGCGGCGGTGGCGACCTGTACGGCCGGCTCATCGCGGATCAGCTCTCGCGCAAGCTTGGCCAGCCCGTGGTCGTCGAGAACAAGGGTGGCGCCGGCGGCATGATGGCGGCCGAGCAGGTGGCGCGCAGCAAGCCTGACGGCTACACGCTGCTGATGGGCATGAGCAGCAACATGTCGCTGGCGGCGGCGATCCGGGGCAGCGAACTGCCCTACAAGGTACCCGAGGACTTTGTCGCCATCGGCATGCTGGTCCAGGCGCCGCATGGCCTGTTCGCCGCCGCGCATCGCTACAAGAACGCCTCCGCTGCGTTCGCCGAAGCCAAGGTGCGGCAGATCAGCTACGGGTCGTCCGGGCCCGGCAGCGTGGGCTATGTGACCATGGAGATGGTCAAGGCGAAGGCCGGCGTCGAGATCGCGCCGATTCCCTACCGTGGCTCCGGTCCCGCCATCACGGACCTGCTGGGCGGCCACACGGACCTGTTCTTCGCCACCGCGCCGCCGATCATGGGGCAGGTCAAGTCCGGCAAGCTCAAGCTGCTGGCGTTGACGGGCGAACAGCGCACCCCGGCATTCCCCGATGTGCCGACCTTCCGCGAACTGGGCATCGATGTGACGGTGACGCAGTGGTACGGCCTGGTGGCGCCCGCCGGCACGCCGGATGCGATCGTGCAGCGCCTGTCCAAGGCCGTGTCGGAAGGGCTGCGCAATGCCGAACTGCAACGCGTGGTGCGGCAGGATGGTGCCCGTGAAGTCGACATGCCGACCAGCAAGTTCCGCCAGTACATTGTCGATGACATCGCCCGCTACCGCGCGGGTATCAGCGACAAGCTGCTGAAGACGATGGAGGTGAAATGAACGCGCCACATCCTCCATTGCATCCCGTGGGCCTGCCGCAAGGGCTGACGCGGAAACTGGTGGCACACAGCCTGTCCGTGGCATCGGGCGGGCTGCCGACTGACGTGGCGCGCATCGCCCGTCACAGCCTGCTCGACTGGTTCGCCGTGGCGCATGCCGCGTGGCGGGAGGCACCGGTCCAGATCCTGCTGGCCGAAGTGCGGGAGGAGGGCGCCAACCCATGCGCCACCTTGCTCGACGGCTCGCGCGCCAGCGCGGTGCAGGCCGCGCTGGTGAACGGCACGGCGTCCCATGTGCTCGATTTCGACGATGCGCACCTGCAGTCCCGCGTCCATCCGTCGGTGCCGCTGTGGCCGGCGATTCTTGCGCAGGCCGAAGGGGGCCGGCATCACGGTATCGCGGTGCTGGCGGCCTTTGCCGCAGGCGTCGAGTTGCAGAGCCGCGTGGCGTCGTGCATGGGCGAAGATCACTACCGGCTGGGCTGGCACAACACCGCCACGCTCGGCGCACTGGGCGCCACGGTGGCAGTGGCCTCACTGCTCGGACTCGATGTCGACCGCACCGCGCATGCGCTGGGTATCGCCGCCACGCAGGCGGGCGGCATGCGCGCGCTGTTCGGCACAATGTGCAAGCCGTTGCACGCCGGGCAGGCTGCCGCGATTGGCCTGCGCGCCGCCCGGCTGGCGGCGCGAGGCTTCCAGGCAGTGCCAGACATCCTTGAGCGCGAGCAGGGCTTCGCGGCGTTGTACGCCGGCGCGTGGGATGCCGACGCAATCTGGTGCGATGCCACCACCTCGCGCGTGCACGGCATCGTCTACAAGTACCACGCGTCCTGCTACGGCACGCAGGCGCCGATCGAGGCCTGCCTGCAATTGCGCCAGCAGCTCGGCGCTGCAGCAGCCGAGATCGGGACGGTGGAGATCGCCATCGAGCCGCAGTATCTGGATGTGTGTTGTATCGCCAATCCCAGCACGCCATCGGAGGCCAAGTTCAGCATCGCCCATATGGCCGCGCTGGCGTTGGCCGGCCACAGCACCGTTGCGGCGGAAAGCTTCACCGCCGCGCTGGACGACCCTGCGCTGGCCGCGCTGCGCCAACGCATTCGTGTGCATGGCGAAGCCGCGATGCCGCGCGCGAACGCCCGGGTGACCGTGACGCTGGAAAACGGCCGCGTGCATGCCTGCCATAGCGATGCGAGCCGTCCCGAGACCGATCTCGACCGGCAGGAAGCGCGCATCGCCAGCAAGGCGCGCACGCTGCTGGTGCCGGGGCTGGGCGCCGAGCGCACGGAAGCGTTGATCGCCACGGTCCTGTCCTGCGAGAGCCTTGCCGACGCCGCCGACTGCTTTATCTACTTCCGCCAGTAATCCCTATCCACAAACCGCCGCAATGCAAAGCGGGTGCCGGAAAAATCCCGGCACCCGCTTCTTGCTTGCGCAGCGCGTGTCAGCGCGCTTGCTGTCCCACCACCCGATCCACAAAGAACCCCGCCATGCCGGTATAGCCGTGCGGGTCGAGCATCTTGTCGATGGTTTGCGCATCGATGCCGGCCGCCACCTTCGGATTCGCCAGCAGCGCCTCGCGGAAGTCACCGCCGCGCTCGAACACGTCCATGCAGACCTCGTAGACGATCTCGTGTGCCTCCTGGCGCCCCAGTCGGTCGCTCAGGCCCATCATGACGGCCTCGGACATCAGCAGGCCGCGCTGGATGAACAGGTTCTTCTCCATATTGGCCGGGCGCACAGTCAGGTTGGCACACACGTAGCCGAGCTTCAACGCTGCCGCATCGCTCATGCAGCACAGGCGCGAGATGAACTCGCGTTCCGTCTGCAGCACGATCTTGTCGCGCTCGTGCTCGGCCATGATCGACTCCAGCGCCATCGGCGCGGTGTTGCGCACCAGACGGGCCAGCGCCACCACGGTTTCGCAGGTCGGCGGATTGCGCTTGTGCGGCATGGTGCTGCTGCCCACCTTGCCCATCGCGAACGGTTCTTCCAGCTCGGCCGTCTCGGTCTTTTGCAGGCTGTACACCTCATGCGCGATCTTGCCGATGGTGCCGGTGCAGATCGCCAGCACGCAGGCCAGCTCGGCGATGCTATCCCGCGAGACATGCCAGTGGATGCGCGGGCAGCCCAGGCCCAGCTCCTCGAACAGCGCCTCCTGCACCGCGATGCCCTTGTCGCCCAGTGCCGCCAGCGTGCCGACCGCGCCGGAGAACTGCCCCACCAGCACACGCTGCTTCATGGACGCGAAGCGCTCCTGGTTCCGGCGCATCTCCTCGACCCAGACGGCAGCCTTGAAGCCGAACGTGATGGGCAGCGCCTGCTGGCCATGGCTGCGTGCCACCATGGTCAGGTCGCGGTGCGTCTGCGCCAGCTTCACCAGATGGCCCTCCAGCTCCGCGTAGCGGGTGCCGATGACCTCCAGCGCATCGCGCACCTGCAGCATGGTGCCGGTGTCGATGATGTCCTGCGTGGTGGCGCCCCAGTGGATGTACTCGGCCGCGTCGCCGCTGCACACCTTCTTCATGGCGCGCAGCAGTGGCACGATCGGGTGGCTGGTACGGTCCATTTCGCGCTTCAGGTCGGGCAGGTCGATCAGCTCGACCCGCGCCTTCGCGCAGATTTCGTCGGCGGCGCGCTGGGGAATGATCCCCAGGCGCGCCTGCACCTTGGCCAGCGCGGCTTCCACATCGAGCCACCGCTGCACCGTGGTTTCATCACTGAAAATCTCGCGCATCTGCGCGGTACTGAACTGGTCCCGGAACAGGGCGCTGTCGATGACGTATGCGGCCATGTTTGTCTCCTCCTTATTGGTGCGCGCGATTCGCCGGATCAGGCGGCTTCCTTGAGCTGGCTGACGGCTTCCATCGCGCGCAGCGAATACACATAGGCCGCGCCGGCATTGAGGGCGATGGCGGTGCCAAGGGCATCGCTGATCTCCGCCTCTGTGGCACCGGCCTTGACCGCCGCTGCGGCGTGAGACGAGATACAGCCGTCGCAGCGCGTGGTCACGGCCACGGCCAGCGCAATCAGCTCGCGCGTCTTGGCGTCGAGCGCGCCGTTCGATCCTTGCGCTGCTGCCAGATTCCGATAGGCTTCCAGCATCTTCGGGTTGGAATTGCCGAGACGGTTGTAAGAACGCTTCAGCGTGTTGAGCAGATCGGGCCAGTTCATGAACATCGACATGCGGAATCTCCTTGGATGATGTCGGGGGGTGGGGAAAATCGGGGGGTTACTGAACCTACTGAACCTTCACGTTGCCGGCTTTCACAACCTTGTGCCAGCGGGCGATGTCATCGGCCAGGAAGCGCTTGAAGTAGTCGGGTGACTCCATCATGGTTTCCGCGCCCTCGCTCCGCATGCGCTCGCGGAACGCCGGATCGGACACGGCCTTGTTGATGGCCGCATTGAGCCGATTGATGATCGGCGCCGGCGTGCCGGCCGGGGCCAGTACCCCGTACCACGCGGCCATGGTCATATGCGGCATGCCCGCCTCGACCATGGTGGGCACATCGGGCATCAACGGCGAGCGGCTGGCGCTGGTGATGGCCAGCACGCGCATGCGGTTATTGGACTTCACCGCCATGACCGACGGGATATTGATAAACGTGTACTGGACCTCGCCGCTCAGGATCGCGACGATGGACGGCGCGGAGCCTTTGTACGGCACGTGGCTGGCCTTGATGCCGGTCTCTTGCCGGAACAACTCGCCGCCAAGATGCTGCGAACTGCCGGCGCCCGACGACGAGAAGTTCACGCCATCGTCATTCTTCTTCTTGGCGTAGGTCACGAACTCGCTGACCGAACTTACCCCGAGCGATGCGGGCACCACCATCAGGTTGGGGCTCTGTCCAAACAACGCGACCGGCGCGAAGCTCTTGATCGGGTCATAGTCGAGCTTGTTGTACAGGCTGATGTTGACGGCCAGCGCGCTGGAACTGAGGAACAGGGTGTAGCCGTCCGCCGGTTGCCGGGCGACATAGCTGGCCGCGATGTTCTGTCCCGCGCCCGGCTTGTTCTCGACAACGACGGGCTGCCCCAGCGCGATACCAATCTGCTGGCCGATCAGGCGCGCCATGATGTCCGTGCCGCCGCCGGGGGCGTAGCCCACCACAAGATGGATCGGCTTGGACGGATAGGGCCCCTCGCCCTGCGCGTGGGCGCCCGTGGCGGCCATCCCCGCCATGGCGACGGCCACGGCCGCTGCAAACCGCTGGATCTTCCCGTTCATCGTCTGTCTCCTTTGTCTTTGTTATCGTGCCTGCCGTGCCTCGGCTTGCCGGTTCACATAGGCCGTCAGCCGCTGCTGCAAGCCGGCGCATGCCGCCGAACGCACCAGCGCGGCAAGGTCGCGCGCGTCGTCGAGTTCGGCATTGCCGTCGAGGGCACCGGCGAGCGGGCCGTCTGACGCGTTTGCAACCGGCGCCGTGAACGTGGCCGGGGCCGCTTCCACGCGTGCCATGGCAAGGCCGGCGGCAAGCGCCTCGGTATCAGCGATGACGCACGCGCGCTCGATCCAGTCCCGCGCGCGATCCGTACCGACGCGCGCGGCCAGCCGCCGGCTGCCAAGCACGAGCCCGAAGCCGCGCCAGCCTGGGAAGGCGAAGCTCGCCCCCGCTACTGCGATGCGTACCGCGCAGGCAGCAAACAGGTCGGCACCGGCGCCCATGGTGCGGCCGTGGGCGACGGCAATCGTGGGATACGGGGCACGTGCTACGCGCTGGAGCAGCAGTTCGATCCGTGTGAAGCGCGCCAGCAGGCTGTCATCGGTTTCGTCAGCCAACCCGGAGAGATCGAAGCCGGTGCAGAAATGGCGTCCCGCGCCGTCGATCACAAGACAGGCCGGCGGGCGCGCCGCGCAGGCGTCCAGCGCCGCATCGAGCGCATCGAGCAGGTCGCGGGACAAGGCGTTGCCCTGCTGCGGCCGGTTCAGTGTCAGCCGGCACACGTTGTCGTCCCAGCGGAGCAGCAGCGGCGCTTCGCTCATGCGGACGCCTTTTCCACGTTGGCGTAACCGGAGATGAAGGTCTTCATCGCGCCGGTAGCCGCATCGAACACATGCCGGGACTGCTTGCCGATATCGGTGCCGTACACATGGATGCTGATGGACACCTGGTCGTCATAGGCATTGCGCACCACGTGGATGTCGCCGATTGCAGGGGAGACGAAGGCCACGTCGCCCGGATCGAGCCGTTCGGCCTCGCCGGTCTCGACCATGCCCGCCGCGCGCTGCGCGTACGCCTGTCCCACTTCGGCACCGCGCAGCATGCCGATCGCGCCCCAGGTGCAGTGGTCGTGGATTGGCGTCTTCTGGCCCGGCCCCCATACGAAGCTCACCACGCTGTAGCGGTCCTCCGGGTCAGCGTGGAGCAGGTACTGGCGGTAGTACTCGGGATGCGGCACGGCGAATTGCGGGTCCAGCCAGTTGTCCTGCGCCACGAGGTCGCCCAGCGCCTGGCCGACTTGTTCGAGCGTGGCTGCCTCGGGCTGGCTGGTGTCCGCGACGATGGCGTCCATCCGGGCGATGAAGCGCCGCAGTGGCTGGGTGTCTGCTGTGGATGTGTTCTGCATGGTGTTTACCCCTGTTTGTCTTGCGGGTTGCCGATCGTGCGGCGGACTTCCTCCGAATGCTGGCCCAGCGCGGGCGGCGCGCTGCGCACCGGCACCGCATGGCCGTCGATGCGAATCGGCGAGGAGAACGTGCGCGTCTGGGTGCCGCCCGGCAGTTCGATATCGCGAATCCAGCGCATGTGGTCCACCTGCGGGTCTTCCAGTGCGCGCGCATAGTCGTTGATGCGCGAATGCGGCACGCCGGCGCTGCGGAAGACATCGATCCAGTGGTCGACGCCTTGCTGCACGAAGACCTCTTCCAACAGCGCTTTCAGCGCCACCTGATGGCGGGCGCGCAGCGTGGGCGACAGGAAGCGCGGGTCGTCCGCCAGCGGCTCCATCTGCACTGCGCGCAGCACATCGCGCCACAGGCCATCGTTGCCGGCGGCAATGGCGAAGTAGCCATCGGCGGCGCGAAAGGCCTGGTAGGGCGCATTGCGCGGATGGGCGGAGCCGAGCTTGACGGGGCTGCGGCCCGTGCCGAAGTATTCGCTGGTTTGCAGTGCACCAATCGCCAGCGTGCAGCCGAACATCGGTACATCCAGATGCGCGCCGCGCCCGCGCGCCCTGGCCTGGAGCAGCGCGCTGGCGATCGTGAAGGCGCCGTACAGGCCCGAGGCGAAATCGGAGACCGGCACGCCGCATTTGACTGGGGCATCGGAATCTCCTGTGACGCTCATCACGCCTGCAGCCGCCTGGATCGTCAGGTCGAAGCCGCCCTCGGCGGCGCGCGGGCCTGACTGGCCGAAGGCGGAGATCGAGCAGTAGACGAGTTCGGGGCGCAGCGCACTCAGTCGCGCGTAGCCCAGCCCGAGCCGATCCATCACGCCCGGCCGGTTGTTCTCGATGATCACGTCGGCTTTGGCGCACAGGGCGAGCGCGACGTCGAGATCGGCGGGAAGCTTGAGGTCCAGGACCACGGAGCGCTTGTTTCGGTTCAGCGATGCGAAGTTCTCGCTGAAGCCGGCGCTAATCGGCGGCCAGGTGCGCAGCGTGTCGCCGCCGGGCGGCTCGATCTTGATCACATCGGCGCCCATATCGGCCAGCAGCATGGCGCAAAATGGGCCGGCGGCCACGGAGCAGAACTCCAGCACGCGGATGCCGCGCAGCGGCAGGTCTTCGGTTTGGACGTCGGTCATGGATGGGTGTCGTGGGTCGTCATGGCTGGGGTGCATGACGTCAGGACCGAGTCTAGAACCGTTCCTCATTCCGGCACGGGTGTTCTACACTTTGGAACAGTTGCCCGGGCTCCACCGGGCGTCAGATGCTCGGTGCCATGAACAACACGCTGATTAAGGGTCTTCACCTACTCGACATCATGGCGCGCCACGGCAAGCCGATTGGCGTGAGCGAGCTCGCCCAGATGGCGAGCATGCCCAAGAGCGGCGCGCATCGGCTGCTGCAGGCGCTGGTGGACGAGCACTATGTGGTGCGGGTGCCTCCGTCGGGCTACACGGTGTCGATCAAGCTATGGGAGTTGGGGTCGGCGGCGCTGTGGAGTTTCGACCTGCGCCGTCACGCGGACGCGCTGATGGAAGCGCTGATGCAATCCACTGGGGAGTCGGTCCACCTGTCCGTGCTGGACGGCCGCGAGGTCGTCTACGTGCACAAGGTGGAATGTCCGAACCCGATTCGCGCCTACAGCCAGATTGGTGGCCGCTCGCAGGCGCATTGCGTGGCCACGGGGAAGGCCATGTTGGCGTTCAGAAATCCGCAGTGGCTGGCCGAGATCGCCGATGACCTCAGCGCCGCCACACCCCGCACGATCACGGAGCCCGAGGCCTTTCTGCATGAGATGCAGCAGGTCCGCCGCATGGGGTACGCCATCAATCGGGGCGAATGGCGCCCGGGCGTGAACGGACTGGCCGCGCCCATTTTCGATGGAACAGGCGCGGTCATCGCGGCGGTTGGTATTTCCGGGCCGGACACACGGCTGCGGCCCACGCGTTTGCGCGATTTGGCCGCAGCCGTGTGCGAGGCAGCCGAGCAACTATCGACAGGGCTCGGCGAATTCGGCCCGCATGCCTCGCTGCTGCGCGTGACCAACCACTGGGGTGGGCTGCGCTAGGGCCTGGACATACCTGCATCCTCAGGCGCCATCGTAGAACGCATTGCGGGGGCGATCAATGCGCGGGATTGCCGGCACGGCGGCCATCGTTGCCACCGGCTTCTGCACCGGCGTGGGCGAGGCAGTGGTCGTGCCGGATACGCGTGCCTCGGCGGCCTCGAGCTTGGCGGGATACGTGCTGCCGACGCGGAACGGGTCATAGCCGGCCTTCTCCACCTTCAGAAGATCTTGCCGGACTTCGGCGCGCGTCTCCGGCTGGATGGCCGGCGTGCCTTGCTGCGCAGCCACCTTGGCTTCCGCTGCCTGGATATCGACGGGATAGTTGGCGTCGTTGCCGAACGGGTTGTAGCCGGCCTTCTCTACACGGATGAGGTCGGCGCGCACTTCCGCGCGGGTCACAGGGCCCGGGGTGCTTTGCGCAAAGGCCAGTGCGGGCAACGCGACAAGGGCCAGGCTGGTGAGTCTTACGAGTGTTTTCATGATGTGCTCCTTGCGAACTAACGGGTGGATCCGGATGAATCCACGACGCATCTCAGCGTCTGGCGTCAGCATGCGCGCGTCCGGCCGGCGCGATTTTCGGGTTCGCATGGATTTCTTGCGGGATCACGATGCAGGAAACTGGTGGGCAGTTGCCGCGCAGCGCAATCCACTTCGGGCGTGCGGATGCATCGGCAAGCGCGCCATAAAGCGCTTTCAAGGGGGAATCATGACGGATTGCGATCAGGTGTTTGCTGGCTCGATCCCGAAGTTCTACGACACGTTCATGGTCCCGTTGATCTTCGACGCCTATGCCGTCGATCTGGCCGCGCTGGTGGCAGCCGCCTCGCCCGGCGCGGTGCTGGAGACGGCGGCCGGCAGTGGCGTGGTCACGCGGGCGCTTGCGCCCAGGCTGAGCGCTGGCGCGCGCTACGTGGTGACCGATCTCAACCAGCCCATGCTCGACTATGCCGCCAGCCGGCAGGGGCCCGACAGCCGTATCGAATGGAAGCAGGCGGACGCGCTCCACCTGCCGTTCGAGGCCGCGTCGTTCGACGTTGTCTGCTGCCAGTTTGGTGCGATGTTCTTTCCCGACCGGGTCGCCGGCTATGCCGAGGCACGTCGCATGTTGCGGCCGGGCGGTCGCTTCATCTTCAATGTCTGGGACCGCATCGAAGAGAACGTCTTTGCCAGCGACGTCACCGACGCCGTAGCCACGGTGTTCCCGCACGATCCACCGAGATTCCTCGCGCGCACGCCGCACGGCTATCACGATGTGGCGCTGATCCGCGACGAGTTGAACCGCGCAGGGTTCGCCAGCGTCCAGATCGAGACACGCGAGAAGACAAGTCGCGCGAACTCGGCACGCGACGTCGCCACCGCCTATTGCCTGGGCACGCCGCTACGGAACGAGATCGAGGCGCGCGACGCCAGCTTGCTGCAACACGCGACGGACCGGGCGACGGAGACGATTGCCAGCCGCCATGGCGACGGCCCGGTGGGCGGGAAAATCCAGGCGTATGTGATCGTGGCGGCAGGGTAGCTGTCGCCTGCCACATCACCAGCGAAGCAGGCGTGGCCCCAGCAGCGCGCCAATCGCGGTTGGCACCAGCATGCCAAGCACGTACCACACCGCCCAGAAGGCGACGCCCATCTCTGGGCAATGCAGGCAGTAGGCGAGCGTTGCCACCGCACCGGACAACAAACCGCCGACGGCGCCGGACAGGGCCAACCGTGTCGGGGCCAGGCCGCGCAACGCCCAGAATACGGCGATGAACACCGGCACCGACAGCAGCGTGATGTTGAGCGGGCAGACCCGCCACGTCTGCCCCAGGATGGCCGCCGCCCGTTCTCCGGCGGGTGTCTGTGCGACCGCAGTGATCGCGCCCAGCCAGACGGCGCCAAACGGCACGGCGATGCCCAGCCAGCGGAAACCCGTGGTCATTCCGGGCCGTGCCAGCCGGGCTGTCATCCACAGCGCACCCAGCAGCAGCGAGAGCGGCAGCGCTACCTTCGCCCAGAACAGCGGCGTGGCGGCGACGTCGGCCAGATCCGCGCGGACGTGCAGCATCGTGGCCACCAGCAAGGTCGCCAGCGCCGTGCCCACCGCCACGGCGATACCAAAACGGCGGCTGAGCGCGTGCCGGTCCACCGGCGCGGCGCCCGTGGCAAGCATGGAAATCAGGTCGTCCGTTTTCATTTCGTTCCTCGAATCTTCGCCGCGAGCGCCTTCAGCCCGCGATGCACGCCCACCTTTACCGCCGATTCGGACAGGCCGGTCATCCGCGCGGTTTCGCTGACAGACAGTCCCTCCAGCTTGACGTGCACGATCGGCAGGCGTTGCCGGTCGGGCAGCTGGTCGAGCAGGAGGTTCAGATCCCGCCTGGCCTGGGCCGATTCCAGGTCCGGCGTCGCAAGGATGTCCTCCGCGGCATCCAGCGGCATGCTCAGCGCGTCGTGCCGCGCATGGGCGCGAAAGTGGTCCGCAAGCTTGTAGCGGGCGATGGCGTGCACCCAGGCCGTCAGCGGCTGGTCCGGCAGGTAGGTGTGCCGGGCGTTATGCACCGCCAGCAGGACTTCCTGCGTCAGATCCTCGACATCGCCGGCCTGTTGCTGGAGCCGGTGGCGGAAATAGCCGCGCAATAGCGCGGCCAGCTCGGTCAGGAACCGCGCGTAGGCCGCCTGATCCCCTGCCAGCCCATCCGCAAAAAGTTCGCGCAGGCGCGCCTCCCGCCGCTGCAGCGCTTCCTGTCCTGTAGTTCGCTCCATCGATCGCGTTGGTTACACCGGCCACGTTAGTTTGCGCGAATTCTACGCCGCGCCGGCGGCGATGTGGTGAGCAGCGCACCGTCATTGGGGAGGAAATTTTTTTGCGATGGCTGTAACCGGATGCGCCGCCGGGGCGAATTTCCTTTCAGACGCACACATGCCGTGTGGATCTACCGCCAGCCGTCCCGGCGTGGCGCGAAGTTTCTGATGCCGGGATGCTCCCGGTCCATGTCCAAACTATGAGGTGTGAAGATGAAGAAGATCGCAATCGCCGTGGTTTCCGCCGCCTTCCTGATGAGCGGCACGGCGGCATTCGCCCAGGCCAGCGGGTCGATGGCCAAGGATGCGATGTCGAAGGACAGCATGTCGAAGGACGGCATGCATAAGGACGCCATGTCGAAGGACAGCATGGGCAAGGATGCGATGTCGAAGGACAGCATGTCCAAGGATGGCATGCACAAGGACAAGATGAGCAAGTCGAAGTCGGGGGACAAGATGGGCAAGGATGGCGATGCCATGTCCGGCGGCATGAGCAAGTGATGCCGGGCAAGTGAGCGCGCCCCTGCGCCGCAGGCGGGATGACCGTCCCGCGCGGCGCATGGGTTCTGGAGGCCGAAATGGAAACCACACATGACGCGATGCCGCGCCGCGCTGCGCCACGTGCAATCCAGCCCGTCTGGGTGCGGATATCGCACTGGCTCAATGCCCTGGCAGCGGTGGTGATGATGCTGTCGGGCTGGCGCATCTACAACGCTTCACCAGTCTTCGCCAGCTTCAGCTTTCCGGCCGACATCACCCTCGGCGGCTGGCTGGGTGGCGCGCTGCAATGGCATTTTGCGGGCATGTGGCTGCTGTTCTTCAACGGCCTGTTCTATCTGGCGATGAATGTGATCACAGGCCGGCTCGCCAGGAAGTTCTTTCCACTGGCGCCGCGTGCCGTGCTCCACGATCTGGCCGCCGCGCTGCGCGGCCACCTCTCGCATGCGGATCTCAGTCACTACAACGCCGTGCAGAAGCTCGCGTACCTGTTCGTGATGGCGGTGCTTGTCGTGCTGGTGCTGTCCGGCATCGCGATCTGGAAGCCCGTGCAGTTCCCGCTGCTGCGCGAGTTGATGGGCGGCTATGACTTCGCCCGCGTGGTGCATTTCTGTGCCATGGCGCTGCTTGCCGCCTTCATCCTTGTGCATCTGGTGATGGTGGCGCTGGTGCCGCGCAGCCTGCTGACGATGATTCGCGGGCGCTGACGTCACGAAACTGGAGTAGAGCCGTGAACCCCAAACCTCCCCGGCGCCTGGCCGTCGATCGCCAGTCGCTGATCATCGACGTACGTCGAGAACTCGACGCGCCCGCGCGGCGCCTGTTCGGCAAGCGCATCCTCACGCTCGGCGGCCTTGCCATGCTCACGGGATGCAGTCTGCGCGACGAGGCGTCGGTCGAAACCTTCCTGGGTCGCATCTCGCGCATGAACGACAAGGTACAGGCATGGCTGTTCGATCCGAACCGGCTCGCCCCCACCTACACCGCCGCGCAGATCACGCGCCCGTTTCCCTTCAATGCGTTCTACGGCATCGACGAAGTGACCGTGGTAAACGGCGATGACTTCCGGCTCAAGGTGGGGGGGCTGGTGCAGGACAAGCGAAGCTGGACGCTGGATGCCCTCTACGCCTTGCCGCAGGCGGAGCAGATCACCCGGCATATCTGCGTGGAAGGCTGGAGCGCCATCGGGCGCTGGGGCGGCACGCCGTTCGCCGGCTTTCTCCAGCGGATCGGCGCCGATACCACGGCGAAGTACGTGGGATTCAAGTGCGCCGACGACTACTACGAAAGCATCGACATGGCCACCGCGCTACATCCGCAGACCTTGTTGACCTTTACGTACGATGGCGAGCGCCTCCCGCCCAAGTACGGCTTCCCCATGAAACTCCGGATGCCGACCAAGCTGGGCTACAAGAACCCCAAGCACATCATGGAGCTGTTCGTGACGAACACCTACCCGGGTGGCTACTGGGTGGATCAGGGCTACAACTGGTTCGGCGGATCCTGAACGCCGGCTGTCACGGTTCGCCAGCCTGCGTGGGCACCGTGAACTGGATGACGGCGCCGTGCGGCGCGTTCTCGCTGGCCCACAACCGGCCGCCGTGCGCCTCGATGATCGAACGGCAGATGGACAACCCCATGCCCAGCCCCGTGGACTTGGTGGTGTAGAAGGGCGCGAAGATGCTGTCGGGGTTCAGGGAGCCGAAGCCGGGGCCAGAATCCCGCACGGTAACGAGGACGCAGCCATCGGCCGTACAGCGCGTGGCGATCAGCACGTGCCGTTCGCCATCGACACCAAGCATGGCCTCTATCGCGTTGACGATCAGGTTGAGCAGCACCTGCTGCAGCGCCACGCGCTCGCCCTCGATGAGGGGCAAGTCATGTGCGAGCTGCGTCTCCACCCGGGCGCGGCTCTTCCGGGCTTCGCCGCCGGTGAGTTCCACCACCTCGCGGATGGCCGCGTTGATGTCGACCAGTTCCTTGCCGCGCGGCGCCTTCCTGATCAGTTGCCGAATCCGGCCGAGCACGTCCGCCGCGCGATTGGCATCCTTGACGATGCGTGTCAGCGCGAAGCCGACCTCGTCAAGGTCGGGGCGCGGCAGGTTCAACCACCGCGTCGCGGCCTGGGCGTTGGTCACGGTCGCGGCAATCGGCTGATTCACTTCATGGGCGATGGAGGCCGCAAGCTGCCCCATGGTGGCCACGCGGTTGGCGTGCGCCAGTTCCGTCTGCACCTCGCGATAGCGGCGTTCGCCCTCGCGCACCCTGTCTTCCGCCTGCTTCTGCTCGGTCAGGTCGAGCACAAAGGCGACACCATCCCGCCCGCCCGGTTCGAAGGTCGCCAGGCCCACGATGACTGGTATCCGGCTGCCATCCTTGCGGAGGTATTCCGTCTCCAGCGGCGCGACGCGCCCCGTCTGGATCAACGCCGCTGCGGCGCGATCGGTGTCCTGTTGCCTGTCCGGCGGCGTCAGGTCCCGCCAGCCGATGTGGCCCGAGACAAGATCCGCGCGCGCGTATCCCACCATGCGAAGAAACGCGTCGTTGGCTTCGAGGATGCCCCCATCGGCGCGCCAGACGGCAATGCCGATGATATTGGCCTCCACCAGCCGCCGGATCTTGGCCTCGCGCTCCGCCACATCACGGTACAGGCGCGCATTCTCCAGCGAAATCGCGGCCTGGGAGGCCACCAGCCGCAGTACGGCGATGCGGGACGGACTGAATACCCGCGCCGCCAGATTGTTCTCGAGGTAGAGCGCGCCGGTGAGCTTCGCCTGGGTCATCAGTGGCACGCACAGGATCGAGCGGGCGCGATGCTGATGGATGTACGGGTCGGCGGCATAGAGCGGCTCGGCGACGGCATCGTCCAGAAAGAGAGGCTCCCGTGTGCGCATCACATGGTTGAGCACGGATGCTGGCAACATCGCCGCGCTGACCGGCACGTTGTGCGGATGCAGGCGGGTCGCGTCGCTCGTGGCTTCCGCCGCCATCCGCTGCTCGCCGCCTTCCGACAGGATCAACAGCCCGCGCTCGGCGCCGGCCTGCTCCAGGGCCGTGCGCAGGATCATGTCGATCAGCTTTTCCAGGACGATCTCGCCCGAGGCGGCCTGCGTCACCTTGATCACGGTGGCGAGGTCCAGTTGCTCGACTGACGTGGCCATCGTATTCGTGGCGCCGGGCGTGGAAGCCTCCGACCGCAGGTACGGATGCTGCGCCTCGAGATGCCGGGCCTTCCCATCTGCCCCCCAGCGCAGGTAGCTGTAGCGGGCGTCCCGCAGATACGACCGGGCGATCTTCTGAAAGCCACGCGCCGCGTAGAAGCGGGAGGCGAGTTCGTTCGCCAGCGCTTCGATGTTCACGAAGCCGTCATCCCGTGCCGCGTGGATCGCCTGCTCGTAGCGCAGTTCCGCGTCGATCTCGCGGCCCTCGATGCGGGCGATCTCGGCGCCCACCAGCGCGGCGTGGCTGGCGAAGTTCTGGGGGCAGAGATCGGCCCAGACTTGCAGTTCCCGGTGATGGTCGGCCAGGATGTCCAGATGCGACTGCTGGTCGCCGGCCGGGAGCGCATCGCAGAGGCCCGCCCGGGCCAGCGCGCCATAGAAGTAGTACTCGGCTTCCTCGAGGAACGAGTACGAGGACCAGAGCAGCGCCTTGGCATGGGCGGCGGCATCCATGGCTGCCGCAAGGTCGCCGGCAAAATACCGCGCCTGCAGTTTCCGGATCCAGTACCAGCAGGCGAATACCGGCGACGCGAGCGAAAGGCCCGGTTCGACCAGGCTTTCGCTGAAGTGTTCGCCATCCAGATAGCCGAACGTCGGGGTGATGCCGCGCAGCATGCGGATCAGCGCCAGCTGGCTCTCGCTGAAGCCGATGGCGATCCCGAACCGCACCTGCCGGGCGTACGCCACGCCCCGTTCGGCTTCGTCCTGCAGCGCCGGTAGGGGCTCGCCGGCGAACAGCAGGTTCGATACCAGGTTGTTGCGCGTGAACGCGCCGGACGGCACATCGCCGACCCGGTGTGCCGCATCGAAAGCACGCTGAAGCTGCTCGCCACACGTGCGCACCGGCTGCGACCAGCGTGCGACAAACACCGAGAACGACAGGTAGGTGCGCGGCTCGTAGCGCTTGAGGCCGCGACGTTCGACCAGTTGGCAGCCGAGTTCCCCGAACTGGAATCCCGCCTGGTAGTCCCCGAAAATCCGCCCGGCGACCCGGGCGACATTGGTATAGGCCACGCAAGAGGCATCGGTGTTGCCGTGTTCGAGGCTGAGACTGATCGCCTTGCAGATCGTCAGCCAGGCCAGGTTCCCGTCCTTCCTCGCCGTGTGCAAGGCGGGCGAGGACAGCTTGGCCAGCGCCTGGATCGTGGCGAGGGCGACCGGGTCCTCCATCGGCGGGAGATCGATCAGGGTCTCGATCGGCCGGTCCCCGAGCAGCGACCAGATGCGGTCGTATTCGTGGCGTAGCACGCTCTCGTCCGGCTGGGGTGACCATTCGATGCCCACCAGGCGGAGCAGGGCGAGGCAATCCGAGACCGCGCGGTCGCCCTGGCCGAGAATCAGGTACAGATCCATCTGCCAGCAAGCGATGCCCAGACGCTCGACCACGTCCACGGCGCGCTCGGCCAGCGACATGAAGCGCGCTTCGGCGGCGGCCAGCTGCCCGGTCAGGAATTCGCACTGGGCCCGGTTCGACTCCAGCGCAAACATCAAGTCATAGTGGTCTTGCCAGCCGTTTTCCGGCAACAGGCCGGCGCCGGCGCCGAGATACGTCAGCGCGGAGGCATAGGCGGTGGACGCCTTGGCGCGCTGGCCCGCCAGCAGGTTGAATTCGGCCAGCTGCTCGCGCTCGGCCGCGTCCGTGATCAGCGCAGTGCCGCGATTGAGCTGGCCCACGATTTCGAAGATCGCCTCGTCGCGTTGCGCCGGCAGGGTCCGGGCGGCCAGCAGCCGGCCGATCCGCAAGTGCGCCTCGGCGCGCGAGGCCTCGGGGATCAGCGTGTAGGCGGCTTCGTGCACGCGGTCGTGCACGAACGCATAGGTGGTCTCTTGCCGGATGACCAGCTCCTGACGAATCGCCTCCCACAGCGTCGTGTGGACCTGCGCCTCGGGCATGCCCAGCACCGCTGCAAGCGTCGTGATCTCGGCGACGTTGCCGAGGCAGGAGAGCTGCTGCAACGCCTGCTGCGTCGGCAGCGGCAGCTTGGCCAGCTTGCCGACCAACAGATCGACGACGTTATCGGTGTAGCCCTTGGCGTGGATGCGCGCCGGATCCCAGCGCCATTGCCGCGTGGCATGGTCCGGGGTGAGCAGGTCTTCGTCGACCAGCGCGTGCAGGAACCGGATCACGAAGAACGGATTGCCGGCGGTCTTGTCGTGCACCAGTTGCGCCAGGGGCTCGATCCGTGCCGGCTCGCCATGCAGCGCCTCCGCGAGCAACTGCCGGATATGCGCGCTGGCGAGCGGCGCCAACTGGATGTCATCGACCCGCGCCCCCGCATTGCGGATGGCCTGCAGCTTGCCAGTAAGCGGATGGGCGGCGCCGACCTCGTTGTCGCGGTACGCACCCACCAGCAGCAGGTGGCGCATGTCCGCGTGGGTCAGCAGGTCTTCCATCAGGTCCAGCGTGGCTGCGTCCAGCCACTGCAGATCGTCAAGAAACAATGCGAGCGGATGTTCCGGGCGGGCGAATGCCCCGATGAAGGCGCGGAATACCAGCAGGAAGCGGCGTTGCGCCTGCTGCGGCTCAAGCTCGGGCACCGGAGGCGGCTCGCCGATGATGAGCTTCAACTCGGGAATCAGGTCCGTCATCAGCCCCGCGTTGGGCCCCAGCGCTTCCAGCAGGGCGCTGCGCCAACGCTCCAGCTCCGCGTCGGACTTGCCGAGCAGCATCCGCACCAGACCCTGGAAGGCCTGCACCAGCGTGGAATACGGGATGTCGCGCTTGTACTGGTCGAACTTGCCAGACGCGAACAACCCGCGCGGCGGCACCAGCACCCGGTGCAATTCGCTGACCACCGAGGACTTGCCGATGCCGGAATAACCCGACACCAGCACCAGTTCCGGCGTGCCGGTCTCGACCACCCGGGTGAAGGCGTCGACCAGGGTGCTGACTTCGCACTCGCGTCCGTAGAGCTTCTCGGGAATCAGCAGGCGGTCGTGCGTGCCGTGCGCGTCGAGCGGGAAGTCGTCGATGCGGCGCTGGCGCTCCCAGTCTTCCAGGCATTGGCGAAGGTCATGCTCAAGCCCGACAGCGGTCTCGTAGCGCTCCTCGGCCATCTTGGCGAGCAGCTTCATGACGATGCGTGAAATCGTCGCCGGCACGGTTTCCTGCCGCGCGCGCGGCGACACTGGCATCTTGGCGATGTGGCAGTGCACCCACTCCATCGGATCCGTGGCCGTGAACGGCAGCGCGCCGGTCAGCATCTGGTAGAGCGTGACGCCGAATGCGTAGAGGTCGCTGCGGGAATCGATCGACCGGTTCATCCGCCCGGTCTGCTCGGGCGCCATGTAGGCCAGCGTGCCGGCGATGGTTTCGGGCGGTTTGGGCGCCTGACGTTCGCGCGGCAGGCGCGAGGCCAGGCCGAAGCCGGTAAGCCGTGCCTGCCCGTCGGCGCAGTTCACGACGATGTGGGTCGGCTTGAGATCCTTGTGGAGCAGCCCGCGCTGGTGGAGCCCGCAGAGCGCGGTGGCGATGCTCACCGCGTGGCGCAGGAACGCCCCGATCTCCATCGGCGCGCCCAGCAGGCGGGAGAGCGGCTCGCCGCCCGGGTCCTCGAGCATCAGCGCAGTCCGGCCGGCCTCTCGCACCAGTTCCAGCGGCCGAATCGCCCAGGCGCTGTCCAGTTCGTCCTTCAGGCGGTATTCGTGGGCCAGGCGGTCCAGACTGGCCGGCAACGGCTGTTCCGCAGCGGGCCGCGCCAGCAGGAAATCGCCGGCGGCCTCGTCCGGGCGCCGTCCCCGGTAGAAGACACGCTCGCCGTCGTCCCACAAGATCTGCAGTCCGTTATGCATTACCCCGAAGCATCCTGTAGGCCTTTCCTGCGGACGCAGGTATCGAGTGAAGATACGCCGACGCCGCTACGGCGCCATTGGGGAATAGTATGAAAATGTGATGATATCGTAATATTTGGCGGATTCCTATAATCATCAGGCTCATCACGCCCAGCCCGGCCGAAGCGCCGGTCTGCGGCATTCTCGTTCTCTCCATGGAGCAACATGATGAAGATCCTGATGGTCCTGACCTCGCACGACCAGCTCGGCAATACCGGCCGCAAGACGGGTTTCTGGCTCGAAGAGCTGGCTGCGCCGTATTACGCCTTCAAGGATGCGGGCGCTGAAATCGTCCTGGCCTCGCCCAAGGGTGGCCAGCCGCCGCTGGACCCCAAGAGCAACGAGCCGGATTTCCAGACGGAACTCACGCATCGATTCGAAGCCGACGCGGCGGCCAAGGCGCAGCTTGCCGCCACCGTGCGGCTGGATTCGGTTTCGCAGGCGGACTTCGACACGGTGTTCTATCCGGGCGGCCATGGTCCGTTGTGGGATCTGGCGGAAGACAAGCACTCGATCGCGCTGATTCAGTCGTTCGTTGCCGCCGGCAAGCCCGTGGCACTGGTCTGCCATGCGCCGGGCGTGCTGCGGCACGTGGTCACGCCGGACGGCAAGCCGCTGGTGCAGGGCAGGAAAGTCACCGGCTTCACCAACACCGAAGAAGCCGCCGTGGAACTGACGAAGGTGGTGCCGTTCCTGGTGGAAGACGAGCTGAAGGCCAAGGGCGGCCTCTATTCCAGAGGGGATGACTGGGCACCCTACGTGGTGGAGGATGGCCTGCTGATCACGGGCCAGAACCCGGCATCCTCGGCGTCAGCGGCGGCGGCCTTGTTGAAGCGACTGGCGTGAGTTGACGCCTGCCGCCAGGGCGCGCCGATGACGTTCTCGGGCGCTCAGCCGTCGATGCGGCGCGCCCACGCGAGTTCCACGAACACCGCGCACAGCGCTTCCATGCCCGCCTGGTCCGCTTCGTCGAAGCGGGCTTCGCGGGGGCTGTCGACGTCCCACACGCCAATCAGCGTGCCATCGGGCGCGACCAGCGGCACCACGATTTCCGAGCGCGAGGCCGCATCGCAGGCAATATGGCCGGGGAAGGCGTGGACATCGCGTACCAGCTGCGTGGCGCGCGTCTGCGCGGCCGTGCCGCAGACCCCGCGCCCGATGGCGATGCGCACGCAGGCCGGCTTGCCCTGGAAGGGGCCCACCACCAGCTCGGCGCCATCGTAGAAATAGAAACCGGCCCAGTTCAGGTCGGCCAGCGAGTGGTAGACCAGTGCCGAGAAATTCGCGGCATTGGCGATCAGGTCGCGCTCATCGGCCAGGAGACCGCGCGCCATGTCCACCAGCGTGGCGTACTGCTCGGACTTGGGGGCGGCGGAGAGATCGTCGGAAAGCTGGAACATCGTGAGGAGGCCGGAGATATTGCGGAAGGGCCGATGATATACCGGCCGCCGGCCGCCTACATTCGCCCGACTTCAGGCCCCCGGGGCCGGCGCCCCACGCAATGCCAGATTCAACTGGTCCACCATCTCGGCCCAGTCGGCGTCTTCCATGTACTCGTCGCGCAGCAGTGCCGCCTGCGCGGGCGTCCAGAAAGGCGCCTCCCAGATTTCGACGTCCTCGGCGAGCGGGGAATGCGTGGTGATGAAGGCGCGGATGTCGGCCTCTTCGGCGGGCAGGCCGAGTTGTGCGAACAGATCGGAGAAATGGTGGAAGGACAGGTCCATCGCGTGCTCCTGAAGGTTGGCCGGCAGTGTGATGGCCGATTCTCGCTCGCGGAGCGGGGGCCTGCAATCCTCCATCCGCCTACGCGCGCTTTGTGATGCGGCGGTCTCCCGGTGCTGTTCCGGTTAGCGTAAGGATTGGCCCGGTACCTTAATTGATGCCTGCCGCCCGGCGCCGTATTGTGGGATCACAACCAGATCAGCGGCGCGCCGGCGGAATTCTTCCGGTGACGACCCCCACCACCCGGAGACAACTCGTGACCGCCAGCCCCCGCCAACGTTTGCCTTAGCGGCGAATCCTCCCGGCAGTTCTGCCGATGCCATTCCCATGCCTTCCCTACCAAGCGGGGTGCGCCGATGCGTGCCTGCCGCGATGGAGCCGCTATGTCGCAACATTTGATTGCCATCTCAGTCCTGGGACTGATGTTCGTCGTCGCCACGGTCCTGCCGGTCAATATGGGGGCGCTCGCCTTCGTCGGCGCGTTCCTGGTCGGTACCTGGGTGGCCGCCATGCCGGCCAAGGCCATCCTGGCCGGCTTTCCGGCTGACCTGTTCCTGACGCTGGTCGGCATCACCTACCTGTTCGCCGTGGCGCAGAACAACGGCACCATCGACTGGCTGGTGCGGCTGGCAGTACGCGCCGTGGGCGGCCGGATCGCGGCAATTCCGTGGATCATGTTCCTGATCGCGGCGTTGCTGACCTCGGTCGGCGCGGTCAGCCCCGCAGCGGTAGCGATCATCGCGCCGATTGCGCTGGGCTTTGCCGCGCGCTACGGCATCAACCCGCTGCTGATGGGGCTGATGGTGATCCATGGTGCGCAGGGCGGTGGCTTCTCGCCGATCAGCATCTATGGCGGCATCACCAACAAGATCGTGCAGAAGGCCGGGCTGCCGCTGAGCGAGATGGCGACGGCCTTCGCCAGCCTCGGCGTCAACCTCGCCGTGGCGGCGGGGTTGTTCGTGGCGTTCGGCGGGCTGCGCCTGATGCGCCAATCGGCAACATCGGCTGCGGCAGCGCCGCAACCGGCCGGCGACGCGCTGGCCATGCCGCATCCCTTCGGCGCCTACACGGTGGCGGCACAGGGCGCACAGATCTATGGCGATGCCGAGGCCGAGGCGGGCATGGAGGAGCAGAAGACCATGACGCGCGACCGGGGATCGATGCTGGAGGGGGGCAACGATGCCGCCAGCAGCTCGGAGACGCCGGCCGGCCTCTACCAGTACCTGACCGTGGCCGGCCTCGTGGCGCTGGCCGTGCTGACGCTCTATTTCAAGCTCGATATCGGCTTCGTCTCGCTGACCATCGCGCTGGCGCTCACGCTGATCGCCCCGGACCTGCAGAAGCGGGCGCTGGGCCAGGTGTCCTGGCCCGAGATCATGCTGATCGTCGGCGTGAGCACCTATGTGGGCGTGATGGACAAGATGGGCACGATCGATTTCGTCGGCCACAGCGTGGCGCACCTGACCTCCCCGCTGATGGCCGCGCTGCTGCTGTGCTTCGTGGGCGCCGTGGTGTCCGCGTTCGCATCGTCCACCGCCGTGCTGGGGTCGCTGATCCCGCTCGCGGTGCCGTTCCTGCAGCAGGGTTCCGACGTGAGCGCGATCGGCTTTATCGCCGCGATGGCCGTGTCGTCGACCATCGTCGATGTGAGCCCGTTCTCGACCAACGGCGCGCTGGTGCTGGCCAATGCCCAGGGCGTGGATCGGCAGGCTTTCTTCCGCAAGCTGATGGTCTACGGCGCGCTGGTCACGATCATCGCGCCAGTGGTGCTGTGGTTTGCCTTCGTCGTGCTCTGAGGTTGTAGACAGGTCTGTCTTCTATAATGGTCGGCATCCGCACCTGACTTCCGTACCGCCATGGCCGCTCCCTCCGCCCGCGACCGCATTCTCGATACCGCCGCGCGGCTGTTCTACCGCGACGGCTATCGCGCCACCGGCATCGACAAGATCATCGCCGAGTCCGGCGTGGCGAAAATGTCGTTATATCGTCACTTTGCATCGAAGAACGATCTGATCTCGGCCTTCCTGGCCCGCCGGCATGACAACTGGATGGCGTGGTTCGAGGCCGCCGTGCAGCGCCGGCTGGCGGAACGGCCGAACCTCGATGTGCTGGCCGATGCCCTCGCCGAGTGGTTCCAGTCGGACGACTACCGGGGCTGCGCCTTCATCAACGTGGTGGCCGAGGCCGGCGGCGGCGCAGGGGATGACCCCCGGCTGGCCGGGCACGCGGTGGAACACAAGAAATCGCTCGCCGAATTTGTCGCGAACGTGGCCCGCGAACTGAAGCTGAGCGACCCGGAGGCGGTGGCCGAGGAAGCCATGGTCTGCATCGAAGGGATGATCGTGCGCTACCAGATGGTGCCAGACGTGGCATCGATCGACGCCGGCCGCCGCCTGCTGGCCCGGCTGCACGCGGCCGGGTAGGCAGCTACCCCCGTCCCACGCCGGTCATTCCCCGCTCTGCCGCATCACCCAGTCCACCGCCCGCAGCAGGTACGGCGACGTATCGCCGGCACGGTAGCTCATGATCACGGGCGAGACGAAGCCGGCCGCATCCACGGGCACGTAGCGCACATCGTCCCGATGCAGCCGCTGCACCGAGGCCGGCACCAGCGTGATGCCGATGCCCGCCGCCACCAGCCCCAGCGCCGTCTGCAACTCGTTGGCTTCCTGCACGACATGGGGCTGGAGCCCCTGCGCGCGGAACAGCGACAGCACGTGGTCCGCATAGCTGGGGCGGGGCCGGGCAGGGTAGAGGATCAGCGGATGGCGGGCCAGGGCGTCCGCCGTCAGTGGGGCGGCCGGCACGGCTGCGCTGGCGGGCAGGGCGGCCACGAGGGCCTCCGCCCGGACCACGCGCTGCGCGATGGCCGGATCGTTGAGCGCTAGCCGGCCGAAGCCGAGGTCGATGCGGCCGGACTTGAGCGCCTCCAGTTGCTGCACCGTGATCATCTCGGTCAGGCCCACTTCGATCTGGCTGGCGTCGTCGCGCAGCACGCGGATCAGCTCGGGCAGCACCCCGTAGAGTACCGAGGGCACGAAGCCGATGCCGAACCAGCGCTTCTCGTTGCGGCCGATGCGCCGCGTGCCTTCCAGCGTCTCTTCCAGCCGCTGGGTCAGCTGGAGCGACTGTTCGAGCAGGAAGCGGCCGGCCTCGGTCAGCTTCAGGCCCCGCCCGACGCGATCGAACAGCGCCACGCCCACTTCCT